>Ga0307470_10000665_pt1 | contig 15306 bp, 14 predicted proteins | sample atmos_gasesAM3C__FD_204565 | JGI IMG/M metagenome (GOLD analysis project Ga0307470, IMG submission 204565) | Hardwood forest soil microbial communities from Morgan-Monroe State Forest, Indiana, United States - atmos_gasesAM3C_05 | ecosystem: Environmental > Terrestrial > Soil > Temperate forest... | reverse complement strand
TAGAAGGCCCGCCACGCCGCCGATGATGCCGATGAGCAGACCCTCGGCGAGGAAGAGCCGCCAGATGCTGGAGCGCGTCGTGCCGATGGCCATCATCGTGCCGATCTCCCGTGTCCGTTCGAAGATCGACATCACGATCGTGTTGGCCACGCTGAAGATGACGATGCCGAAGACAACCATGCCGATGAAGCCGAAGATGCCGTTGTAGAGCAAAACGACCTGGTGGTAGAAAGTCGCCAATTGCGACCAGTCCTTCATCTCGATTGCCCAATGCTTCCGCACGAAGAGCGACGTGAGATCCGCGCGTACGGCGGCCGTATCGTCCGTGTCGTTGAGCAGGACGAGAAGGCGCTCCACTTTCGCCGTCTGCAGCAACTGCTGCGCGCCGGCCAGCGGCATCTTGATGGCGCGGTCGTCGTACTCCTTCACCCCGCTCATGAAGATGCCGGCCACGCGGACGTCGATGGCGTTGAGCGAGCCTGAGGTCGTGGTCGACATCAGCGTCAGGTAGTCGCCCGGCTTTGCGTGCATCGAGGCGGCCAGGCCGCGGCCGACGATGACGGCATCCGGTTCACCGTCAGGAAGATCCGTGCCGGCCACGAGGCGCTGCGCGTTCATGGCCCGGTCTTCCTTCGGTTCGACGCCGGTGGCCATGAACGTCTCCGACTTGTCTCCGTTGCTGATGAGGCCCATGAGCGTGATCTGGGCGGTGGTCATGCGGACGCGTTTGTCGCTCTCGACAGCGCGACGGAGCTGGACGACGTTATCGAGGCCGTACTCCAGAGGTTTCTTCGCTTCCGCGCTCTCGAAGCCTCGCTTGTAGATCTGCAGGTGGCCCAGGCGGTTGCGGATGGTGCTCTCGCGAAGGCCGTGGAAGGTGATGGCTTTGTAGCCGCCGAAGAGGATCAGGCCGACGGCACCAAAGACGATGACGAGCAGCGTGATGGCCGAGCGGCGGCGATTGCGGAAGACGTTGCGAAAGGCGAGTTTGGTCAGCATCGGTTGTTTCCTTACGAGGCGAGGGCTTGTTGAAGTGGCTCGTTGACAATGGCGCCGTCGTGCAAGCGGATGCAGCGGCGCGCGCGGGCCATGAGCGCGGGGTCGTGGGTTGCGAAGATGAAAGTGCAGTGCGTCCTGTCGTTGATCTCTTCGACGAGGTCGAGGATCTTTGCGGCGGTAACGGAATCGAGGTTGGCTGTCGGCTCGTCGGCGAGGACGAGTTTCGGCTCGCCGGCCATGGCCCGAGCGATGGCCACGCGCTGCCGCTGCCCGCCGGAGAGCTGATCAGGGCGCTGGCGGGATTGATCGCTCAACCCTACCTGGTCCAGCCAATAGCGGACGCGCTCGCTTCGCAGCGTCGATGGGATGTGCTGCAGCAGGAGCGGGTATTCGACGTTTTCGTAGGCCGTGAGGACCGGGATGAGGTTGAACGTCTGGAAGATGAAGCCGAGCGTGTCGCGGCGGGTGGCGGCAAGGCGGTGCAGCGGGATGCGGGAAACGTCGACGCCGTCGATCACGATGTGGCCGCTGTCTGGCTTATCGATACAGCCAATGAGGTTTAGCAGCGTCGTCTTGCCGCTGCCGGACGGGCCGGCCAGAGCGAGAAACTCGCCGCGGCTGACGTCGAGCGAGACGCCGGTGAGTGCGCGGACCTGGACCGATCCGAGAGGGTAAGTTCGGGTAACGCCGGTCAGCCGCACGAGTGGTTGTTGGTGCATGTTCATCTCCTTCGCCGCTCAATCTAAGCGGGGCTCAGGAGGTGCGCATGTGCATGAAGAAGGGTGCGCCAATCATGACTTTCGGCATACCGACCGAAAATCGACGTTTGACGCGAAGGGTGCAGTAGCGCACAATCCCGTCAAAACGTAGGAGAGGAACAACTGATGGCGACAACGAAAAAGAGCGGCGGCAAAGGTCTGGCAGCGGAAGTTACCCCGAGCGCTGATCTGCACCCGATCGTCGGCGACAAGCCGATCCCCCGCAGCGAAGTCACGAAGCGCGTGTGGGACTACATCAAGAAACACGGTCTGCAGGACAAGACCAACAAGCGGATGATCAACGCGGACGACAAGCTGCTGAAGATCTTCAACGGCAAGAAGCAGGTCTCGATGTTCGAGATGACTGCTCTGGTCAGCAAGCACCTGAAGGCCTAAGCCGGGTACGGCCGGCACGGCCGGCGGCGTTGGTCCCTAGGCTCCGCCAACAGCGCGGAGACCGTCTTGCCGCGCATGCTTCTGGTCGAAGCGGGATGATCTGTCGTGAAACGTAAGGCCGGCGTAACTGCCGGCCTTTTCGTATTGGGGGGTGGGGTGTGGGAGAACGGCGACGACGATTTGTTCGCGCTTCATCTCCTACCCCCCACTCCCCACTTCCCCACCCCCGCTTCACCGGATACCGGTATCAATGCTGACGTTCAGTTGCGTGACGGTATTCGCCTTGATATCGACCACCTTCGGCAGGTCGGTTGTGCGGTCGATGCCGTTCGGCCTGAGGTCGACGGTGTAGCTGCCCGGCACGAGGTCGATGACGTACAGCCCCTGCGAATCGATATCGACCGTGAAGAGAAGAGTCGACTTCGTAGCGGTGTAGATGAGGATCTTGCGCGCGGCATAGGCCGACGGCTGCGTCGGGCAGGGGTTGCTCTCCGTCTCGACCGGGCAGTTCGGACCGATCGTCACCACCCCGGAAAGTCGCCCGTGCTCGGTGGCTGCCGCCTGACCATTCATCGGCGACGTCGGGCTGTGGCAGGCGATGGCGAATGTGAGAAGCGCGAGGGCGGACAGCATCCGGGGCGGTTGCATGGGTACATTCTAGTCACTGACGGGTTGGTGGGGGTGGGGTTAGACCCGGTTAGACCCTTACTTTCCTGCCGATTCGATCAGAATCATGTCCGCGATGTCGCGATACTTGCCGGCGAAGTGGTGTCCGCCCGGCTCGGCGAGGATCTTGAACACGCGCGCGTCGAGGACGTGGCAGAGCGAGTCTTTCTCTTTCGCGCCAAAGACGCAGAGGACGTTCTGGCCGCGAAGTTTCTCCACCTCCGGCTTGACCGGGAACATCGGCTCCTTGTGGGTATAGGCGCTCATGCTCCAGGGAGGCGAGTAACGAAAATCGATCATGGCCTGGAGGCCGAGAAGGGCGATGAGCTGCGTGGACTCGCGGAGGTCGCGCGGGAGGCGGCTGGCCATGAAGGGGAGCACGTCCGCGCCGCGCGAGTAGCCGATCAGCAGGACTTTGTCCTTGTGCCACAGGACCCTGTAGTAGCGGATGACGCGCTCCAGGGCGCATGCCGACTCCTCGGGCGTGCGCCGCTTGCGGAAATAGTCGGAGGCGATGAAGCCGACGATGGGGATGCCTGCAGCGCGCAGGCGGTCGGTGATCTTGCGATCGATGCGCCGCCAGCCGCCGTCGCCGGTGATCATCACGGCGAAGCGGTCGCTCGGAATCCGGGGGGCGTCGAGCGTCACCACCGGAATGCCGGTGATGTCGGCGCGCGCCACGCAGCGCTCGTCGGGGACGGCAGCCTGCGCGGCGGCAGTCGCCGAGAGGAGCAGAAGTACAGGCAGCAGTCGTTTCACTTGAGGTGCTCGATGATGATCTGCCCCAGTTTGCCGTAGCCGCCGTCGAAATGGTGCGCCCCTTTGAGGGCGACCACGTCGATTTGCGGACGCCCCGTGAGCTCGCGGCAAAGCGCGTCCTGTTCGTCCTCGCCGTAGAGGCAGAGGATTCGTTGAGAGACGAGTTTGTCGACCTCGGGTTTGACGGGCAAGCCCGCAGAGGCATTGCGCATCCAGTCGGCGACATGGAACTCGAACTCGACTTTCGGGCTCAGGCCGACCAGAGCGATCATCCGGACCCTGGCCTGCGTTTCGGCGGGAAGGCGGCTCACCATCGCCGGCAGCACATCGGCACCGCGCGAGTAGCCGACGAGCAGCACGCGCGACTTGTGCCACGCGTCCAGATAGCGATCGATGATGGTGGCCAGATCGTGCGATGCCGTCTCCGGCGTCCGCTTCTTCCAGAAGTACTGGAGGGCGTTCAGACCAACCACGGGCATGCCCTCCGAGGCCAGAACCTTGGATATTTCGCGATCGATGGCCGCCCATCCGCCGTCGCCGGAGACAAAGACGACCAGCGTGTCGGACGTGCCGCGCGTGGCCGGCACCTCCACGAGAGGGAGCGCCGCTGTCGCCGCGGACGCAGCATCGGCGATGGAAAGCAGTAGGAGGAGGATGGTGTACTTCATTCGGGCTGATTCCATAGTCTATGCTGAGCGTAGCGAAGCATCTCCGATCATCCCGAGCGATTGTTGCCTTGGTACATATCAGCAGACTCGGCGCGGAACGACCAGAGATCCTTCGGCTTCCGCTTCGCTTCGCTCAGCGTCAGCCTCAGGATAGACTCCAAACTCATCAATCCAGCAATTGAATCCCGCCCGTGACCGGCTTCGACGCGGCGGCCGACGGAGAGCCGCTGTCGATGACGTGGGAGAGGAAGAGGTCGGTGTCCGGCTTTTCGTCGGGAGTGAAGCCGATGACCAGGTATCGCTGCGGCTGCGGGAGGTACTTGTAGGCGTGACCCCACGGATCGTGCAGGAGCGACGGAGAGATGAACCCCGGCGCCAGATCCGGGAGCCGTGACGGGAGGCGGCCGTTGACGAGGCTGTAGGCCTCGACCGCCTCGCCGATCTGCTCGATCCGCTCGATGGAGATGGCCTTGCGCGTTTCGGCGACTGAGGAGGAACGCTGTGCCGGGCCGAGAGGATGAAGCGAGTTGAGTGGGTTCCGGAACGACGTGGCCAGCGAAATGAGAGCCAGCAGCGCCAGCACGGCCACCAGGGGCAGCGGCACCGGCGTCTCGGCGACCTCGGTCTCATCAAGCGGCGTCACCTGCGCCAGCACGGCCGCGGCGGCAACGCCGCGCACCTCTTCGATCAGATCGCGGGTGAGCAGCTCGTAGAGAGCCTTGGCGGTGTCGAACTCAGGGAACTTCGACATCTCCAGGACGTCGCGCACCGACATGGTGCCGTCGACCATGTCGTAGATCGCTTTCTCTTCGCGGGAGATGCGGATCTTGTCGCTGATGAGCTGTTTGCGTCGCCGCATGGGCGTGGCATCGGAGTCGAAGTCGATCTCGTCCGCGTCTTCCGCGCCGACCACGACGATCTCCTGGTCCGTCAGCTTCTTGCGGAAGACCATGTCATAGGAACGGATGCGCTTCTCGATGATCGGCCACTCGTCGATCATCCGCGCCCCTTCCATCAGGATCGACTCGGCGCTGACCGGGACGACGTAGTCGCGGTCGTACTCGATGGTCGTCTCCTGCGAGAAGTGGTAGTCGCCGTCCTTCCAGCGGAAGAGGCGGAAGACGATCTGGAGGATCTGGAGCTGAATGGCCTGCTTGAGCGCGTCGACGGAGATGATGCCGTAGTGAACCAGGATGAAACCGAGGCGTTGCAGCGTCTCCTTCTGGATCTCGAGCGCGCGATTGAGCTGGTCCTGGGTCAGCAGTTCGCTTCGGATCAGCACATGGCCCAGGCGGTTCTCCAGGCGGTGGCTCAACGAGTCAGCACCGACGACTTTGCCGTCGAGGAACGTCACCGTCACGGTGTCGTCTTTGGCTCGTAACGTCAGCACGCCGGTCTTCCGCTGCAGCCCGATGAGCTGGAAGATGTCGGCGAGACTGAAGTCTTTGAGTGTGCCTTCGAGCGCCATGGTCTAAACCCCGACACGCCGGCGATAAACCGGCAGCGTCATGAAAACCCAGAGGACGGCGGCGAGAATGATCGCCACGATACGGACGAGCGTTTTGGCTACGTCCCCCGGCGCGAGAACGGGCGCCAGCCGTCCGGACAGGATGGCCAGGGAGACGAAGAAGACGAAGACGAACGCGCCGATCGTGCCGGTTACCGTGTGCCCCTCGATGAGCTGCGCCGAGCCGGGCAGGAAGGTGGCCAGCCAGCGGTTGCGCGACAGGATGCCCTCCTGATGCTCGCTCACCTCTTCGAGTTTGGCGCGCTTCGTCGCCATCGAGACGCCGTCGCGCTTCAGGTAGATGTGAATGCACTGCGTACAGAACGTTGCGCTTTCATGCGCCGATTTGCAGCGAAGACAGTACGTCCTCCCGCACTTGATGCAGGAGCCGGCGAAGCCCGCTCTGCGGCGCTTGAGGAAGATCAGCGGCGCCAGGATCACCGTCAGGATCGCCCCCAGGGTTAGCGGGTTGCGCACGCTCTCGCCCGGATCGAACCAGGCGTAGTTGCCAAAGAGCGACCGCGCCACGCCTCGGCGGGCGATGTCCGTCGACACTGCCCACGCCTGCTGGATGGCCGGCCGGTAGAGGACCACTTTCTGCGACTGAGGATCAGAGGAAATGCGCTCGATGTAGGAGGAATCGATCCTCTTGGCCTGATCGAGCTTCTGCGCCTGCTGGTCGAATTTGTACAACTCGCCGAGCGCGATGGAGTCATCGTAGAAAGCGATGGCCAGGCGAGGGTCGAGCACCTCGGCTTTGTTGTACTCCGTAACCGCGGTGGCGAAGTCGTTGTTGAGGAAATGGAGATTGCCCAGGTTCACGTGTACGCCGGCGCTATCGTGCAGGTCAGCCGAACGCTGGTAGTGCTGACTGGCCTGCTGCTCGTTGCCGTCCTGCAGATAGAGGTTCCCGATCAGAAGATGGAGCATGGCGTCGTCAGGGACGATGTTGATCAGTTCCTGCATGCGACGGAGAGCGTCAGGCTGATAGCTCCGCTCCTCGCTGGCGATCGCGGACATGACTACAGGGCTGTCGACGCCGGCGATCCAGTGCGACGCCAGATCGAGCGCCAGCGGCGCCGCGGCGATCAGCAGCGACATGACGATGATCAGGATCCGCTCGCCGGCCTTCGCGTAGCCGAAGAAGATGATGAACCAGTAAAAGACGAGCCAGACCGGTCCCAGCCAGAGGAAGATCGGCAGAAAAAGAAGGGCGAAGGCGAGCACCGTCACCGATCCACCGTGCAATAGCCCACTGAGCATCTCGCGGAAGTCATGAGCCATGGCGCGGCCGTATCGGACGAAGAGCCCGATGGCGAAGACAGCCATGGTCAGGCTGATAGCCAGTAGGAGCGTGATCAGAAGATCCGCCCGGCTCAGGAGCCGCGACCGATAGTTGCGAAAGATATTGCCGAAGCCCCGTAGCGCCAGGGGCACAGCAGTTACCCAGCTTTGCGATTCGGCGGCAGCATCCGCTCCGATGAATGCGACCGCGGGCGAAGCCGGATCGAGCGTGTCGGCCGTCCTGGCACCCCAGTCAGCAGCCGGCTTGTTCCCCAGCTTTGCGGCCTGCCGCGACAATGCGGCGGCAGAGACCGCGTAAAGGGGGTACGTCCGGATGCCGTTCGTCCTGCCGGCCTCGGTCAGCTCGCTGGTCTTCTTGGCCGCCGCGTCGAGGTTGCCGGCGTCGGCGGCCGATGTCGCCTGCGGCCAGATGTCTCTCGGCGCGACCTCTCCCGCGCGTGCCGCCAGAGATCCCAGGCACGCCCACACGACGAGAAGCAGGACGAGACGTCGTTTCATGTGAGGCTTTTCGTTCTTTGAACGAACGCGAGTTTCAATTCTCCCAGATGTGTCGACAAAAAGTCGTCTTCGTCGGGCGTCAGGTTGCCCGCGGTCTTATCCTTGAGCATGGTCAGGATCTCGATCATCTGCCGCGCCGCGCCGACGTCGATCTGCGGTTTCTTGCCATACGGATCGCGGAGCATGCCGAGCGACATGTAGGCCTGCGCGATCAGCGGTTCGATAAAGTCAGCGAAAGCCGTACCCGGGTTGAGCGCTTTGTCAGCGATCGATTTGTTGCGCCGCTCTTCGCCTCGCGGCGGTTCAGGGTCCGCGGTCTGCGGCTTGGCCTCAGGCATGGCGGCAGGCTTTTCAACAGACTTGTCCGCCGCCGCCGCGGCCGGCTTGGTAACGAACGGATCGCCCGGCTTGATGTCCTGCCGGAATTCTTCGCGGATCTCCCCCTCGGCTGTGAAGATCCTTCTATCCGTTACTTTGATCTCGGATTTGGGTTTGTCGGACATCGTAATCAGTGCTTCAGGGTGCCAACGAGAAGGCGATTCCTGCGCACCGAGGCTCCTTCCCGGGGACCGGAAACGATATAGCAAGGCGCGCCCGCGCGCTACCGCCGATACAATTCGCGCCCTCTCTGATGCGCATTTTCCAGATCCTCGAATTCAACCAGTTCAACACCGGCTCGGTGCACCAGATGTTTCAAGCAGCGTCAGGCCTGCGCGAGCGGGGTCATGAAGTGACGATCGTCAGCCGGCCTGATCCTGTGATGGAGGAGAAGGCGCGCGGAGCTGACGTGGCCTTCGCCGGACTGCCGATGCGCAGCGGGTTTGACCTCGTCAGCGCATGGAAGCTGGCGCGCCTGTTTCGGGAGGTGAAGCCGGATGTCGTCCACGTACACAAAGGCATCGCCCATTCGCTCGCGCTCGCTGCCACATTCGTGCAGCCGGTCGGGGCCTTTGTCGTCAACCGCGGCGTGTCGTTTCCGCTCGATGTCTGGAACCGCATCAAGTACCGCACCCACCGCGTCGATCGCGTCGTCACCGTCTGCGAGCAGATCAGGGAAGTGATCGTCTCCAGCGGCCGGCTGCCGCGCGAGAAAGTCGTAGTCGTTTACGCCGGGACGGACGTTGCCCACTTCGACCCGGCGAAGTGGGACCCTCGGGCGTTCCGCGGCGAGAAAGGCATCGCCGGCGACCGGTTTCTCATCGCCCAGGTCGGCGTGCGCGACTGGAAGGGATGGAAAGAGTTGATCGATGCATTCGCCTCGATCCTCCCCTCGCATCCGAGGGCTCACCTGGCGCTCATCGGCTGCCGGCATGACCGCGAGCGTGAAGAAGTCGAAGCGTACGCGCGGGAGCGGGGCGTGGCCGAAAGTGTCACGCCGGTCGAATACCGGGACGACATGCCCAACGTCTTCGCTTCGTGCGACCTCGTCGTTGACGCCTCATGGGCCGGCACGGGCATCACCGGCACCGTCCGCGAAGCGATGGCCATGCGCAAGCCGGTGATCGCCACCGATTGCGGCGGCAACCGCGAGCTCGTCTCTTCGCCGGAGGTAGGCTGGCTGATTCCGGCGAAGGAAGTGCCGCCGCTGGCGCGCGCCATCGCCGAAGTGATCGACGACGACGCGCGCCGTTCCCTGGTCGCCGCCAACGCGCGCGAACATGTCGTCCGCGGGTTCTCGAAAGAACTGCGGATCACGAAGTTGGAAACGTTGTACGGGGAGATCTGCAACACGTGACGAGGAACGGTGGGTATGCCGCGATAGCGGCTCAAGACGGTAGCCAGGGGTGCGAGCGTTTTTTGCGAGCACCCCTGGTAACGAGGCCAAAGCTTTCGTGCCGCGTTAGCGGCACCGGAGCTGGCAATCGATCCAGTGCCGCTGACGCGGCACGGATTCAATAAACATCACAACCAGGGGTGCTCGCAAAAAACGCTCGCACCCCTGGCTACCCTCTCGTTGCCGCTATCGCGGCAGTCTCAGGGGTGCAAGACGTCAATCTCCGGTCCGGAGTCCGGTTTCACCGTGATCGCCGAATAGTTCCAGGCATTGGCGTCCCGCGTTGCGACGGCGTGTACGCGCGCTTGCCCCTTCGGACCGGAGATCGGGAAGTCGATGTTGGCGTTGCCGCCGTTGGTGTCTATGTTCACATTTCCGGTGACCCACCAGCCGTTTTCGATGGGCGTTCCCAGGACTTCAATCACCCTCGGATCGCTGGAGGAGCGGGAGTAAGCCTCGCGATAAACATCGCTGCGCTTGATGACGCTGAAGACGAACACGAATATCGCGATCATCGCGCCGAGCCCCAGTACGAGAAGGGCGCTGCAGCCGATGGCGACCCATTTCACGCAGCCACTGGACTTCTGCGGCGGAGGCGGGGGCGCGCCAGGCGGCTGGGTGTAACTGCCTTGCGGCGGTGTATACGTTCCTGACGGTGGGGGCGGCGTCGGCGTAACAGTCATCGGAGACCTCCACCGCAGAGTCTACGCCAGAGCGTGTACATGTTCAGCCACGCTGGCGGCGAGACCCTCCATGTCGTAGCCGCCTTCGAGCAGCGAGAGAACCCGGCCGCCGCTGTGGCGATCCGCGGCTTCGACAACCCGACGGGTAATCTCGCCGTAGGCCTGCTCGGTCACGCGCATGCCGCCAAGCGGGTCGCGGCGGTGAGCGTCGAATCCCGACGAAAGCAGGATTGCCTGCGGCTGATACAGGTCGATGGCGCGGACGATGACGTCCTCGACGCCACGCAGATAGGCAGCATCGCCGAGACCTTGCTCGAAGGGGATGTTCAGCGTGTAGCCACGGCCGACGCCAACGCCGATTTCGGCTGTGGCGCCGGTGCCGGGATAAAACGGGAAGCGGTGCATCGACGCGTAGAAGACGTCGTCGCGGTCCCAGAAGAGCGATTGCGTGCCGTTGCCGTGATGAACGTCGAAGTCGAACACGAAGACGCGTTCGATGCCGGGCTGTTCGCGCATCCACTCGGCAACGCAGGCGATGGTGTTGAAGAAGCAGAAACCCATCGGCTCGAGGCGCTCCGCATGATGACCGGGCGGCCGGGCCACCACGAAGGCGCGATTGCCGGCCTCCCGCATCATCTCTTCGGCTGCGGTGAGTGCCGAGCCGACAGCGGTTCGCGCAGCGGAGAAGGTCTGCGACGACATCGGATTGTCGCCCGAAAGAAAATCGCGCATCCCTGCACGCGATGCCAGATCCAGCGCCCGTTCGTAGTCCGCCGAGTGCACTTTGGCGATGATGCGATCGGTGTCGGGATGACCGATCGTGTCCCGGTTGATCCGATCAGCGAGTCCGGCGCGCTCGACACCCGTCAGCGCCGCATCGAGCCGCGTCGCCGACTCCGGATGTCCGGCTCCGGTGTCGTGTTCATAGAAGACGGGATTCGTGTAGACGTTCAGCATCGCCGTGGTACAACTGCCCGACTTTGCGCCGCATTCTCCAGGTGACGTCGATCGCGCTGTTGACCATCTTCTTCCTCGGGCTGTTTCTCTGGAAGAGCAACCTTCGCGACGTCTGGCGGATCATGACCACGACCAACCTGCTCTGGCTGGGAGCGGCATTCTTATCCAACTGGATGGCGCTGGTATTTCGGACGATTCGCTGGCGCACGCTCCTCGGCGGACCGAAACCGCCGGACTTCTATCCGACGTTCTTCGCCAACACGACCGGCTACATGCTGTCGAACGTCCTGCCCATCCGCGCCGGCGACGTGGCGCGGCCGGCACTTCTCGCGCGGCGCACGAACGTCCGCTTCGCCGAGGCGCTTGGGACCGTGCTCACCGAGCGCGTTCTCGACCTTTTCAGCATCCTGGCCATCTTCATCTGGTTCTGTGTCCTGCGGTGGAACAGCTTTCCGAACGAAACCGCAGTGGTTCATGGCGGCGCCATCGGCTGCACGGCGGTGCTCGCCGCCCTCATGGTTTTCCTGATCGGTCTTTATTTTTTCGACGATCGCGTCCGGCGTCTGCACGAACGAATCGGCCGCATCCTGCCAAAGCGCTTCCGTGAACCGTGGATGAAGTTCTTTGACGCATTCGCGAAGACGTTGGCCATCACGGAACGGCCGCGCGACCTGTTCACGGTCGTCTTTACCACCGCCGCCATCTGGCTGTGCCTGACAGCGCAGTACTCGCTCGTCTTCATCGCCATGCATCGCCCGCTGCCATACGACGCCACATTCTTCATCAGCGGCGTGACCACGATCGGCGTGGCCATCCCTACGCCGGGCGGCGTAGGCGGCTTCCACAAGCTCTGCCAATGGGCACTGACGTCGTTCTACGGCTTTGACATCGACAGTTCCGTGGCCATCGCGCTGCTGCTGCATCTGGTCGGTACCGTGCCGGTCGTCCTCACCGGCGTGACGCTTTTCGCGCGCGAGGGCCTGCGCTGGCGGGATCTCACGCACGCGGCCGAGGATGTGCCGGGCGACACGCCTTCCCACTCGTGATATACGGCGCTCCGAATGCGCTGCCCGTTCTGCGGCAATACCGAAGACCGCGTAGTCGACTCGCGAGAGAGCCGTGAGGCGGATGTCATTCGCCGCCGGCGTGAATGCACGAAGTGCGACCGCCGCTTCACCAGTTACGAGAGGATCGAACAGGTCCCGTTTCAGGTCGTCAAGCGCGACGAGCGCCGTGAGCCATATGACCGCTCAAAGCTGATGAAAGGCCTGCAGGTGGCCTGCCGCAAACGCCCTGTTCCACAGGAAACGCTCGAACGGCTCGCCGACTCGATCGAAGCGGCGATGCAGGATTCCAGCGAGCGCGAAATCTCCAGCAAGGCAATCGGAACGATGGTCATGCAACGCCTGCGCGAGCTCGATCCGGTGGCTTACGTCCGTTTCGCATCGGTGTATCGAAGGTTCGAAGATGTGGATGCTTTTGTGAAGGAGTTGCACCAATTGCGGTAGCGTGGTCACGCGGTTTCGAGGTCTCGCGGCCTGGTAACAAGAACACCGCGAGACCACGCAACCCCGCGACCCCGCGACCGCGTACACAGGAACACTCATTGCAGAGAATGGCTCCCCCATTGAGAGGTTGAGATGACTGAGGCGAACGAAACCGCGAAAGAAGAAGCAATCAAAATCCCTGACGTCCTGCCGGTGCTGCCGCTGAAGGACCTGGTGATCTTTCCGTTCATCATCGTTCCCCTGTCAGTGTCGCGCGAGAAGTCGATCAACGCCGTCGATCAGGCTCTGGCCGAGAACCGCGTCATCATGCTGACGGCGCAGAAGGACTTTCAGAACGAAGACCCGGCCGAAGACGATCTCTATCGCGTCGGCACCGTGGCCATCATCATGCGCATGCTGAAGTTGCCGGACGGCCGCATTCGCATTCTCGTGCAGGGCCTGAGCCGCGCCCGCATCGACTACTTCATCCAGACCGCGCCGTTCTTCAAAGCAAAGATCACGCGCATCGAAGAGACGACGACGAAGGATCGCGGCCTGGAGACCGAGGCCCTCATCCGTGCGGTGAAGCAGAACCTCGACCGTGCCGTCGGCCTGGGCAAGAACATCAGCCCCGAGGTCATGGTCATCGCCGCCAATCTCGACGATCCGGCGCGGCTCACCGATCTGGCGGCATCGAACCTCGACCTCAAGCTCGAAGAAGCGCAGCAGATCCTGGAGACGATGGATCCGGTGGAGCGCCTGAAGAGAGTCAACGAGCTCCTCTCGCGCGAGATCAACCTTCTGACCATGCAACAGGAGATCTCCTCCGCGGCGCAGGGGGAGATGAACAAGTCGCAGCGAGAGTATTTCCTGCGGCAGCAACTGAAGGCGATCCAGTCCGAGCTCGGCGAAGGGGAAGACGTCGCCGAGGACGTGGAGAACTACCGCAAGAAGATCGAGGAGAAGCAGATCCCGTCCGAGGCGCGCGAAGAGGTCGAAAAACAGATCAAACGGCTGGAACGCTCCCATCCGGATTCGGCGGAAACGTCGATCATCCGGACGTATCTCGATTGGATGACCGGTCTGCCGTGGGGTGTGATGTCCGCCGACAATCACGACCTGGAGCGGGCCCGGAAGATTCTCGACGAGGATCACTACGATCTGGAGAAGATCAAGGAGCGCATCCTGGAGTATCTGGCCGTGCGCAAGTTGCGCGGCCAGAAGATGAAAGGTCCGATCCTCTGTTTTGTCGGCCCTCCCGGCGTCGGCAAGACCTCCCTCGGCCGCTCCATCGCCCGGGCGCTGGACCGCAAGTTCGTCCGCATCTCACTCGGCGGCGTGCGCGACGAGGCGGAGGTCCGCGGCCATCGCCGGACTTACGTTGGCGCACTCCCCGGCCGCATCGTCCAGGGCATCAATCAGGCGGCCACGTCGAATCCTGTCTTCATGCTCGACGAGGTCGACAAGATCGGCGCGGACTATCGCGGCGATCCATCGTCGGCGCTGCTGGAAGTGCTCGACCCGGAACAGAATTTCTCCTTCCGCGACCACTATCTGGGCGTTCCGTACGACCTCTCGAACGTGATGTTCATCGTCACGGCGAACGTGCTGGACACCATTCAGCCGGCTTTCCTCGACCGCATGGAGGTGATCCGCCTCTCGGGCTACACGGACGAGGAGAAGCTGTCGATCGCCAAGCAGCATCTGATCCCGAAACAGATGGAAGAGAACGGCATCAAGGAGACGCCGGTGGTGTGGACCGACTCCGGCATCATGCGCGTCACCACCGGCTACACGAAGGAAGCGGGACTCCGCAATCTGGAGCGCGAGATCGGCACGATCTGCCGGAAGATCGCCGTGCAGGTCGCGGGCGGCAATCAGCAGGAGAGTTACCGCATCACCGACGCGTCGGTCGAAAAATACCTCGGGCCAATGAAACACTTTGCGGAAGAGTTGCTGGAACGCGATCAGGTCGGTGTGGCCACCGGTCTGGCCTGGACCGCAGTCGGCGGCGACATTCTCTTCATCGAGGCGCTGGCGGTAAAGGGCAAAGGAAAGCTCGTCCTGACCGGACAGCTCGGCGATGTGATGAAAGAGTCAGCGCAGGCAGCGCTGACCTACGCGCGCGCGCACGCCGACGAGCAGAACATCCCAGCCGACTATTTCGAGACGCACGACATTCACATCCACGTCCCCGCCGGCGCGATTCCGAAAGACGGGCCGTCCGCGGGCATCACCATGACCAGCGCCATCATCTCGATGATCACCGGCCGTCCCGTGAAGCGAAACGTGGCCATGACCGGCGAGGTCACGCTGCGCGGTGATGTGCTGCCGATCGGCGGCCTGAAGGAGAAGGTGCTGGCCGCGCGCGCCGCGAAGATCACCACCGTGATCATGCCGAAGCTGAACGAGCGCGACCTGATCGACGTCCCGGAGCCGATCAAGCGCGACATGCAGTTCTACTTCGTCGAGCATGTCGAAGAGGTGCTGAAGATTGCCCTTCTCGACCGGGCCGCTGCCGATCAGAAGACCACCGATCGCGTCGGCCGCGAGTCGAAACCGCTGCCGGAGCCTGAGCCGGCCCCGCCGGTAATGGATCAGGTGCCGGTAGCGCAACCGGGATAGCCGGCACGGCCGGCGGCGTTGGTTGCCCAAGGCTCTGCCACCATTGCGCAGCTAACGTTCGCCGCTGCAGGCTCCTAGCCCGGACTTCTCACCATCCAGGTGAATCATGGACGCGGGTGTTTGTCGAGCGTCTTCTCCCCCACGCGTTTTTCAGCGTGGGGGAGAAGGTGCCGGAGGCGGATGAGGGGGCCTTGGGCGCTTGCCAAACAGTGAACTATTCACCC
>Ga0307470_10000664_pt1 | contig 15323 bp, 14 predicted proteins | sample atmos_gasesAM3C__FD_204565 | JGI IMG/M metagenome (GOLD analysis project Ga0307470, IMG submission 204565) | Hardwood forest soil microbial communities from Morgan-Monroe State Forest, Indiana, United States - atmos_gasesAM3C_05 | ecosystem: Environmental > Terrestrial > Soil > Temperate forest... | reverse complement strand
CTGCCTGGCGTTAGTCAGTTCCTTCGAGCGGAGCGGGAGCTTGCCGACTTAATAAATCGGCTTGGAATGCAAGTGCTACTAAGAGCAACGCCCGGCAATGAACCTAACGAGGGCAACAACCAACGTCTTGTCGCGGCCACACTATATGCGCGTGAATTGTACGCTCAGCGGCGGAGACAACGATTGTACTGAACGCTGTCGTGCTTGATGTGGGTATCTGCGACTCGCTTGTGGATCGCCATAACGTCAATCAGCGAAAGCTACTGAACGCTTGGGCGTCCGATCCACAAGCAAACGCGATCATGAGTGAAGAGCAGCGAACTAAATTCGATGCTGCTCTCAAAGAGCTGTCGGGCGCGGCGAGGACTGATCCAATCAACATAGCCGCTCTGGCAGATCGAACCAATCTAACATGGATGTACAACATCGTTTATCGAATGTCGTCCAGCGACGCAGCTCATACGACGCTCGATGCGCTATCACTTCACGTGCGAGCAAACGAGGATGGGGACATTGTCGGGCTATCATTCGGACCTCGCACAGAAAAGCTTACCGACACAGTCATCCAGGCGATGAACTGCCTATTGATTTCGATGCACGCCGTCAGTTCACTGTTTTCAATGTCAGACTTGCAGCCGGAAATGGACGAGCGCCTGGAGGCGCTGAAGAGACTTCAAGACGAACGCTGACTGAGAAATGGTCCATCGACCATTTGAAAGCCAGGCAAGAAACAGTGGTGGAGCGTCTCGCTCACGTGTGGCAACTGTAGGTTCCGTCAACCACCAACGGCCCCACCTACGGTTTGGAGTGATGTGTGCAACGTAAGCCCCGCTCGATAGCTTCCCGGGACGATTCGAAGGCTTCGTGCCCCGGTGGATCGATGTCAAAGGCTGTTTTCTCGATCCCGAAAGTTACCCCTTGTGTAACTAAGACGCGACGGGATTGCGCCTCAAGAGAAGTTCAGCCAAGTCCGGGGCGGCACGCTCGCTAGGGGGAATAGGTGCAACTTCAAAGATGTAGTGGAAGTGCCGGAAGGTCCGAATCGCAAACGCGAGCGCGGTATCGCGGTTGCCATCGTACTCGATCACGATCTCTTCACCTGCACCGACAACTCGCATCGAAGGTGGTACGGCAAAACCTGGCCCACCGGGCTTCACCTGCACAGTCTTCACGATTGACATCAAATCCCAGGAGCCGCCGTGCTTCTGGTGGTTCGCAATCTGCCGGCATATTTGCCAGTCGAGACTCTCGTCCACCACAAATCTTTTGAGGGCGGATTTTTGATCGATGGTCAGCGTATCGTCGCGTTCAATCCATTGCCGCAGAGAATGTGCCGTCAGGATGAAATCGTCAAGGTCATCGCTGTTGAATCGCTCCATCAAACGGGCGAATACCATTCTTAGTTTATCGTAGCGCTGCTGTGCCGTCTTGTGGAGCATATGTCCTCCAGCCTCCGTTATCCTAAATTATACCTTTGCGAGACATGCTCCAATAACCAATTCCACCGCTGAATTCAGAGCGTCGAATTTCGGCTGTTTGCCGACTGTGAGCATCTGAAGTGCTTCGATGGATCGGAAACGCTCACGGTGTTGCCTAACGTTAGCCTACGAATGCGTTCTCTTGGAACTATTTGCGCCATTCCCGTAGAGTTGATCGATGTCAACAGATCTATTTTATTGGGAGGGCCTACGCGCGCGGGCCGAATCGTCCATCCCAAGCGCGTACTCCTCAACCTTCTTTGCGCGCCGGAATATCTCGTTTGTTGATCAGCAATCCCGCTGCTTCTACCTGTGCTGGGCGCTCCACAAAACGCGTCGGGTACGGGCCACGGATCTTGTCGCTATCATCGGGGGAGGAATCTCCGGCCTTACTTGTGCAGTAGCGCTCGCCGCCTGGACGAATTGCCTCGTTTCAATCCTTGAACGCGACAGCACTCTGCTGAAGCGGTTCCGCCGGGCCGCCCATCGCTATATTCATCCGGACCTTAACCACCGGGGCGGGTCGGACGGCTATCTGGTCTACGATCCGCACAAACCCACTCGATTCCCCTTCATGAACTGGTCTGGCGACTACGCGCCGACTGTCGCCGGCGAACTGATCAGAAAGTTTGAGCATTATCGCGGCTCGCTAAATATCGCCCTGCGCCTCAACACAACTGTAGGCAAGCCCCGAGCTGTTTCCGGCGGAGTCGAGCTGGCCATCCTGGGGCCATCACGGCCAGCGATGAAATTCGACGCGGTTGTCTTTGCTACTGGCTTTGGCGAAGAGGGCCTTAATCCCGATACTCACACGAACGACTCTTCGTACTGGCTGTCAGGGAACCCTCTTAGCTACCGCGCGTCTCCTCTCCGGAAGAAGGGACCCGAGAGGGTGCTAGTGTCCGGCAATGGCGATAGCGCAGTCATTGAGATCGCCCAATTTCTGATCAAAGATTTCAGCCACGAGCACATCTTTAGCTTCCTTCCGAGTAATAATCTCGCGAGGCAGCTAAGCAATGTGTACGCGGGTCAAGTTCACAACCTAGTGCACCGCCAAATCGAACGTGAGTACGGTGGAGTTGTGCCATGGTATTGGGCAATGCGGGAACTGAATCTGGCGGGCGACTTCGTTGCCGCAACCGAGTCTGATTTCCGCCAGGAGCTGTATTCGACAGCCGATGCATTGCTCCAGAAATTCGCGCCAAACTCGACCATGGATGAGCCGCAACGATCGGCCATCCTGACGCAACTACGCAAAAAGTTCGACGCACTGGCAAGCATCGAGATCGAGTCCTGCATGAATGGCTTCGTTCTATCGAAAATCTTTTCTTCGAAGGTCAGGGGCGTTTTTCGCGAAGATCTTCGGGTGACAGTCGCGGGCCGATCGCCTACGATTTATTCCACTGTGCAAGCACCCTTGAACTGGTTCTTGTTACGTTTCCTGACGTATTACGGCGCGGTCCATTACCGCCAAACTGAACTAGTTAGCAGTCATCTCGTCAACAACCTGATCGGTTGCCGTTTCAAGGATCGTTCGTTAAATGATCGGTTTCATCGCGTCATTACGCGTCACGGACCAAAGTACGAAGGTTACGCGAGCGACGAAGCACTGCGTAAGCCAGATAAGGATCTTCCGAAGGATGCGTTCACGTACTTGGAACGCTTTTTACCCCCGGAGCTTTTTGTCGAAAAGCATCAATTGGAGACGTTCAAGGGACGGCGCCTGATTCGAGCGCAGACCCGAGCGTTTTCGTTGGACGATGAGCCGTATCCCGGGTCGCCCATCTCGGACAGTGTCGTACAGCGCCAAGCAGATGCCGTGCTGTGGGACTGCCATGGGCATCCGGATTTTGTGAAAGCAGAGAAGCTATACCGGCAGCTTAAAAAGAAACAGTCATTCAAAGAGCGAAAGAGGACCATTACAAGTTTGCTAAAGCTGGCGTTGCGCAGATCTAAGGGCAATCGCGCAAGACGTCGAAAGCGGTCTCCTAGGCCTTCTAAAGATGCCTAAATCCAATCTCCGTCCATACTGGACCGGTCTGAGGTCTCCTGCTGGCGAATGTACCCGCATCGCAGATGCGACGAAGCGATATCGGGGGCGAGGATGGGAAATCCGTTTCGTTCGCTGTGACTATCCTGGCATTTCCAAAGGAACGCGACGGAAGCTCAGCGCACATGTCGGTAACAGCTACGAACTGAGAATTTTTGCCCGGTCGTCGGCTCGCGCAGCCGATGTTGCGGCACTCCTTTACGCAGCCCGATCACTACTCGAAGGCGTTACGGTCGAGCGCGTCATTGTGGGGTGGGAACCGTATCAGGCGATACCATTGGACCCGCGAGAGTTAGAACGTTTCTCTGCCCATCAGCGTGACGCATTTGACGCGTACCGGAACAGCTTCTATCTGGACGCTAACGGGTTCTTCGACGCTGCTCAAATTACTTGCCGGCTTGCACATCGCAATTCCTGGCAGAATGCAGCCTTTAAGTTCCTTCTGAGCGGCCAACTAGCCGGGGTCCATCACATGGACCTTCGGCCCGGGGCTCACGACGCAGCTATGTTTCGTTCTTCCCACCCGATGGATTGGATCTGGTTCTCCCAGAGCATTTTTGCTGCCTACGGCGTTGTTGAGGAGCTTCGCTTGACTCCCCAAGCTAGTTCCACAAAACCCAGTTTGCTTCGCGATGGGACGTGGAACCCCGAAGTTCGTACACATCTCGAAGGTAGGCTCGCGAAGATCGGTATCCGACCTCAAGATACTTTGTATTGGAATGTTCGTGGCCGACCTCGTCGGCTGGAAAAGAAGGTGCAACGGCGGATTACGAGCGCCAAACCCGGTCCATGGACGCGGGGTAACGTCCGCGACGCGGGTATTCTCTACATAGATGCCATTAACACCGCGAGTTACTTGCGGAGCAACGTTACTGCCCATGTTGGAGAAATTTCGGGATTAACTGCCATAGATGTAGCGAATGTGCAGCAGCTTGCGAGACTGCTCTTGCTTCACGCCGTCGGGTTTCAATTCTGGAGGCACCCGAAAGTTAACGGGAATTCTACGGCGAAAACGTCCGGCCGTGACCGAACAATTACGTGCGCGCGACGGGTCGAGACTCGAGCCAACCGGAGAGGATCTGGTCGAAGTCCGCATAAGTGAGGCCGGCCGGGTCAAGGCCCAGCCTTTCGGCGAGTGTGGGCAGCTCCTCGCGAAAGGCACGATACCAAGCCAGGAGGTCTTGCTCGCCCAGGAGTTGCCGCCGAGACACATTGGTCAACCAATGGCGGGTCTGGATAAGAGCGATTTCGGGTTCTGCGCCATGGGCGTGGATGTCCATGCCCGCGAGATCCGAAATAAACTTTTGGTATCGGTATTGCTCGGTGTCAAAGATGAGCAGGCGCTTCTCGCGTTGGCGGGGCGCTCCATAGTGTTTGGCGCCCATGAAGATGCCCAACTCCAGCGGCATGTTGAATCGCGGCAGGTGGTGGACGGCATCCGGTTCGGTACGCGAAAGGTCATGGATGCCGTAACGACACTCCTTAATGAGGCCGTAGAGCTTCTCGATTCGCGGTTGCCCGCCGTCATCAAGCTCGCGCGCGGAGCGCGGCTGAAAACCACAAGCGCGAATGGCGAAGATCAGCGCGCGAAAGGTCTCGGTGTATTCGTCATCGAAGGGACAGTTGACGAAGACGTGATCAGGCGAGATGGTAGGCGCAGCGGCCAATCGTCAATCGAGCGCCAAAGGCTCGAGGTCCCGAACTACACGGCGGACGTCGTCCAAGGAGATCGAGGCGCCTTTGGCGACAGGCTTAAACACCTGCGCGCCCGTCAGGGGGCTGCGTCCCAAAGAGACGGGTCGCTTGGACTTGACCCTACGGGTGGCCTTTCTCTTTGCCTTTAGCTTCATTGCGATATGGTGAGGTCGATCGTGAGTCAGTGCAAGGGCTCCTGCACGGCCGTCGCGCTGGGACAGTGCCCTATCCCTTGATTGTGCGCCTTTTCCGCAAACCGGAGTGACCAGAGAGCGACCAAGACACCTCGAAAGACGGCGGGTGTGGCAACGAGATAACTTATCCAACGTCCATAAGTCATTGAAATATAAAGCCGGGCGTATCTCTGGTGACATGAGCAAAATGATCGGCTCGGCCTCCGAAGGCAAGGGTCACTGGTTCGAATCCAGTCGGGCGCGCCAATTTCCTTAGGTCCATTCCGGACACATGGGTAACTGTCCGTCGTGCGGCTCACTTCGCGCCGGCAACCACCGGGACGCTGGTCTGGCTGGGTGTCGCCGCCGTCGGACCCGTCGGCCGATCAGAATGGCGAAGGCGGCTGCCCGCGCCGGCGAGAGACACTGCGAACAATCGATCGAGCAAGCCGCGCGTCGATCCGCCGCGATTCATCGACCGGCTGGTCCATTGCAGCGACGGGTCTCCCCGCTTACCGGCCTGCAGAGAAACCGTGCTCACGCTCGATTCCCACAGGGTCAGCAATCGCACGCGATCGTGCGATCGGTATTCCGACATTCGCTGCCAGACCGTAGTGCCGCGGAGCATCGGAGCGTCGCCGAAGCCATTCACGGTGGAATCACGGTCGAAGATCGTAGGTTTCCGCGGACGAAAATCCGTGGCGGAGAATAGCGGACTATCGGCGGCGGTCGGCGCCGTAAAGAACTCCGGAGCCGTGACCAATGCACGGGCCGGCGGCGGCTGACGCAAATTTCCAAAGTCGGGGTCCAGCGTGGCATTGGCAATCGACGCTTGATCGCCCGCCAGCGCCTCGCCGGTTCGGACCAAGGTGACCAACACCAATCCCACCAGCATCTTGTCGCGGATGCTATTGCAACGTGCCGCAAGATCAAGCAGCGGCACACTATTGGATGGACGACATTCCGACATGGCTGGAGACTTCGAGACCGGGGCTCCATCAGCATCCTCCAACCATGCGGAGGCCTCGTGTGACGCACGTCACAGAATTGCGCGGGCGCCGCAGTACTCTAGCTCATGTCAACATAATCTCCGCACGGCAAGGAATTATGTTCCTCGTGCGCTGCGCTCATCGCGCTCAAGGTTCCATAGGGTCGCGATAGGCGGCTCGTCCAGCCTCCCAATCGCGGCCGTCGAACGGCTTCACCGACATCGATTCGATGGTATCGCTGTCGATGCAGCGCGCGTTGACGCTGACTCCGTCAGGATGCGAACGAGGAATGTAGAACGACTTCACGCCGCAGGTGGAGCAGAAGAAATGTTTCGCGACGTGCGTGTTGAACGAATACGTCGAGAGCGCCTCGCGGCCGCTGACGAGCTTGAATCGGTCGGCCGGTACGATCAAGTGCAGGTAACCGAACTTGCTGCAGATGGAGCAATTGCAGTCCGCCACCTCGAGCTTCGCCGGCGCGATCACTTCGAACCGCACTCGGCCGCAATGACAGCCACCCGTGTGTGTGCGCATATTCACGGCTAGTGCTTGTGCTCTTGCGCCGCCAGATCGCCGACCAGCGACAGCAGACGCTCCTGGCCATCGGCGGAACGCACATCGGCGACGTATTTGCCGTTCACGACGAACGTCGGAACGCCGTCAATTCGATAGCGTTGTACCAGTTCGTCGGCTCTCTGCAATGCGGTGTCCACGGCGAAGGAGTGGTAGGCTTTCTTGAAGTCACTTTCCGAAATCCCGTGCTTCGTCACGAACGCCGTTTGGATGCGTTCGGACTCCGACGCGTTGTTCGGGTCGGCGGCAACCAATGGATTGCCGTTGACGTGAATCTCCTTGAAGACTTCGCCGTGCAGCTGGTCCAGTTTGCCCATGCTGTCGAGCGTGTAGTACAGGCGCGCCAGGGAACGATGGCCTACGTTCCACATGACATGAACGCGCGAAAAGCTGACGTAGGCCGGCTTGGTCTTTTTCCACGATTCGACCAAGGAGTCGATTGCATTGCAGTGCGGGCAGGCGTACCAGAAGAACTCCAATACCTCGACTTGCCCGGCGGGGACCGCCGTCGGCTGAGCCGGTACGATCCGCGTGTAGTTGACACCTTCCTGCCACGACGTCGCACCACCCAGCGTGGCGGCGGATGCCGTGGATGTCGAGGCCGCAACCGTCGAGGCGACCGCCGCCAGCAGAGGATTGTGCGCGCCGCTGTCTCCGGGCACGTCCTCGACGGTCTCGGAACCGTCTTCATTCATGCGAGTGATCTTCGACGGCAGGTCAGCCGCCTGCTCGGCGGCTTTCTGCTGACCGGCAGCTTGCGTAGCGGCCGCCGTCGGCGCGGAGGTTGGAGCACCCGCGGGCGGGCGCTCATTCGCGGTTTGCTGCTTGCCGCACGCGGTCAGCGCCAGCGCCAATCCGGCGCACAAGGCCAGCTGTCGAAGGCGCATGGTCAGCGTAGACCTTGTAGGTACGACGCCAGATTGCGGATGTCGTCGGGCGATAGGCGTTTGGCGATGGTCTGCATGATGGCGTTCGGACCCGTCGGGCGGGCGCCCGACGCGTAGTCGTTCAACTGCTTCACGACATAGACCGATTGTTGCCCGCGCAGGGCCGGAAATTTCGCGGGTTCGTTGCCGCGGCCGGTCGGGCCATGACAGGCCATGCATGCCGGAATCCCCCGCGCCTGATCGCCGCCCCGATACAGCTTTTCGCCGGCCCGCCAGTACGACGGATCGGCTTCCAAACCGGTGTTGGTCAAGCTGTCGAAATAGGCACCCAAGTCAGCCATGTCGTCCGGGCTCAAGCTCGCTGCGTTCGGCATCATGACCGGATTGGTGCGTTTGCCTTCTTTGAAATTTTTTAGCTGCTCCGCAATGTAATCGGCGCCGATGCCGGCAAGGCTCGGCCATTCGGGGTTCGTGCTGTTGCCGTTAGCTCCGTGACAAGCCTGGCAAACGATCGCCTTGGTGGCGCCGGTCTCGACGCTGCCCGCCGCTAACGCCGAATTGCTGACGATCGCGCCGGAAATTGTTGCTGCAAGAATCCAAAGCCGCTTCATGATCGCCTGATACCCCATGCTAAGGTGAACTGTTGTTAACCCTAAATTGTACACTAGAGTCAATAATTTGCGTTCAAGCGGCGGCCATGTCGACCTACCCCCATGTGAAATTCCTGACCAGTGCGGCCGAGGCCCATCAACTCGCGCCGGATGAGGGCCGAGAAATTGCCTTTGCGGGACGCTCGAATTCCGGCAAATCGACCGCGATAAACGCCATCACGCAGCGCACCGGCCTCGCGCGAGTGAGCCGCACACCGGGGCGGACGCAACTGATCAATTTCTTCGAGCTCGCGCCCGAACGACGCCTGGTTGACCTGCCGGGGTACGGGTTTGCCAAGGTGCCTGAAAGGGTGAGGCTGCATTGGCTGCAACTGATGGAACATTACTTCAATGTCCGGGAGTCGCTGGTCGGACTGATTTTGATCGTCGACAGCCGCCGAGGCCTGGGCGCCCAGGATGCGGGGATGCTCGAATGGGTTCTCGCCAGGGACCGGTTCGCCCACGTCCTTCTCACCAAGTCAGACAAGTTGAATCGCCGCGACGCACAGCGTGTCTTGCGCGACACCACGGCGGCGTGCTCCGACACATCGGTGACCGCGCAATTGTTCTCAGCTCATGAAAAAGAAGGTCTTGAAGAGGCGCGCCAGGTCATGAATCGCTGGCTGCAATCCCCATAAAAAAAGGCCCCGGTGGTTACTTTGAAGCAGCCACCGAGGCAGACCAACCCGGCATGGGGATGACAAACCGGGTCATTCCCGCTCAGGGAGAAGAGCGGGGAGCGTCTTTCACGCTCATTAACTTAGATGGGGACGCCGTCCGAAAGTTCCAGCCCCCGCCACAGCAATTTTGTTAGTAACTTTTACACATGCCGCGGAGCAGCGATCATGGGTCGCAGCCCGAATATAGGTCGGATTCTGCCCCAAAACGCGGAGATATGCATGTTGTTCTCGTGCCGGGAGAGGCGCCCATGGCCGCCCCTCGAACAAGGTCCTTATCTTTGCGGCCTTCAAGTGGAGTTTGCGGCCTTCAAGTGGAGGCGGCGCCCGCCAAAGCTAGTGTGCTTCGTCCCAGTTACGGCCCACACCTACATCGACTTTGAGGGGCACTGCCAGTGTCGCCGCCTGCGCCATATGGGCCCTGAGCGGCTCCACGATGGCTCCGACAGCGTCGTCCGCCACCTCGAGGATCAGTTCGTCATGCACTTGCATGATGAGCTGAGCCGGCACCCGCGAACTCTGCAACCAGGCGTCGACCTCGATCATGGCGCGCTTGATGATGTCTGCGGCCGTGCCTTGCATGGGCGCGTTGATGGCGCTGCGCTCGGCATATTGGCGCAGCGCCTGGTTTCGCGACTGGATCTCCGGCAGGTACAAGCGCCGTCCGAAGACCGTTTCCACGAAGCCGGTTTCGCGCGCCTGTCGTCGGGTCTCTTCCATGTAACGCTTCACTCCGGGATAGCGCTCGAAGTAAAGATCCATGTACTTCTGCGCGTCCCCGCGGCCGATTCCCAGCTGGCGGGCCAGCCCGAATGCCGACATCCCATACATCAAGCCGAAATTGATGGCCTTGGCGGATCGCCGCTGATCGGCGCTGACTTCACCGAGGGGCGTGGAAAACACCTCGGCGGCGGTCGCCTGATGGACGTCGCGGTCTTCCGCGAAGGCCCGCAGCAAACTCGCATCGCCCGACAAGTGCGCCATGATGCGCAATTCAATTTGTGAATAATCGGCGGCGACCAGCGAGTGACCCGGCGGCGCCACGAAGGCCTGCCGAATGCGTCGTCCCTCCCGCGTCCGGATCGGGATATTTTGCAGATTCGGATCTGTCGACGAGAGTCTGCCGGTGGCGGCGACCGCCTGATGATACGAGGTATGACTGCGGCCGGTGGTCCGATTGATCTGCTCGGGGAGCTTGTCGGTGTACGTCGATTTGAGCTTGGTGACTCCGCGATACTCCAATATCAATTTGGGCAGGGGATACGTCGCGGCGAGTTCTTCGAGCACATCTTCCGCCGTCGACGGCTGACCGGTGGGGGTCTTGCGAGTCACCGGAATTCCGAGCTTGCCGAACAAGATTTCCTGCAGCTGCTTCGGCGAGTCCAGATTGAACGCACCGCCGGCTTCGGCGTGAGCCTGCGCCTGCAGCTCCAGCATTCGCGCCGCGAGCTCCGAGCTCTGGATCCGGAGCAGCTCACGATCCACGAGCACACCCTTGCGTTCCATGCGGTACAGCACGGCCACGAGCGGTTGCTCGATGGTTTCGTAGACCGCCTTCAGTGTCGGCAGCGCTTCGATCTGCGGCCACAGGGCGAGATGCAGCCGCAGCGTCACGTCCGCATCCTCCGCGGAGTACTCGGCGGCCCGGTCCACATCCACTTGATTGAACGTGATTTGCTTCGCGCCCTTGCCCGTAACCTCTTCGTAGGCAATGGTCTTGACGCCGAGATACTTCGCCGCGGCCGCATCCATGTCATGGCGCGTCGCCACGCTGTTGAGGACATAGGATTCGAGCATGGAGTCAAACCGCTGCCCTTGGAGCGCGATGCCGTAATTCGCAAGAGAGTGCGCGTCGTTCTTCAGATGATGTCCCAGCTTTGGCTTGGCCGGGTTCTCGAGCAGCGGCTTGAATGCCGCAAGCACTTTCTCCCGATCGAGCTGGTGCGGGGCGCCTGTGTAGTCATGGCCGAGCGGCACGTAGGCGGCTTCTCCCGGCGCGACTGCGAACGACAGGCCGACGATGCGCGCATGCATGTAATCGAGGCTGTCGGTTTCGGTGTCGAACGACATGAGCGGTGCGGCAGCGAGCTTGGCGAGCCACTCGTCCAGCGCGTCCTGCGCAAGAATCTTGTGATAATCGCGTGCAACGGCAGGCGCTTCGACGACCGCCGCCGCCGCCGCGGCCTGGGCCCCCGCCGCGGATTCCGCCATGGCGACGCCGACCGTCGCCGAGCTCGCGGCCGGCACCGCCGGCTCGGGCATCGAACCCAGAGCCTTGAGCAGCGCTCGCAATTCCAGCCGCGTGTACAGTTCGCGCAGCCGAGGAAGGTCCGGTGCACCGGTGGCAAGCCCTTCGGCAGTAATGTCCAACTTGAGCGCCGTGTCGATGGTGGCGAGTTTGCGCGACAGCTCGAGCATCGCGAGTCCGTTGCGCAAATTCTCTCCCACCTTGCCGCCGACGTCGCCGGCGTGAGCGATCAGCTCATCGAGAGTTTGATATTGACCGAGCCATTTGGCCGCAGTCTTGGGACCCACCCCGGGGATTCCTGGAATGTTGTCCGAACTGTCGCCGACCAGCGCGAGATAGTCGACGATCTGCTCCGGAAACACATCGAATTTCGACTTCACGCCGGCGCGGTCAAGGCGTGTATTGCTCATCGTGTTGATCAACCCGATGTGCGGACCCACCAGTTGAGCCATATCCTTGTCGCCGGTCGAGATAAGCACGTCGTAGCCCGACTCCGCGCCCTGCTTTGCCAGAGTGCCGATCACATCGTCGGCTTCGACGCCGGCGACGCGCAGCAGCGGCAGTCCCATCGCGGCCACCGCGTCCAAAAGCGGCTGCACCTGCGAGCGCAGGTCATCGGGCATGGGCGTGCGATGCGCTTTGTACTGATCGAATAGCTCGTCTCTGAACGTGCGGCCGGGCGCATCGAACACCACCGCAATCCGTTCGGGCGACTCTTCCTTGATCATCTTGTTCAGCATGTTGAGCACGCCCAAGACCGCCCCGGTCGGTTCCCCTTTCGAGTTGCTGAGCGGCGGCAGCGCATGGAAGGCCCGATACAAATAAGAAGAGCCGTCAACCAAGATGAGTTTGCGGGAGCTCATGATTTAATCGACGGCCCGGATCAGGGCTTGGCCGCCGCGTCCGATGGGCTGTTCTTCGCTTCGCCAGAAGTGGGCGCGCCGGCTGCCGGCGATTCTGACGCGGGAGGAGCAGGTGCGGGTGCGGCCGGCGCCGGCGCCGGCGAAGGCGTAGGTTCAGCAGCAGGAGCAGGAGCAGGCGCAGGCGCAGGCGCAGGTGCAGGTGCAGGTGCAGGTGCAGGTGCAGGTGCGGTTGGAGTGCGCGGGCTCGACAGCGATTTCTTGTGCTTCGGTGTATCCGGAAGCACCAAGGGTCCTTTTTGGCCGCATGCGATGACGAGCCCGGCGAGGCACACGGGGATCCACAGACGCACTATTCTCATGGCGCGAGTATACCGCGTGCGGCGCCGCGGAAGTTTGACCGGAACTTCTGGCGCCGGCAGCCGGTCCGAAACTGCAGTACTTATATTGGAGATGTTGATGAAGCGGATTTCAGGAACCCTGTTGGCAGTCCTTACCGTTGGCGCATGCGCTGCTTCGACTGCGGCTCTGGCAGACAATCTGGCCGGATTTTATGTTGGCGCCGGCGTGGGCTATTCCACGGTCAGAAGCGACGACTCCGCGTACGGGCTTCCGGGCTATTTCAATGATCACCAAACGGCGTGGAAGGCGATCGTCGGAGTGCGGCCGATTCCTTTCCTGGGCGCAGAGTACGAATACATCGACTTCGGCCATCCGAGCCATGATTACGGTTACGGCGGCATCAATTACTACGGACTTGATTCTCATCCGCACGCTTCGGCGCTGTTCGGCGTGGGTTATCTACCGCTTCCGATACCCTTCATCGATGTCTTCGGCAAGGCCGGCGTCGCGCGGCTGCAAACGGACGTCACCACCTTCGTCGGGCAAACGTGTCCTGTGTATCAAAATTGTCCGGGGAATTACTTCCGTCAGGAGCGAACCTATGACAGGTTCGCCTACGGCGTCGGCGTGCAGTCGAAATACTGGGGTGTGACGTTTCGTGCCGAGTACGAGCGCATCAACTCCCAGTTCGGCGACCCAGACGCTCTGACGGTCAGCGCGACCTGGACTTTCTAGCGATGAGGCATTCTCGCATCCTCCTGCGCTAGTGGGCATCTATACTTCAGGCCCATGAAATCAATACTTCGAGGCCGCGCCTCCCGCCCCTTGCTGCTCGCGTTCGGGATCGCCGCGCTGGTCGGTTGCGCCAACGAAGGTCTCGTCTCGAGTTCGGGCAGCGGCGACGCCGCCACTCGAGCGCTGCGCGCCAAGATCGACACCATCGTGGTCATCTACGCCGAGAATCGCGCCTTCGACAATTTGTACGGCAATTTCCCCGGCGCGCGCGGCCTCAGCGAAGTCGTGGATGGCGATGGCCGGCCCTTGCCGGCTTATATTCCCCAGGCCGATCGCAACGGCTCGATTCTTCCGAGCCTCCCGCCGACATGGGGCGGCGTCACGGCTCCGGGTATCACGCCGGTGGTGACGGAAGCCCAGAGCGCGGGCTTACCCAATGCGCCGTTCTCGATCGAGCACGCCTTTGCGGAGCAATCCAGCGTCACTCTGTCGACTTCCACGGTGACGCGCGACTTGGTCCATCGCTTCTTCGAAAACCAGATGCAAATCGACGGCGGCAGGAACGACGGCTACGCCGCGTGGTCCGATGCCGGCGGTCTCGCGATGGGACACTACGACTCCAGCCGGTCGGCGCTGTATGGGCTCGCCAAGGAGTTCGTGCTGGCCGATAATTTTTTCCAAGGCGCCTTCGGCGGCTCGTTCCTCAATCACCAATACCTCATTTGCGCCTGCGCGCCTGAATACCCCAACGCGGAAACGGCGCCGGCGAAACCGTCCATCGCGATACTCGACAAGGACGCGGCCGGAAAGTACTTACCGCGGCTGAAGCAGTCCGGCGACGCCAAGCTCTCCGCCTTGGACGCAGCGCCCAAATTTGCGAAAAGCGGCAATATCACGCCGGGCAACTATTTCGGCGACGGCAAGTTTTACGCGGTGAATACCATGCAACCCGCGTATCAGCCGAGCGGCAACAAGCCTGCCGCCACGGATACCGAGTACCTGCACGCCGATCCCAACAATGCCACGACGTTGCCGCCCCAAACTCAGGCCACCATCGGCGATGCACTGGACGCCAAGCGCGTCAATTGGATTTGGTATGCGGGTTCCTGGGACGCGGCGCTCGCCGACGGGCGCCGGCCGCCGCTCAAACCCCGCGAAGCCATCTATGCGCCCGCGACCCCCGGCGGCAATCCCGATTTCCAGCCGCATCACCAGCCGTTCAATTATTACGAGCACTTCGATCCGGTCGCGCACGCCGACCGGCGGGCCGCGCATTTGAAGGATTACAGCGCGCTTCTCGCCGACGCTGCCGCAGGCCGCCTGCCGTCGGTCACGTTCTACAAGCCGCAAGGAAATTTGAACCAGCACGCCGGCTATGCGTCGGTGGCGGAAGGCGACGCGCACATCGCCGGCTTGGTCGCAACGCTGCGCGCGAGCCCGCAGTGGCGGCACATGGTGATCGTGATCACCTACGACGAATTCGGCGGCGCATGGGACCACGTAGCGCCGCCGCAAGGCGATCTTCTGGGCCCCGGCACGCGCATTCCCGCGCTGATCATTTCACCGTTCGCGAAGCGCGGCACCGTCGATCACACCCAGTACGACACCGATTCGATTCTTCGTTTGATCACGCGGCGCTTCGACCTCGACGTACTCCCGGGGATCACGCTGCGCGACAAGGCACTTGCCTCGCATGGCGCGCCGCCGATGGGCGACCTGACCAACGCGCTCGACCTGGCACGGTAGCAGCAAATTGTGACCTCGAATCGGTCGACACTCGCTGCCGACACTGTGGGCGGTACTCGTCCTTCCGTACGGTGACGTTGAGCGGCCGAGCGTAAAGGTCTGGGGGCAGGGTGAGGCTGGCCGGCAACTGCACTCTTCGTTGCCGGCCCGCCTCACCCAACCCCCAGGCCTCTTCGAGCCGCTCAATCCCCCGCGCGTCTCATTTCGACTTGGACTTGCT
>Ga0307470_10000663_pt1 | contig 15343 bp, 13 predicted proteins | sample atmos_gasesAM3C__FD_204565 | JGI IMG/M metagenome (GOLD analysis project Ga0307470, IMG submission 204565) | Hardwood forest soil microbial communities from Morgan-Monroe State Forest, Indiana, United States - atmos_gasesAM3C_05 | ecosystem: Environmental > Terrestrial > Soil > Temperate forest... | reverse complement strand
TCGCCGCCGACTATAGCCACATCTCATACGAAGATATGCGTTCCGCCTCACGTAAGCGTGCCATCGCCAAGGCGAAGATCGTCGCCACCGTACTCTGCGCGCGAAGCGGTGCATCCGTGTCTGCCGTGGCGCGCCTATTCGGACGCAGTCGATCGACTTTGATCGAGCAGGCAGACCGCTATCGCGAGACTCAGCCGCAACTCTTCGCTCACGCCGAACACGCACTCAAAGCGCATCTGGATGGAGAACTCGGCCGGCCTACCGATCAATCTGTTCGGTTAGCGCAAACTCGTTTCGACAGCCAATTCGGCCGGCCTACCCGGAGCGCGGCAAAGCACATGCAGGCTCGCGCCCACGGAATCGAGGATGGTATAGCGCGCCTCCGAAATCGCTAGATCGAGGCTTTCCTCGACTTTGTTTCGCAGCAGGCGTTGTTGCAACACTAGGGAATCCAAGTTGTTGATCGACTGCCTCACCAGTTCGCGAGCCAACTCCGCCACATCAGGGTAGTGCGGTCCATTGGAGGATTCCGTTTCGTATTCCATTGCAATCGCAAGGCATCCAAGCACCGATTCCGCTTTACACAGATTGCCTCGTTCAGCCTCGATCGCGTCGTGCAATCCTTCGGGAACGGGCATACCGTACACGTGTTCCGCGGACTGAGCTTTTGCCTGCCGGGCCTTCCGCTGCACTCGGGACGCCAATGGCCGCTTAACCATGGTCACACCTCCCTTCAAGGCATCCAATGAAACGTGGTTAAAAAACCCATACAGCATTATAGCTGTATATATAACCAGCTTCATCTTTTTCGAGCTTTCTCTGCCGGTCCGCACGCGCCGGCAGCGAGGTTATAACCATCTGAAATTATTGGATTATTTTCGAGCCTAACCTGAGCCCACCTGCACCCGATTCCGGCCCAGCGCCTTGGCCCGATAGAGCGCCGCGTCGGCATCGGCCAATAGTCGATCCGCAACCGCCTTCAAGTCCGTTTCGTGCCGTCCAGGGGCAATCGCCGCTACCCCGACCGACACGGTCAAGCTGCGCTCGATCTTCGTGGTGAGGGCAAATGGCGCCGCTGCGATGACTTCGCGAATGCGTTCGGCCAGCTTCGCGGCCTCGGCCGCGCTTGCGTCCGGCAATACGATCGCCAGTTCGTCGCCGCCGAAACGCGCCGCTGTGTCCATGCTGCGAATCTGGGTCTCCACGCGCTGCGCAATCTCTTTGAGTGCATTGTCCCCCGCCAGATGTCCGTAACCGTCGTTGATGCTCTTGAACCGATCGATGTCGATCATCAGGCATGCCATGGTTCCGCCGCGCCGTTGCGCGCGCGCCAGGTCTTCCTTGAGTCGCTCCTGCAAATAGCGCCGATTGTGCCAACCGGTCAGGAAGTCAGTGATCCCTGCGCGCAGCAGGCGCGCGCGATTGACCGCGTTTTCGATGCACACGGCGGCGACCGCGCCCAAGTGCGCGAGAAAGTCCGTTCCGTGATGACGCGTGAAGCGCGTGGGATCGCGGCTGCCGAAGCACAGCGCGCCGGTCGCGCGGTCCTTGCGCGGGAGCGGCACCAGGGCGGCGCTCTTGAGGTTCGACGTGTCCGGGAACAGGAGATGGTGATCGGCTCCTACGAAGGGACCGAGCCACGGCTTGTTCAGTACGGCCAATTGCGGGGCGAGGCCGATCAATGAATCGACGAAGAAAATCTGCTTGAATTCCTCGGGCCGATCTCCGCCGGCGATCAATAGATGCCGAACCTCGTGCTGTGGATCGAGCAGCACGACGCTGACGGCGTCGAGTAAATAGGACTCGCGCAAACCATCGACCATGGCGCGAAGCAGCTGCGCCAAGCTGTCGGCCCGCAGCAGAGTCAATTCGCGCGCTTGCGTGCGCTTCAAGATGGTTTCGTTGTTGGCGGCCTCCGCGGTCAATTCCTTGAGGCGTTTTTTGAGGTCTTCGTTCTCCTGATTCAGATCATCCATGTCCGATATCCCCGAAGTCGCTGTCAGCTTGCACGCGCTGCCGCCCGCACATCCAAGTACGCTCGGCCGCGATTCATGATGGCGGTGAATTCCGCCGCATTACCCATCTTCACCGCCGCGACCAGGCGAGCGACCGCTTGCTGCAACGCCAGCAATGACTCGCCGCCATAGTCGTTCAAGCTCTGAATTTCGAAATACAGTTCGGGACTTTCGGCGGCGACGCGGCTCGCCACTTCCAGCTGGGCGTCGAAAGTAGTGCTCGACAGCTTCGCCAACCTGGGCGCCGCCTCGCCGCTGTCGGCCAGCGCGGTGAAAAAGGCAATATTGAGCGCATGCGACAACCCCAACACATAGGCAATCAATCGATCGTGTTCGTCGAGGCCCATGACCACGCGTTCCGCCATCGTCGGCGCAAACAGTTCCTGTGCTTCCTGCAGCGCCTCGGGATTCCCCAAGTCGATGAAGATCACATGCCGGCCCGACAGCAATTCCGTGTCCGGTCCGAACATGGGGTGCAGCGAGGTCACGCGGCAACCGGCCTTGACCAGCGCGTCGAGCCCGGCGCGCAGCGGCGTCTTGAGCGAACCCAAGTCGAAGATCAGGCCGCGCGGCACCCGCCGCGCCAAGATCTCGAGCAGGCGCGTCGTGACGCTCAGAGGCGTGGCCAGCACGATCAAATCGAAGTCCAGGGGATCGTTCTCCCACTCAGCGACGGTATCGAATCCCGGCAGACCTCCCATGGGATCGGCGATGGCGACACGGAAGCCCTGCGAGGCTAGAAATTCCGCGAACCACCCGCCCATCTTGCCGTGACCACCGATCACCAACGCACGTTTGCCGCTGCCGTGCGCCTGGGCGGCAACCCGCGCCTGCTCCTGCGTGGTCAACGAGGATTGTATCAATTGCCGCAACAGCGATTCGACCAGGTCCGGCGATACGCCCCGCTGCGAAGCGGTATTGCGACCCCGCAATATCACCTCGCGCTCGCGTCCGAAGTCGCGGGTCGCGCGTCCGGTTGCGCGCTTGACGGCCGCCACCTGTTCGCTCAATGCCTGACGGCGCGCGACCAACTCCACCAGCTGGCCGTCGAGATCAGTCAAGGCGGTGCGCAATTCATCGAGATTCATTTGAAAGGAGCCCCTATTGTAAACCGTTCCTGTTTTACTGGGCGCCCACGGCTACCGCAAGCGCGCGGGCGCGGCTACCATTCTCATATGAGCAGCAGCATAAAGACACACTGGACGGAGACTCTGCCTGACCCCCTGCCAGGGAATCCCCTCATCGTCGTGACACAATGGCTGGCGCAGGCGCAGGCGGACGCCGCCCAGCCCAATCCCAATGCCATGGTGTTGGCCACCGTGGACGAACGCGGCCACCCATCGGCGCGAGTCGTACTCTGCAAAGCGATCAACGCGCCGCTGGGCGACATCGTTTTCTACACCAACTATCGGTCGCGCAAGGGCAGGGAACTCGAGGCCAATCGCAGGGCTGCGGTGGTGTTTCACTGGGATCACCGACACCGCCAGGTACGCGCCGAAGGCGTAGTGGAACCCCTCTCGGATGCCGAGAACGACGCTTATTTCCGTACCCGACCATGGCAGAGCCGGCTCGGCGCCTGGGCGAGCGATCAAAGCCAACCCGTGGAATCCCGTCAGGTGCTCGAGCGCGGCGTCACGGCCGTGGCTCGCCGGTTCGGGATTCCCTATGAAGGTCCCGGCGCGGCTGAACCCGAGGGTGTCACCGTGGACGTGCCGCGCCCGCCCCATTGGGGCGGATATCGTCTGCATGCGGACGCGGTGGAGCTCTGGGTGGAAGGAGAGTTCCGCATCCACGACCGCGCATTGTGGACGCGAACTTTGCCCGATCGGCCGGGCACCGGCGCTGCCGTGCCCTCGCCCTGGTCGGTCACGCGTTTGCAGCCTTGAGCGAGGGCGTCATTGGATGACGTCGACGTCGTGAAAGATCTTCGCCGCTGAGTCCAGAAAGGCGCGAACCTTGGGCGCCATATGGATACGGCTCAAGGTAACGAGTTGCACCGGTAGAGCCTCCGGCTCGAAATCCTGCAGCAGCCGCACCAGGGACCCGGCGGCCAATTCGTCCGACACCTGGTAGGACAGTACGCGCGCAATGCCGCGGCCGGCCTGCGCAGCCTGCAGCTGCGCCTCGACATCGTCGACGAGCAGGCGCGGTGAAAGCCGCACGACTGAGCCTCGCCGTGGCGGACCGAAGCGCCATTCCCGCGCGGGCGAGCGCGCCATGCCGAAGATCGTGTCGTGCGCCGCTAGATCCGCCGGTGTTCGAGGCACTCCGCGCCGTGCGAGGTACGCCGGGCTCGCTACGACGACGCGCCGTACGCTGCCGACTTGCCGCGCAATCAAGCTCGAATCCGCGAGCGGACCGATCCGCACCGCGAGATCGAGTCCCTCCTCGATGAGATCAAGATTGCGATCGTTCAATGAGAGCTCGACGCGTATGTCGGGGTACTGGTTGAGGAACGCCGACACGATGGGCGCCACATGGCGGCGGCCGAACTGCACCGGCGCAGTGATACGCAGCACGCCTCGAATCGGCGCCTGCGAGGCGCCGGCCAGCATCTCCTCGTAGTCGGCAAGCCATGCGCGCGCCCGTTCAGCCAGCGCGCTGCCGGCCTCGGTCGGCGCAAGCCGCCGCGTGGTGCGATCAACCAGGCGCAGGCCGATGCGATCCTCCAGGGAACTGAGCGCGCGCGTGATGGCGGGCGGCGATCGCCGCAGACGCCGGGCGGCGCTGACCAGACTGCCGGCTTCAACGATTGCCACGAAAATGCTCAATTCATTCAGGCGGTCCATCGATTATTCCTATTTATGGAATTATGACTTTCATAACGGGGAACTTTAATTCAATAAGTGTAATAGTAGACTGCGCCGGGCGAATCGCAAACAACCGAGGAGTAACCGCCATGTCGACTCCCAGAATCACTCTTCATGCGACAGAATTGTCGGGGCACTGCCATCGCGTCGAACTGATGTTGAGGATGCTGGGGCTGCCATTTGGATACGTACAAGCCCCGGCCGCGGTCCGCAGTTCACCGGAATTCCTCGAGCTGAATCCACTCCGCCAGATCCCCGTATTGCAGGATGGCGATCTCACGCTCGCGGACAGCAACGCCATTCTGGTCTACCTCGCCAAACGCTATGCGCCGGGCACCCAATGGCTTCCGGAAGAGCCCGTCGCGGCCGCGCACGTGCAGCGCTGGTTGTCCATCGCCGCGGGACAAGTGATGTATGGGCCGGCGACTGCGCGCATGGTCACCTTGTGGAATTTTCCCGGCGATCTCCCGCGCGCGAAACAGATCGCGGCAGCGCTCCTCCGCTTCATGAACGATCATCTGAGCACCCGGAGTTTTCTCGCCGCGGACCACGCAACCATCGCCGACCTGGCTTGCTATTCCTATGTCGCGCACGCGCCCGAGGGCGGCATTCCACTCGGCGAACATGCGTCGGTGCTCGCCTGGCTGCGCCGCGTCGAAGCATTGCCGAATTTCAAACCCATCCCGCCGTCGCCGATGCCGGCGTCAACGTGAAACAGCCATGGACGGCTCACCCTTCAATCCCGATGAGTTGGCCGCGCAGGTATTGGCAGGCGGCGGGCCCCGTGGCAGCGGTATCCGGGATTTCATGCCTGAGCAGCACCGGCACTTCTTCGCTCAGCTGCCCTATGTATTCTTGGGCGCAGTCGATGCGGCCGGTTGGCCGCTGGCGACCCTGCTGACAGGGCATCCGGCCTTCATACAGTCCCCGCATCCGGCCGCGCTACATATCGCAGTCCTGCCGGATGCCGGTGATCCCGCGGCCAGGGCCCTCGCGCCGGATCGGGAAATCGGCATTCTAGGTATTGATTTCTCGACTCGAAGGCGCATCCGCGCCAATGGCCGCATACAGAGTCTCGAGGCAGGCGGCATCACCGTCGCCGTCAACCAGAGCTTCGGCAATTGTCCGCAATACATTCAGCAGCGGGTCGTCGCCTCTTCTCGAGTCGAACCGGCCGAACGCGTTTCGACTCCGGTCGAGTCCTTCGATCATCTGGATCAAGCGGCGCAAGCCGCCATCGAACGGGCCGACACGTTCTTCGTTGCCAGCCGCTCTCGCGCCGGCAGAGGTGCGGCCTATGGCGCCGACATCTCGCATCGCGGCGGCCGGCCGGGTTTCGTCCGCGCCGACGGCGACGTATTGACGATCCCCGATTTTCGCGGCAACCGCTATTTCAACACGCTCGGCAATCTGGTCGCTGAACCGCGCGCCTCGCTGCTGTTCGTCGATTTCGAGACCGGCGACCTTCTGCAACTTCAGGGCAGCGTCCAAGTCGATTGGACGGCCGGCGCGGCGGAGCAGCTTGCAGGCGCCGAGCGCCTGTGGCGTTTCCATGTCGCGCGTGGCTGGCGACGCAAGGCTGCCTCGCCGCTGCGATGGGTCTTCGTGGAATATGCTCGTACGACATTGCAGACAGGCCTTTGGCCGCGTCAGGGTTCTTTGGCCGCCGTCACCGGGTAACCCGCCTCGCGCCACGCCTTCATGCCCCCGTCCAGGGCCACCGCGCCGCTAAATCCCATCTGGCGCAGCGTGGCGGTCGCCAGCGTCGATACCCGGCCAAACTCGCAGCAGACGAGGATCCTCTTGGTGGGGTCGGTCAGCTCCTGATTGACGCGCAACTCCAACTGCCCGCGCGGCAACAGCCGTGCCCCCTGAATGTGGCCCTCCTCATAGGCCTCGCGTTCGCGTACGTCGAGCACGATCAGGTCGCTCACCCGGGACTCGAGACACGCATTCAGTGCGCCCAGCGACATGAACGGCACCATCGCCGCCGCTTCGGACAGCATCTGAGCCACGGTCTTGCCGCCGGTCATATTGGTGCGCAATGCCTCTGTGACATGCGTGGGCATCGTGAGATTCAAGCTCTGCATCATCTCGATGAAGGCGCCGCGATCGCTTTTCTGCAGCCGCGGATTCTCGGCGAGCTCCTGGCCGATGGTCGAGTGAGAACGGCCCTTGTATTCGTGCGCCGGAAAGACTTTGAGAGACGGATCAAGCCTCAGCACTCCCTCAAACAGACTCTCATAGAGGGCTCCCGCGTCACCGCTTGGCAGGTCGGTGCGCCCCGTTCCGCCGATGAGCAGCGTATCCCCGGTGAATACGCGGTCCTCCACGCGCAGGCACATGGAATCGCGCGTGTGGCCGGGAGTGTGCAGCGCCTGCAAACGCAGCCTTCCGACAACCAGGAGCTCACCACCCTGCAGGCGCAGGTCGACGAATGGGGCTGGGCTCGCGCCATGCATCACCACCGGCACCCCGAGTTGGCGCGCGAGCTGCTGGGTTGCGGAGAAATGATCCGCATGCGTGTGCGTATCGACCAGATATCGGATGCGCAGACCGTCCCGTGCCGCCAGCGCGGTATAGCGGTCGATCTGGCCAAGCTCCGGGTCGATCAGCGCGGCGGCACAAGTGTCCTCGCAGCCGATGAGATAGGATCGGCAGCCGCCGGTTGAAACTGCTTCGAATAGCATTGGACGCCCCCTGGCCCTATCCAGAATGAACTCTGGAGAGCAACATACTACTCGGGTCCGCGCCGTTTAGACGACACCGATCATGAGTTGATCCGTAGGCATCGCTATTGTGGTTTTGCGCGGACGGACCCCAGCTCCGACAGCGCGTCCGCCAGCCGTACCAAATCGCTCTCGTCGTTGTATACGTGAGGCGAGACGCGCACGGCGCTGCCGCGCACAGCGACGTGGATCCGGCGCTGAGCGAGGTGCAGGCGGCACGTCTCCGGGTTCATGCCGTCCGGCAACTTCACGCCAAAGAGGTTTGCGCATCGTTCGCCCTCGTCCGCTATTTCAAAGCCAAAGGAGCGCAATCGATCGACGGATCGTCGCTCGATTTTCAGCAAGTATTCGCGAATACGGCCCGGGTCCCAGTCGATCAGCAAGCGGCACGCCGCCTCCAGCATGGCGATCAGCATTGGGTTGGCGCGCAGACTCGTATCGAAGCGCCGCATCCCCTGCGCGTAGCGATCTTCATAGTCGACCAGGCGTGCGAAGTTCTCGCTGCCCGACCGCATCAACCAGCTCTCCTCCAGTGGACTGGCGTCGAGGAAACGGTCGCTGAACACCGCGAAGCCAAGACCGTAGTTCGACAGCATCGACTTGTAGCTGTGCACCACCAGGGCATCGGGCTGCGAGCGCCGCACATCGAATGGCATCGCTCCTACCGTTTGGGTGCCATCGACGACGAATGCGGCGCCCACTTCTTTGCAACGTGTCCCGATACGGTCGAGATCGAAGAGCGTCCCATCCGTCCAATGCGCAGGCTCGACGGCGACGAGCGCGGTGTTCGAGTCGATTGCACGCACAACGGCGTCGTTCCATAGCGCCCCTCGACTCGCGCCGGTCAGTTGAGAAGACCATGGAGCCGCCGGCGCATGTACCGTGCGCATTTCGACACCATGACTTCTCCAGTTCCGCCACGCGTAAACATTGCTCGGAAACATGTCGCCGAGCATGACGACGTTCTGGCCCGCCTTTGGGTGGAGATTCCTGGCGACGATAGCCGTGGCGTATGCCACCGTTGGAATAAACGCGACACGTTCCGGGTCCGCCTGAACGAGTTGCGCGCACAATATTCGCGCCCGTTCGGCAGGGTCAAAGAAGTCCTGCGCCGTCAGTCCAATGGGTGAGGCACGGGCGGCGAGCGCTGCCACGCCCGCCTGCTCCACGGGCCGCGGAAGGGGGCCCATGAACGCGCTGTTCAGGTAGCAGTGACTGTCGGGAATCGAGAACAGGTCGCGCTGGCAGACCAAGGGTACGGATGTCGATGGCATAAGTCCCAACTTTACCCAAGCAGGGCGGGCAGACGCCTGGTCGACCAGCTGGTTGCCGCGTCATACCCATAGGCCAGCTGCAAACAAGCCGTTTCCGCATGAATCGGCCCCACGATTTGAATACCGATCGGCAACCCGCCATGACTAAATCCCGCGGGGGCGGCGAGCGCGGGGCAGCCGCTCATGGTGATGGGCAGCACCCCCTTCATCCACTCGTGATAGGTCTCCATCTTTTTGCCCGCGATTTCTTGCGGCCAATGGAGATTGACGTCGAACGGAAACAACTGCGCGGTTGGAACTATGAAGTAATCGTACTTCTCGAAAAACCGGCGCACGGCTTGATACCATGCGGTCCGTACGTCGGACGCTGCGGAAATATCGAAGGCGGTGAGCTTGAGGCCGCTCTCAACCTCGAATATGGCCTCTGGTTTCAGCAGGGCGCGCTTCGCCGGATCGTTGTAGTAAGCAAGCAGGCTTCCGCCGGATTGCCAGGCACGCAGCTTCAACCATGCTCGCCAGACGGCATCGATCGAATACTCTGGTTGGGCTTCCTCTATGCTGCAGCCCATCGACTCGAATACTTTCAAGGCGCTCCTGCAAACGTCCAGCACCCCGGGCTCAAACGGCAGATAGCCTTTGAAGTCTCCCGACCAGGCAATCCGCTTCCCTTTGAGATCGGATTCCAAGCGCCGTTGAAATGCGCTTCCGTCACCCATCGTGGATAACGGCGCCCGAGCGTCGTAACCTGCTTGAACCGAAAGGAGCATCGCCAGGTCCGAGACGTTGCGCGCCATCGGGCCTACGACGCTCATGGATGGAAACCAGCCGTCGAGCGCGCTGGTTGGCACCAGTCCCATACTGGTGCGAAAACCGAATACATTATTCCAGCCGGCCGGATTGCGAAGGCTGCCGCCGAAGTCGCTGCCATCCGCGACCGGCAGCATGCGCAGGGCGAGAGCGACGGCTGCACCGCCGCTGCTGCCGCCGGCGGAGCGGGATTGATCGTACGCGTTGCGTGTGGGCCCATAGACCGGGTTGTAAGTATGCGAGCCCAGCCCGAATTCCGGAGTATTCGTCTTGCCGATAAAAATAGCGCCGGCTTTTCTGAGGCGCTCCACCATGATGCCGTCCGCATCCGGCACGAAGTCTTTGTGGATCGGTGAGCCCATCGTCATGCGGATGCCTTTGACGGGCATCAAATCCTTGACGGCCAGCGGGAAACCATGCAGGGGCCCCATCAACTCGCCGCGCGCAACTTGCCTGTCTCGCTCTTCGGACTGAGCAAGCAACGGCGCTCGATCTTGCATGGCCACGATGGCGTTGACCCGCGGATTCAGCTTCTCAATGTGATCGAGATACGCGGTCATCACCTCGACGCAGGAAACCTTCCGAGTCCGAATGACGTCGGCAAGTGTCACCGCGTCCAGCATCACTATGCCGGACGGTTGGACCGGGGCGGGGGCAGCCTGCACCAGCGATGGCGCCGCTGCGCTTGCGGCCACTCCTGTCGCCAGGCCTAGAAGCGCTCGACGATCAAGATTGGGATCGTCTGAATCTGTGGTCGTCGTCGGCACGAGCATTCCCCAGCCCGAGGGCCCGAAGTTTATTTTCGATGCGTGACATAGGTTCCCCTCTGAGAAGTCGGATCCTACTACGGATTCCGCGCCCTAGCGGATCAAGGTGCGAGGTGGTGGACTATTGGGCCGCGCACCCTCTGTGAATTTGAAGGTGACTTCGGCTTTGACCTCGGTAGAATGCACATCGCAAAAACTGACTTCGTCTTGAGCGTCCAGCGCATCCGCGCTGTGGAGACCACATGATTTCGCCCCGTATCTCTCCAATCGTTCTTGTTCTCATCATCGGGCTTGGAAACTCGGTTGGAGCGCGCGCCGCCGACGCGCCCGCCGGACAACAAACGCCGTTGCCGGTGGCCTTGGTGAATGCTTTGAACAAACTCTCCAACGGACCGCACCAGGGCTTCCGTGCCAATCATGCAAAGGGCGTGATGGTCGAAGGAACGTTTACGCCCAGCCCGTCCGCCGCGTCCTTCAGCAAAGCGCCTCATTTCGCGAAGAGCGTACCGGTCTTGGTGCGGTTCTCCGACACCACCGGAGTCCCAACGCTGCCCGACGCGGATCCCAACGCCAGCCCGCACGGAATCGCAATTCGATTCACGCTGCCGGACGGTAGCGGTACAGACATCGTGAGCATCTCGGCCAACGCGTTTCCCGTCGCCACGCCGGAGGACTTCCTGGCGTTCCTGCAAGCTGCCGGGCAGAGCGGACCCGACGCGCCGAAACCCACGCCCATCGAGAAGTTTCTTAGCACTCATCCAGCGGCGGCGAAATTCGTCAGCACGCCGAGGCCCCCGCCGGTGAGTTTCGGAACACTGGCTTTCTACGGAGTCAATGCGTTCAAATTCACCAACGCCAAAGGGGTGAGCCACTACGCGCGCTACCAGATCATTCCGGTGGCCGGCGAACATGCGCTGAGCGACGCGGAAGCGAAAAAGGCCGATCCCAATTACTTGATGGATGAGTTACCCAAGCGCATTGCCCAGGGGCCGGTCAAATTTCGGTTGTTGGCGCAAGTAGCCAATGAGGGCGACCCGGTCAACGACGGGACGGCGGTGTGGCCGGACGATCGCAAACTAGTCTCGCTAGGCACGATCAGCTTGACGAAAACGGTTAAAGATCAGGCGACGGCTCAGAAATCGATCATGTTCAGCCCATTGAATCTGCAATCCGGCATCGAACCTTCAGCCGATCCGGTGTTGCTCGCGCGCCCGGCGGCATACGGCGTGAGCTTCAGCCAGCGCATTCGTTGACGTCGATGCGCGAACTATTGGGTTAGCTCAGCCCGAAGCAGCGCGGCAGTTTGAGTGTCGCCGACGCGTTCGGCGGCCGCGATGGCACCGGCCAATGAGCCCCGCCGGCCCGGCGCGAAGGTCAGGGCTGTCTGGAACTCGTGCAGCGCCTGCTCCGGACGGTGCAGGTCGAGCAGCAATTTGCCGAGTTGCTCGCGGGCCGGGACGATCGGGCCCGGAGTGACCGGAAGTTTCTCGACGGCGTCCTCCTCATCTGCCGCCGCTCGCAGACTGAGAACTGCTGCTTCAGTGTCACCGTCAGCCGCCAATTCCCAGGCCTGAGCTTCCTTGACTAGCACATCGACCTGTGTGGCCCAGTACAGATTTCCCGCAGATTTCAATTCGCTCAGGCAAGCCTGCAGCTTGCCCAAGTCGGTGTCCGATGACCGCGGATGTCCGGTCTGAGCCTGGCCGAGCGCTCTGGCCCAATAGACCAGGGCGACGACCTGCGGCGCCGACTGCGGCAGCGGCTCCAGAGAGGCGGCGGCGTCCCAGTCCTGGTGCTCGATTGCCAGGCGGACCGGCATGGCTGTCGCGGCGTAAGCCGCATTGAACTGAGTCGCGGGGGGATCTTTCATCGATCGAAGGTCTGCGACCACACGCTCTGCGTCCGCATAGCGCCCACGCTGCAGGTATGCGTAGGTCAGGTAGTCCATTGCATGCAGTTCTTCTCCCCGATCGCCCTGCATGTGGGCCGCCGCGCGCGCGGCCTGATTCGAGACGATGGAGTCGTCCCATAGTCCCAGGCGAGTAAAGATATGCGACGGCATGTGCAGTGCGTGAGGCGCTGATCGAGCGATCTTGGAATACGCGCGCGCTGCAACCAGACCCCGCGGCGCAAGTTCCGCGCTGTCGTAGGCGTGGATCAGATAGTGAGCCACTCCCGGGTGCTGGGGTTGCCGGCGAAAGATGGGTTCGAGAATCTCCGCGGCTCGCTTCTGATCCCGATGTGCCTTGTCGGCCGGCGGCGCGGTTGCGATGAGGGCCAGCGCGTAGAAGATCTGCGCTTCGGGATCATGCGGATTGTTTCGAGCGACGCCGGCCATGGCGCGCGCATACGCTTCTGCACGAACTGCCGGTGCGTCATGTTCGGGGTCACGATAGTAGGTGCCCAACGCCTCGATGAACTGGATCTCGCGAAGCGAGCCCGCCCGAATTGCGACGGCCTTCCGGACTTGCTCGGCGCCTTCGCGCAACCGCTCGCCCGACGGCGGTTCCCAAAGCTGGTGAAACAGGGACATGGCAATCCCCCAGTGAGCGATGGCGCAGCTTGGATCTCGGCCGGCGACGTCGCGAAACGCCTGTCCGGATGCGGCATACGCGAACGAATGCAGCAGGGCCAGCGCCCTGTCAAAGGCGGGCTTGACCGCCGCTCGGCAAGACGTTGGGAATGTCACCGCACCCAGCTTCTCGGGCGCGGGATGGGAGTGGTGCTCCTCGTCCGCAGCGTGTAGAGATCCACCGAACGTCATCACCAGTACGATAGCTGCGAGTCGCCGCATCACACGGTTCTACCGTCACACTAGTTGCAGCCAACCGCGGTCTCAATGGCATTCGCATCGGCAATGAACTTCGCGTCCAGCGTGTGAGCGATCTTCTTTCCGGCCTGGGCTTTGACCTCATTCACGAATTCTGTGAGTACCGCACATGTCGCCTGTACGTCCTTGGCCGCGTAGTACGTCTGTGCCAGAGCCACCTTGTTTGCCAAGCTTTTGCCTGGACCGATACCTGTGACTTCCTTCAGTAGTGCGGCTAGCTGCTGCCTAACCGGCGGTGGGCTGACCGTGATCGTGCAACTGTTCGTAACAGCGCGAGCGGCAGGCCGAGACGAATCGACGACCTGCCCCTTGAAGCTGAACGCGCCCGCCGCGCTCGGCGTGCCGGTGACAGCGCCGCCGCTCGTATTCAGGGTCAGGCCGGGAGGCAGGCTCCCGGAAGAGACCGAGAACGTGTACGGCGGAATGCCGCCCGCGGCAGTCAGCGCCGAGCTATACGGGACGCCCGCTCGAGCAGTAGCCGCCGGGCAAGCCAGGGCTAAAGGCACTGACTGGCCCACATTCAACAAAACGCTGACGGTGTTATCCCTGCTGTTCACGGCGGCTACGTCGAGCAAACCGTCGGAGTTAAGATCCGCCGCGACCACCGCAAAATCCCCGGCTGGGTACGCCGTAGCGCTCTGAAATGTTCCGTCGCCGTTACCGAGGAACAACGCGCTCGCCACCATTAAATCCAATTTACCGTCCGTGTTGAAATCGCCGACGGCATCGGCAATCGCGAATACTCCACGTGCAAGATTGATCACTGGCGCTTGAAACGTGCCGTTGCCGTTGCCTATCAGCACGCCGACCCCGGTCCCGACCCCGTTGAGGACCACCAAGTCTAATTTGCCGTCCCCGTTGAAGTCGCCGCTCGCAATTCCCAGCGGGAACTCAAACCCACTAGTAGTATAATCAACCCCTGCTTGAAAGGTACCGTCGCCTCTGCCCAACAGGACGGTAATATTCTCACCACCGGCCACAGCCAGGTCCAGTCGACCATCCCCATTAAAATCGGCGACGGCGACGGATGACGCATAAAATCCTGGATAGGTCACCGCGGGCGCAAATGTTCCGTCACCCTTTCCCAAAAAGACGCCGAGGAAGGCCGGGCCGAGGAAGAACGGTCCGTTGGCGACAACCAAATCCAGCTTACCGTCGCCATTGAAGTCTGCGACCGCTACGAAACCCAGCGGCTCGCCTGTGTCGTACTCCACGACAGGCTGGAACGTTCCGTCACCGTTACCCAACAAAACGCCGAAACCCCCATTATTCGCGACCACGAGGTCAGGTTTACCATCACCATTAAAGTCACCCACCGCTACGGAATCCGTACCGTCACCTGCACTGTATTCTCTACTGGGGCGAAACGTCCCGTCGCCATTGCCGAGCAAAATGCTGACCGTACCTGACGCATTGGCGGTAACAAGGTCCGGTATGCCGTCTTGATTGAAATCGCCGACGGCGACGCCAACGGGATTTATCCCGGTCGGATAATTGACGGCGGGAGCAAACTGTTGAGCTTGGGCTATTTGCAGGAACCCGACGAAGCAAAGGACGCTTGCACACACCGTTTTCATGCGCCGTCTCCCCGTGACTGCAAGTTATGCTGTCCCGACAGATCGCTGCGCGGGTGTATCACGAATGGTCAAACGTGGCAAATCGACACACCCTGCACCAACCGCCGTTAACGGTAAAACGGAGAAACTCTTGCGCGACGCGGCAATACATTATCCCAGCGCTGCGCAACACCCCAGCCTGGATACGCGCAAGCTGGATGTAGCAAGTCGACGCGAGCCACTCTAACGTGCAGCCGTCCTACCGATAGCGAGCCATCAGCTTGTCGAGCGCGGCACGGCCCGGGGAGAGTTTTTCGAACGGGATGCTGTTCAGCGGGGATTGGGCGGTGCGGTTGAGATTGTGGAACTCGGTCGAGTCCGTTTCATCGATGTGGATGAGTCCCGTCACGTATTCGTTATTTTTGAGCTTGTTCTCGATGTAGTTGTACGCGGCGGAGCGGTCCGTGGGGTCGTAGGTCGGGTCTAGCTTTCGCAGGATGACGCGGCTGCCATCGTGCAGACTCACCGGGATCGACTCGCCTTCCGCATAGTCCA
>Ga0307470_10000662_pt1 | contig 15346 bp, 15 predicted proteins | sample atmos_gasesAM3C__FD_204565 | JGI IMG/M metagenome (GOLD analysis project Ga0307470, IMG submission 204565) | Hardwood forest soil microbial communities from Morgan-Monroe State Forest, Indiana, United States - atmos_gasesAM3C_05 | ecosystem: Environmental > Terrestrial > Soil > Temperate forest... | reverse complement strand
TCCGCGTCTCCGCGCCTCCGCGTGAGTCTTTACGATTATCGAAGGGGGCTACTCACTCAAGCTGGCGCTTCGGGTGTCAGCCGGCAGTGCGTTCGACAGGATCGAAAAGCAGCGGAAATCGCTCAGGATGCTCGATCGATTCGACCGAGAGATCGACGTCGAGATCGGGCCATGCCAGATGGTCGGGAGCCGGCCAGAGGACATTCAGTACCTTGCTGATCGGCGCCTCGGCAAACCACGGGAACTCCCGAAAGTCGACGAAGAGCTCTCGCCCGCCAAGGTACAGCCAGAAGCCGTGCCTGGAGATACTGGTGACCTCAACCTCTCCTGTGCCGGTGCCAGCGCTCTTCAATTTCGACATGTCGTTGTTCCAGGATGCGAAGGATCTTTGTAACCTCCCGCTCCGCCACCCCATGATTCTGCGCCAGTTCGATGCGAGGCTCAAGCCAGACCTTCACTTCACCTTCGGGCGACTCGACGTGCACATGCATGCGATCCTCTTCCCGGGAGTTGAAGTAAAACCGGTAAGGTCCATCGCGAAAGACGGTTGGACTCATGCACGCGATCGTAGCATTCAACCGAGCGCCGCCACCGACTCGGTAAGTTGGGCCACATCTTGAAACTCACCTTTACGAGTGGGGGGTACGCAGTCGCGCAAGTTGACTTTCCAGATACGACCCCAACTTACCCTCTCGAGGCAGCGAAAAACGAAGCCTGGACGCGGCACAGTACTCATCGGTTTCACTACCTCCGGCCAAGACTTATCTGCGTTTCGTCTTGCTTCCAGCCGTTCCTGGTTTGCGGCCTTCGCTGCGGAGATTATTAATTTCCTTTAGAATCCATGGCACTGGGGGACCCAAACGCGACAAGCGCGATACGATCTGTGCCTCAGACATCCCCGCCGCTACGTAATCTATGATGCGAGTACGGGCTTCGTCCGCGTCTAAGAGTCTCCCGCGCTCCGGTAGGTCTGCAAGGTCCTTTGTTCGCACCTCTCTGCGCAGTAAGTCGAGTTCCTGTTTGATCTCAATCAACTCCTTCTCGTGGGGCGTCACTGTAGGTTTACTTTCGCCCTTAACATCCAAGAAGGCAGGCAACACCGCCTCAACTGGTGACTTCAGCACCTCTTTCAACGCAGACTCGATCTTGTCTCGTAGTAATCGACCCCAGTCTGGTGCATTCTTGTCATACACAATGATTCGGAGTGCCCGCAGATCGAAAGGAATCTCTTCCATCGATTCGGTTACGAGGATTACGGGCTTTGCGAGAGCATGCGCGAGCCCCAGTTCGTAGAACACATTCGGGTTCTTCCCCGACAGGTCAGCCAACAGAACTTTTGCGCGTTTGGTGTACGCCCAGATGTCGTTGACGATCGTGCTTGGACGAAAGAGATCATCGGCGCGATGTGGTTCAAGGCCTGCAGCCTTGATAGCTGGGGTGTAAACGGTCTCATAGTAATCGTCGAGCCAACCTCCGAATGGCATCAGTACAAAGCATGCGTCTTTCGGTAGACCGATCGCGTTTGCCTTGGCGGGGTTTCTTCGCTTCGCCATCGCGTATTTCTCCGTCTTCTGAGTTGTGTCTCTGCGCACAACTTCTAGTTCAATTAAGCAGTAACGGCGTCCTTTGTTCGGAACTTTACACGACAACCATGCGGCTGCAAAACATCCCGGTTGCTCGATCACCAATGCGTACGTAGAGTCTCACGCGAACACCCGCAATATCTCCTCCCTCCCCGGAGGCATCGCCACCCCGGACGCGCGTTCCCGCATGTCGATCATTTCGTCGAGTAGCGTAGGGCGTGGTGAGGAGAAGAGGACACCGACGGTCAGGCGGTCGTCGGGCTCGTTCGTGAAGCGCATGGCCGCTTCGCGGTCGGTGCGGTCATGGCCGGCAGGCACTTGGCGGACCTTGGGGCGGAGGAGTTTGGTCTGGTCGTCGCCGCGCCAGGTTACGCAGGGGGAGATGATGTTGAGGAAGGCGAAGCCGTGGTGGGAGATCGCTTCTTTCATCAGCTCGGTCGTTCCTTTGACGTCGCCGGAGAAGCCGCGGGCCACCCAACTGGCGCCGAGGGCGATGGCCAGGTTGCAGGGGTCGATGCTGGTGTCGGGGTTGCCGTAGGTGGTGGACTTGGTCTTGTCGCCGTGGGGCGTGGTCGGGCCGGCCTGGCCTTTGGTGAGGCCGTAGATCTCGTTGTCCATGATGAAGTAGGCCAGGTCGACGTTGCGGCGACAGGCGTGCATGAAGTGATTGCCGCCGATGGCCATGCCGTCGCCGTCGCCGCCGACCGCGACGACGTGGAGGTTCGGGGCGGCCAGCTTGGTTCCCGTGGCGATGGGCAACGCCCGTCCGTGCAGGGTGTTGAATCCGTAGGACTCGACATAGCCTGGCAAACGTGACGAGCAGCCGATGCCGGAGACGACCACCGTCTCGTGCGGCTCGCACTTCAGATCGGCCAGGGCGCGGTAGACGGAGTTGAGGACGGCGAAGTCGCCGCAGCCGGGACACCACACGGGCTTGAGGTCGGTTTTGTAGTCCTGTACTGAATACGGTTCGTGCGTCATGCGATCACCTCTTCCAAGAGTCGGACTGGAGAGTCCGAGCCGGCACGGCCGGCAGCGTTTGTTGCCCAAGGCTCCGCCGACAGTGGCGCAAGGCCTGTCAGCCGCCGCAGCTCGGCCTCGATCTCGGCGGCGGTGAGATTCTTTCCGCCGGAGCGTTTGTAGACGTTCGTCCTCGTGCGCGGGAAATCGACGAAGCCGCGCAGGTAGCGCTCGAACTGGGCGGAGTAACTCAGCTCGACGATGAGGATCTCGTCGCAGGAGTCGATGAACTCCTGCAGCGGCGCGGCCGGCAGAGGCATGAGGAGCTGCGGGGCGAAGACGCCGATGCCCGCATCGTCGCCGAGGCGGTCGACAGCCTCGCGCAACGGCCCGACGGTCGAGCCCCAGCAGATCACGCCGAGCTTTGGCTTGGCGGCGCCGAAGCGGCGGAAGAGCGGATAGCGCTCGGCGATGCCGTCGAGTTTGTGATAGCGCTTGGTGTTCATCTGTTCGTGGACGACGAACGACGCGTTCGGCCGGCCGCGCTCGTCGTGCTCCAGCCCGTTGGTCTGATACATGCCGCCGGGCGTGGAGGGAAGAGCCATCGGCGAAACGCCGCTGGGTGTATCGCGGTAGCGGTGATAGTCCTCGAGCGCGGGCGGCGTGGCCAGGAGGCGATCGTGTACGTCGTGCACGAGCGTGCTGGCATCGAGCGTGGAGCGGCGCTGGGCGATGGACTGATCGGTGAGCATGATCACCGGGATCTGGAACTCTTCGCTGATGTTGAAGGCGTCGACGGTGGCGTGGAAGGACTCCTCGACGTCCGAGCAAGCGATGACGACGCGCGGCGTGTCGCCGTGGCTGGCGAAGACGGAATGGAGCAGGTCGGATTGTTCGCTCTTCGTCGGGATTCCTGTTGACGGCCCGCCGCGCTGCACGTTGACGATGACGGCGGGGATCTCGGCGATCGAGGCCAGGCCGAGCATCTCGGCCATGAGCGAGAGTCCCGGCCCCGAGGTCGCCGTCATCGACTTGACGCCGGCGAAGGAGCCGCCGATGACGGCGCCGATGGCGGACAGCTCATCCTCGGTCTGAAGAGTCGTGCCGCGCAGCTTCGGAAGCCATTCGCCGAGGAACTGGAGGATTTCTGTGGAGGGAGTAATCGGATAGCCGGCGAAGAATCGGCAGCCGGCGTGAATGGCGCCGAAGGCGGTGGCCTCGTTGCCGGACATGATCAGATGCGGCGCGCTGCGCTCGTACACCAGCCGTTTTGCGACGGTGATCTTCTCAGCCTCGGCGATCCCGAGGTCGAAGGCCTCGAGGTTGGCGTCGATGACGGCCTGCTTCTTCTTCGAGAAGCGCTTGGCCACCGCGGAGCGGATGGCTTCGAGCGGTAGCCCGAAGAGCGTGGCCAGCATGGCGATGGCGGTGACGTTCTTGGCCGCGCCCTTGAAGGCGATCGGATAGATGTTGCGCCCGGCCAGCTCGGCCGGCGGGTCATCCCCCACTTCGTGAAAGATGACCGCGTCAGGAGCGACGACGAGCTCTTTATCGAACCGGGCGAAGTCGGCCCAATGGAAAACGACCAGGACGTCGACGGAGTCGGCCTGGGCGTGGATGGGGGCGCTGCTCGCGCGGACGACCGCGGATGATTCGCCTCCTCGTATCTGCGGCCCATAGGCCTCGGTTTTGATGACGTGGAGCCCTTCCCGGGCACAGGCCACAGCGATGATGTCGCCCGCCGCGACCGCGCCGTCGCCCCCCGCGCCAACGAAAGCAAATGTCAGCTCTTTCATGCGAATCCTCCGAGGACAAAGGATGGCTCCACGAGGGCGGCTCGGGCGGCGAGACCCGTCACAAAGGGAGGTGACAACCATCACCCGAAACGGTTCCGGAGAGGTCCACATTGACTGAGACCATGTCTCAACCTGATATCGTACTCATCGGAAACGCCAACGTCGGTAAGTCGCTGCTCTTCTCGCGGCTGACCAAACGCCACGCCACCGTCTCCAACTACCCGGGCACCACGGTCGAAGTGACCAGCGCCTCGTCGGACATCGGGCTCATCATCGATACGCCGGGCGTGAATTCGCTGCTGCCGCAGTCGAGCGACGAGATCGTGGCCCGCGATCTGCTGCTGGAGAAGAAGGAGAACGCCGTGGTCGTGCAGGTGGGCGACATCGCCAACCTTCGCCGCACCGTTCTGCTGACGTTGCAGCTCGCGGAGATGGATGTGCCGCTCGTCGTTTGCCTGAACATGGCCGACGAGCTGCACAGCAACGACGGCGACGGGAGTGTGAACGCGAGTGCGCTTGCTGCCGAGGTCGGATCTGCGGTGGTGGCGATCTCGGCGCTGCGGCGCTGGAACATCGGCCGGCTTCGCGATGCCATTCACTGCGCGGTCCGGCCGACGGCAACGGTCACGTACACGGCGGCGATCGAAGTGGCGGTGGAGCGTCTGCTGGCGATTCTGCCGGCGAACCTGCGCTGCCGCGGCGTGGCGCTGTCCATCCTCGCGGGCGATGCCTCGCTTCGTCCTCTGCTGCCAACCGAGCTGCTCGCGGCATGCGACGAAGCACGCGAGTCGGTCCCGCAGCCGGCCAGCATGGCTATCGTTCACGCGCGCGTGGCCGCCGCGGACGCACTCATCGAGCGCGCCGGCGCCGCCTCGACCCGGCGCACCGGAAATGTCCGCGAGCGCATCGGCGCTCTCTGCATGCACCATCTGTGGGGGCTGCCGATCCTGGCCCTGGTCCTGGCCTTCGCCTGGTACTTCGTCGGCAAGATCGGCGCGGGCGTGATGGTGGACTGGATGCAGGCCACTGTCTTCGGCAAGTGGATCAACCCGAATGCGATCCGTCTCCTGAAGTCGATGCATCCGCCGCGTTTCATCTACGAGCTGATGGTCGGCCAGTACGGCGTGCTGACCATGGCCCTCACCTACGCCATCGCCATCGTGCTGCCGGTGGTGATCACGTTCTTCGCCTTCTTCAGCATCCTGGAAGACACAGGCTACCTGCCGCGGCTGGCGGTGTTGCTCAACCGCGCCTTCCGCCGCATCGGTCTGAACGGCAAGGCTGTCCTGCCGATGGTCCTCGGCCTGGGCTGCGACACGATGGCCACGCTGACGACGCGCATTCTCGACTCGAAGAAGGAGTCGACGATCGTGACGCTTCTTCTGGCCCTCGGCGTCCCCTGCTCCGCGCAGCTCGGCGTGATCATGGGGATGCTGGCGCCGCTGGGCGCGCCGGCTGCGCTGATCTGGATCGGGATCACGCTGGGCACGATCGGGCTGGTGGGCTGGGCGGCGGCGAAGGTCGTGCCCGGCGATTCGGCGGACTTCGTGCTGGAGATTCCGCCGATGCGCATGCCGGGCATCACCAACATCCTCATCAAAGTGGCCGCGCGCGCGGAGTGGTATCTGAAGGAAGCGGTGCCGCTGTTCATCGTCGGCACGCTGCTGCTGTTCGTCCTGGACTGGATCCATGCGCTGGGACTGATCCAGCGCGCGCTCTCACCTCTGATTACTCACGGCCTCGGGTTGCCGGCCGAGGCCACGAACGCGTTCGTGATCGGATTCCTTCGGCGCGACTACGGCGCGGCCGGGCTCTTCACGATGCAGAAGGCCGGACATCTCACGCCGAATCAGGTGGTGGTGGCGCTGACCGTGATCACGCTGTTCATACCCTGCATCGCTAATCTGCTGGTGATGCTGAAGGAGCGCGGCGCGCGCGTTGGCTGGACGATGGCTGCATTCATCCTGGTCTACTCGTTCGGCATCGGCGCGCTGATGAACGCCGCGTTCCGTCTCTTCCGGGTGGTGCTGTGAACGAGAAGCCTGTAACCACGGCCGAATGCCCGATGTGCAGCACCGACTTCGAGGCGGCGTCGTGCCACCCAACCTGTCCATTCTCATCCGGCTGTGGCATGTCTCGCTGCCCGCGATGCGGGTACGAGTTCGTAGCAAGCGGCCGTGTCGCATCGCTCCTGAAGCGCATCTTCCAAAGGAGGTCTCATGATTCACTCAGCAACTGATGAAGTGCTCGAACATCTCTGGTACGCGGTGGAAGAGAATCGCCACGTGCAATCGCTCGACGACTTCGGCGCCGGCATCGACGACGCGGCGTTCCGCTCCGCGGTCTACGAGTTGGTCGCCGACGACGCCATCGATTCCGGGCTGAGTCTCTCCGCCAGCGGCACGCATCGCGCGCGGCGGATCGTGCGCAGACATCGGCTGGCCGAGGTGCTGTTCGTCGAAGCGATGGGAACGGCACTGCACGACGCCGAGAAGTCGGCGTGCGAGATGGAGCACATGCTGTCGGACGCGGTGGTCGATCGTGTCTGCACGTTCCTCGGGCACCCGCCGGTCTGCCCGCACGGCAAGCGGATTCCGAGCGGCGACTGCTGCCGGCTCTATTCGAAACAGATCGAGCCTCTGGTGATGCGCGTGATCGACCTGCCGGTCGGGGTGAGCGCGTCAATCGCCTTCATCGCCCCGAAGACGCTGGCGCGGCTGGAGAAGCTGGCCGCATTCGGCATCGTGCCGGGCAGCGAGATCCGCCTCATCGCGCGAAAGCCGAGCTGCGTCATCGCCATCGGCGCGACGTCGATCGCGCTCGAAGATGAGATCGGACGCGAGATCTACGTGCGCCCGTGTCACACGCAGGAGTGAGCATCGTCACGATGCTGGATTTGCGGCCACTCTACTCTGCTGCTCGTGAGCTGTCGCGCCCTCCCACTGCCCGTAACCGCAGGCCTTCCGGCCTACCTTGCAGATAGCGACTCGTGCAAGGTCGCCACTCTTGCGCAGCACGCGTGCCCCCAAGCCACGCATGTTGCAACCGTCGTGTGCCGCCTCGCGCGGCCACCCCTGCGGCCAACGTGACGCTCATTCGTCCCCGCGCTCGGCCGTGCGAACCTCCTCCTCGCATTCGGGCCGAGCGCGGACTCGATGAGTTGCCTCAGGCGCGTCTGACATACCTCGCGCCGGTCGGCCGCGCGCGAAGGCGCGCCGGACAATGTAGCCCCGCGCTCGGCGCGGGGTACGCGTCGTGATCAGAGTTTGCGGCCGCGGAGGCGGCCGCGACAGGAGCTGGAGACGTCAATGGGATTCGGCGGGCGGCGGATTTGTAGCGGCCGCCTCCGCGGCCGCACATGGTCGTACATGACCCAAACCCCGCGCAAAGCGCGGGGCTAAATTGTCTCGCGCGCCTTCGCGCGTGACGGCCCATGGAACGACTCGAGGTTGACTGTGAGCTGGTTGTCTCTACGGAGCGAAGGCGCGCTGGACAATGCAGCGCGGGCTCAGCGCGAGGATCGAATCCAGGAGACCACGCGGACATATCTCGCGCCGGCCCCGCGCGCGAAGGCGCGCACGACAATCTAGCCCCACGCTCTGCGCGGGGTAAGTCGTGATCAGGGATTGCGGACGCGGAGGCGGCCGCGACAAACCACGCGCAGCCGAGGTACGATTGAGACGGGACAACCGCATGGATCAAGCGAGCCATGCACACATACTCCGTGGTTTATGTCCACGTCGTCTTCGCGACGTGGAGCCGACACCCGTTTCTGGATCACACAACGCGCCCTGACCTCCATGCGTACATCGCTGGCACAGCACGAAACCTCGGTGTCGCTGATGTTCATGTTGGTGGCGTCGAAGATCACATCCATCTCGTAGGACGTTTAGGTCCGACTTGTTCGCTTTCCGAAGTGATCGGTAAGCTCAAGAAGTCATCGGGAGACTGGCTTCGGGAGCGCATTCCGAGGTTCCGATGGCAACGCGGTTTCGGTGCGTTCTCGGTAAGTCCGGATCGTATCCGGTTTGTCCAGCGTTACGTCAAACGCCAGGAGGAACATCACAGGAAGCGGACATTCCAGGAGGAGCTCGAAAAGCTCTGCTCCGAACTCGGGATTTCCATCGACGATCTCGGTCTCCTGTAGCGGCCGCCTTCGCGGCCGCACATTGTCGTCGTGACCCTAACCCCGCGCTGAGCGCGGGGCTATATTCTGAAGCGCGCCTTCGCGCGCGTCCCGGACCGCTTCCAGATGCAGCCGAAACGTCCGATGTCAAGGCTCCGCATCGCGAATCAGAGTTTGCCGCCGCAGAGGCGGCCGCGACAAAAATGTGTTCACCCCCCTCTACTCATACCGCAACGCCTGAATCGGATTCAGCGCCGCTGCCTTCCTGGCCGGGTAGTAGCCGAAGAAGACGCCTACCGCACCCGAGAAGCCGATGGCGATGAGCATCACGATCGGGGAGATCACCGTCTCCCATCCCGTGAAATGGCCGAGGACTTTGGCGCCGGCGACGCCGAGGGCGAGGCCGATGGCGCCGCCGAGGAGGCCCATGACGATGCTCTCGACGAGGAATTGCGTGAGGACGTCGGAGCCGCGGGCGCCGATGGCCAGGCGGATGCCGATCTCGCGGGTTCGTTCGGTGACGGACACGAGCATGATGTTCATGATGCCGATGCCGCCAACGAGCAGGGAGATGGAGGCGATGGCGGCCAGCAGCATCGTCATCACCTGGGTCGAGCTCTCGGCCGCCGTGGCCAGGTCGGTCTGATTGCGGACGGTGAAGTCGTCTTCATCGTTGGCGGACAGGCGGTGCGACTCGCGCACGAGGCCGCGGATTTCGTCCTGCGCGGCGGGAATGTCCTGCTGTGAGCCCGCCGAGGCCACGATTTGCGGGATGCGGTTCTTGCCGTTGAGGCGCGTCGCGGCGGTCGTGTACGGCACGAAGATGACATCGTCCGAGTCGGTTCCGGCGGCGGTCTGACCCTTCGGCGTGAGCACGCCAACGATCTTGAAGGAGGCCTGGGCGATCTGGATGTTCTGCCCCACCGGCTCGTTGGTGCCGAAGAGATGCTGGGCAACGGTGTGGCCAATCACGGCGACGGTGTGCTGGGCGCGCACGTCGTCGGCGCCGAAGAAGGCGCCGTCGTCGGCCTGCCAGTCGCGGATGGTCTGGTAGTCGGTATCGACGCCGTTGATGGTCGTCCGCCAATTCGCTTGCGGCGCAACGACCTGCGAGCGGCTGACGACGACGGGTGACACACCGGTCACGTACTGCGCCTCGGCGCGGATTTTGTCGACGTCGGCGATCGAGAGCGTCGGAAATGCCTGCGCTCCCTGGCTGACGCCAGCGGTATTGGCCGAGCCGGGCGTGATGACGATCATGTTCGTGCCCAGGTTGTTGATCTGGGCGGCGATGCGGGCGCGCGCGCCGGAGCCGATGGCCACCATCACGATGACGGCGGCCACGCCGATGATGATGCCGAGCATGGTCAAGGTCGCGCGCATCTTGTTCTTGCGAATGGCCTGGAGAGCGAGTCGTACGAGGATCCGGATCTTCATGCTGCACTCCTCTCTTCATGTTCGAGGTCGGCGGCCGCGTTGCGGCGGTCTTTGACGAGCTCGTCGCGCCGAACGGAGCCATCGCGCATTTCCACGATCCGCTTCGCGTAGAGGGCGATGTCGTGTTCGTGCGTGACGAGGACGATGGTGATACCTCGATCGTTCAGCGTCTGAAACAGCGCCATCACTTCGACGGACGTCTGCGTGTCGAGATTGCCTGTCGGCTCGTCGGCGAGAATGATGGCCGGCTCGGTGACGAGCGCGCGGGCGATGGCCACGCGCTGCTGCTGGCCGCCCGAAAGCTCGCTCGGCTCGTGCTCGACACGCTCTCCCAGCCCGACGCTCACGAGGGCGGCGATGGCCAGCGCGTGCGTGTCGCGCTTTTTGCCGCTGCGGTCATAGAGCAGCGGAAGCTGCACGTTCTCCACGGCGCTCGTGCGGGCCAGAAGGTTGAATCCCTGGAACACGAAGCCGATCTTCTGATTGCGGATGGCCGCGAGCTCGTTCCTGTCCAGTGACTCGACCTGCACGCCGTCGAGCAGATAGGAGCCCGAGGTCGGCGTGTCGAGACATCCAAGAACGTTCATCAAGGTCGACTTGCCCGAGCCCGAGGTTCCCATCACGGCGATGAACTCGCCACGATGAACGGTCAGGTCGATGGCGCGCAACGCGTGTACGGAGTTGGAACCGCTTGCGTACGTCTTGGTGATCTGACGTGTTTCGATGACGATGTCGCTCATCAGAATCCCCCTCTTCCCGCGGGACGCTGCTGCGTACTGCTCTGGCCAAACGGCGTGGCGGACGTAGTCGTGGAAGCGGCCGCGGTTGTCGTCGACGCCGAGGTGATGCCGGCCACGACCTTGGTCCCTTCCTTGATCGCGGAGGTCCCGCGCGTCTTGATCTCGGTCGATGTTCCGTCGCTCACACCGGTGGCGACGGTTGCGGAGGCAAGGTTGCCATTGCTATCGACGTAGTAAAGCGTGGCGATGGTCGGCCGCTGGCCGCCTGCTGCCTTGCGCGCGGCGCGATCGGCGGCGGACATCGTCGATGTTGCCGTCGTTGTCCTGGCAGGCGCGGCGGCCTTCTGAATGCCGAGCTGCGCGAGTTGTGCGTCGGTGGGCTTGAAACGCAACGCTGCGTTCGAGACCTTGAGCACGTTGGTCGCCGACTGGGTCTGGAACTCGACGCGCGCGGTCATGCCCGGCAGGAGTTTGTTCTGCGCGTTGTCGACGGCGATGACGACGGTGTAGTTCACGACGTTGTCCGAGGTTGTCGATTGCAGACGAACCTGCTGGACTGTTCCTTTGAACGTTTGGTTCGGCAGCGCCTGGACGGTGAAGTTCACCGGCTGCCCTTCCTTGATCTGGGCGATGTCGCTCTCCCCTACCTGCGCCAGGATCTGCATGTGCGCCAGATCGTTGGCGATGAGGAAGAGCTGCGGCGCCGAAAGGCTGGCGGCGACGGTCTGCCCCTGCTGCACGTTACGGTCGACGACCACGCCATCGATCGGCGCAAAGATGCTGGTGTAGGCCAGGTTCTGCCGGGCGCGGTCGAGCGCGACCTGCGCCGACTTCACGTCGGCATTGGCCACTTCGACCGATGACTGGCTCTGCTCGAAGGCGCTCTTGGCGAGCAGGCCATCGCTGTTCAGCTCACGGTTACGGTTGTTGTCGCGCTGGCCCTGAAGGAGCACGGCCCGCATCTTGTCGAGATTCGCCTGTGCGTCGACGACGGTCTGCTGGGCCAGCGTCGGATCGATCCGCGCCAGAAGCTCGCCCTTCGTCACGTGATCGTTGTAGTCGACGAGGAGCTGGGAGACCTGTCCCGAGACCTGGGTGCCGACGCTGATCGTCGTCACCGCGCCGAGCGTGCCGGTCGCCGAGACCGTCTGCTGCAGATTGCCTCGCTCGACCGAGACGAACCGAAACGACTCCGCCGGCTTGGCGATCGCGTCGCGGTAGATGAATAAACCGGCGACTCCAAGGACGGCAACCACGATGACTGCGATGATCGATTTGCGTTTCATGAGGACTGACTCCCTTCGTTGCCCTTGACAACACTGCACGAATGCAGCCGCTTGCGGCTTTTGGTCGAGTTGCATGCGTGTGACACGAGATGCACGGGGGTGGGATGAGCAACAAAAAAGGAGGCGTCGCCGCCTCCTCATTTGCTACTGCTCTGCTGTAACGCTTACTGCTTCTGGGCGTTCCGTGCTGCATGACGCGCCGCGCGCGCGGCCTTGAGGGCCTGGAACTGCGTGCTCTGCTCAGGCGTGAGGATCTTCACGAACTGCTGCTCCTCGGCGACGCGGATCGTCTTCATCTGCGCGCGCTGCGACTCGATCGTAGGCTTGAGTGCGTCGGCCTTGGCCGTGTCGCCGGCCTTCTTGGCCGCGTGGAAGTCCTTCCTGGTCTGACGGGCCTGCTGGAAGAACGCCGCGTTCTGCTCGTGAGAGCTCTTGCGGATCGCTTTCCACTGCGCCTTCTGCGCGTCGGTGAGGTTCAGCTTGCTGGCGAGCTTGCTGCCCCAGTGATGATGCCCCTTGCGTTCGAAGCCGTGGCCATTCCCATTGGCGAGCGAAGTGCCGGCGAATGCGAGTGTGGCTGTGAGCCCGAGGGCGGCTACTGCGGTAATCCATTTGCTGTTGGTTTTCACTTGATTCTCCTTGGCTGGCGTTTGGGGTTTTGCCGATCGGTCAGTGATTGATTGCCAGTCGGGCAGAATGACAAATCGTCGGCGGCGTTCCTTTCTCCATTTTCACGACCTGCACCTGCACGCCACGAATTGCACTCCAGTGCAACGAACGGCCGGGCGAAAGGCGTCGTTCGTGCTACGTTCGAGGCGATGACCACGACACGGTGGCGACTGTCGCGACGGGAGCTGTTTCTCATCTTCGTCTTCTGGACGTCGTTGGCCATTCTGGCGTCCGCCAATCGTCTACTCGATCCGCGCGGATTCGGCTTCCGCGGCATCTCCCCGGCGGTGCCGATCGCGCTGGCGTTCATCGAATCGTGGACATGGGCGGCGCTCACGCCGTTCGTTTTCTGGCTCAGCAACCGCTTCAGCCTGGAGCGGTCGCGATGGATGATCCACGTCCCTGCCCTGCTGGCGATTGGCGTGACAATCTCCGTCGCCGTCTACTCTGGCCTGGCCGAGGCGCGCGAGGAGTTCTTCGAGCCCATCGTTACCCATCGTGCGGCGCCGACGATCTTCGCGCCGCTGCGCGAGATTGGTCGATTTGCCTTCGTGAACCATCTGCTCGTCTTCGTGGCCGTGCTCGTGGCCGGATACGCGCGCAAGTACTTCATCCGCGACCAGCAGCGCGTGCGGGAAGCGAGCGCCCTCGGCGCGCGCGCCGCGCTGCTGCAGGTCCAGCTAGCCGACGCCCGTCTGGACGCGCTGCGGATGCAGCTCAATCCGCATTTCCTCTTCAATACGTTGCACGCCATCGCCGCCCTGGTGGAGCGCGATCCCGCCGGCGTGCGGCGGATGATCGCCCGCCTCAGCGAACTGCTTCGCCTGACGATGGACAACGAGGCCGAGCACGAGGTGACCCTCGGCGAGGAGCTGGCATTCCTCCGACGTTATATTGAGATCATGGAGGTGCGCTTCCAGGGCCGATTGCGGATCACCATCGACGCCGCTGACGAGACACTGCCGGCGTTCATCCCGCGCCTGATCCTGCAGCCGATCGTGGAGAACGCGCTCGAGCACGGCGCCGCGCGGGCTATCGGTGAAGGGATCGTCGCGATCGCGGCGCGCAGGCGCGGAGAACAACTGGTCGTCACCGTGACCGACAACGGCCCCGGCGTGGAGGCGAACGCCGCGGCCGGCGTCGGCCTCGGCAACACACGAGCAAGGCTGGCCGAGTTGTACGACGACGCGGCATCGTTCACTCTTAGGACTCGCAACGAGGGAGGGGCGATGGCGGAGATGATCATTCCTTTCCGGACGAACACTCATGCCTGACGTGAAGACCCTGCGCGCCGTCATCGCCGATGACGAGCTTCTGGCACGCCAGCGGATCGAGGATCTGCTGGCGAAGGATCCGTCAATCGTGATCGTGGCCACGGCCGCGAGCGGACCTGCGGCGGTCGAGGCCATCCGCAAGCTCGGGCCCGATCTTGTTTTTCTCGATATCCAGATGCCCGGCATGACCGGCTTCGAGGTCGTAGCCGCGATCGGCGCGGAAAAGATGCCGGTGACGATCTTCGTCACGGCCTTCGACCAGTTCGCGCTGAAGGCGTTCGAAGTGGCGGCCATCGACTATCTGGTCAAACCGTTCGACGACGAGCGCTTCACCCAGGCGCTGGCCCGGGCGCGCAAGACGATCGAGCTGCGCGAGGTGGAGCGCATCACCAAACAGCTCGTGACGCTGCTGCACGAGAGCAGCTCCCCGCCGAAGCGACAGTATCTCGATCGCATTCCGGTGGAACAGCGCGGTCAGATGCGCGTCGTGCCGGTGTCGAAGATCGACTACATCACCGCCAGCGGTTCCTACGCGGAACTGCACGTGGCCGACAAGACCTTTGCGGTGCGCGAACGGATGCAAACGCTGGAAGAGAAGCTCGATCCCACCATCTTCTTCCGCCTCCACCGCTCCGCGATCGCCCGCCTCGACCGCATCGACGCCCTCCTCCGCGCCTCCGGCGGCGACTACGCAGTGCGCCTGAAGGACGGGACGGAATTGCCGCTGAGCCGCTCGCGAAGGGAGGAGCTGGAGCGGGTGATGGGGAAGGGGTAGTTCCAAGCGGCGGCGGGACGCCGCCGAGCCAGCCGGCGAGACGCCAGCGCTCCGGCGCGCACTGCCGAGTGACGCGAATCACACGCACATGTGCCGTCAGCCGTCGACTCGGAGCTAGCCCCATGCGATCGTCATGGCTCGGAGGTACACCAATGTGTCTCGGAGTTCCCGGTCAGATCGTGCGGTTCATCGATGCGAATGTTGCCGAGTGTGATTTCTGGGGGATGACGCGTGAGGTTCGCCTCGACCTGCTGGACAGCGAGCTCGCCGTCGGCGACTACATCCTCGATCACGAAGGTCACGCCGTGCGCCGTATCGATGACGCGATGATCGCGGACACGCTGGCGCTGTACGAGATCATTCTCACCGAGGCGGGCGAGGATCCGATCGCCACCGAGGCATGTTGCGCGGTGGGGTAGTTATCGTTTTTCGAAGGGCGCGCGGGGAGTGTTGCCTTCTCATCCAACCTGTCATTCTGAACGGTTGTGAAAATCTCCGTCGCCCAACAGCCAAATTGTCATCCTTATAGGTGCGGCGGAGGACGGCGAAGGATCTCCAGATGCGCAACATGGGGCAGAAGCGCAGATGGGGTTTGTGGTTGATCTTCTTCACAAAAACCACAGTTTCGCTCCTGCCACAGCCGCTGCCGCTGGAGATCCTTCGCCGTCCTCCGCCGCCTTTCGCTCGCTACGCTCGCTCA
>Ga0307470_10000661_pt1 | contig 15359 bp, 15 predicted proteins | sample atmos_gasesAM3C__FD_204565 | JGI IMG/M metagenome (GOLD analysis project Ga0307470, IMG submission 204565) | Hardwood forest soil microbial communities from Morgan-Monroe State Forest, Indiana, United States - atmos_gasesAM3C_05 | ecosystem: Environmental > Terrestrial > Soil > Temperate forest... | reverse complement strand
CGCCGAAGGCGAACTGGTCCACCAAGGACGATGACCTCGGTCCTCAATCCGTTTGCTAGAATCGCACCCATATGAGTCGCCAGCCGCCATTTACCGATGTTCCGACCGCAATTGAAGAGATTCGTCTTGGGCGCATGGTTGTGGTCGTCGACGACGAAGATCGTGAAAACGAAGGCGATCTCACGCTTGCCGCGGAGAAAGTCACCCCAGAAGCGATCAATTTCATGGCGAAGTACGGACGCGGCCTGGTCTGTCTCGCCATGACCGAAGAGCGGTTGGAACACCTGCGCATTGGGCCGATGACGGCGGAAAATACGTCGAACTACGGGACGGCGTTCTGCGAGGCGATCGACGCCCGGGAGGGAGTGAGCACCGGCATTTCCGCCTATGACCGGTCGCGCACCATTCAGGTCGCTATCGATCCCGCGACCCGACCATCCGACCTCGCTCGTCCCGGACACGTCTTCCCTCTTCGCGCGCGTAAAGGCGGAGTCCTGGTGCGTGCAGGACAGACAGAAGCGTCCGTTGACCTGGCACGGCTCGCTGGACTGATTCCTGCCGGGATCATCTGCGAAATCATGAAAGATGATGGAACCATGGCGCGGGTTCCGGACCTGATCGAATTCTGCCGCGTGCACGAGATGAAGATGCTGACCGTGGCGGAGCTGATCCGCTATCGCATGGCGCACGAGCGGTATGTTCATCGAGTGGGAGAAGCGCTGATCGGAACTCGGTGTGGCGAATTTCGCTTGATCGCTTATGAAAGCGAAGTTGAGGGTGGGGAGTCGCACATCGCGCTGATTCGCGGGGACGTCGAAAACAATGCTGAGCCTGTGCTGGTGCGAATGCACGCGCACTGCATCATGGGCGACGTTTTCGGGTCGACCCATTGTGACTGCCGAGCCACGATCGAAGGTTCGATGCGGGCCATCGCGGAGGAGGGTCGCGGAGCGATCATCTACCTGCATCAAACGTCGAAAGGATTTTCGGCCGATAAATTAGGAGATCGAACGGTCCTGACGTTTCATCGAGACCGGGCCTTGCCGAGTTTGCCCGAGAGCGAGCGGAAGACGCAGCGCGAGATTGGAATCGGCGCGCAGATTTTGTCCGATCTAGGTCTGCGAAGGATACGACTTTTGACGAATCACCCGCGGCGCGTGGCGGCGTTGGAGGGATTTGATATCGAGATCGTCGAGCAGGTTCCGGTGCCCCTGAACCTGGCGAAAACGAGCGGTTAATTCAAAGTAGCTGCGGTCGTGTGACTAGATTGGTTTACGCGGCACGATCTCGCTGTCGTGAATGAAAAACTGCGCCGAGCATTGATCGGATCCGCAGATGACCGGCAACAATCCAGCGACCTGTTTTCGCGTAACCAAGCCTAATGTTCCGCAAGAAGGGCACGAGAGCACAGCCCAGTAAGGATCTTCCTTCTCTCCAACTTCACCGGCGTTTTCCAGGACGAACAGCGTCCCCGGCTGCATCTGCTCAGGGATCCACTCACTCAGGAAATCAAGTTCGCCGATCATGTGCCCTCCCATGGGTAGTCACGTGAATTAAGAAGCTGCCCTGCCTCTTTTTCCAGGTCTGACTGCGCCAACCGCAGGTTTGCTGCGTCTTCTGCTGCCCTTGATCTCGGCTTGCACCCTGCGAACCGTGTCACTGAGACAAACTGCCAGCATCGGCTGGCGTGCATTTTTCAGAATGTCCAGAATCTGCTGCGGCGACGTTTCGAGATAAAGGTGAGTTCCGTCGGTGAGCAGGTGGTACTCCGAGCTTCCACAAACCGTTTCGGCCAGACGCTTGCCGAACTCGCTTTGCAGGAAGCGGACAACCTTGCGCATTCTCTGGAGCGAGAACCCCCGCTCGCGCAGTTCGCAGATAACGGCGATCTCGGAGAGGTCCTCAAGCGAGTAAAGCCGGCGACGGCCCTCGCGAGAGGGGACCACGATTCCACGCTCGTCCCACCATTGCAATTGGCGAGGAGTGATCCCGGTTAACTCCACTACCTCGCGCGATGTGAACTCGGTCTGCATGACGGAGAGCTTAAATACAAAAAGACCTGAAAATGTTTGAAACATTTTAGGTCGAATTTGGAGGGTGTCAACGAAGAGTCTTCCACAGGCAGTAATCAGAAGTATTCCGGACGGCCGGGTCTGCGTTCGGCGAAGATCGTGGACCGCTGCTACTGCGGTTGGGTTGGAGGAGCCGGAGGCTTCTCGTGGATTCTGGCAACGGCTTGTTTCATGCGCGCGAAGTCGCCCGTTTGATAACCGTAGTTTTGAGCAGGAAGTCGCTCGGCTTCCTGCTCAATCGCTCTCTCGCGATTGTCAGGATTGGGATGATCGGAAAAGAACTGCGCAACTCCACCACCGTGGCCGCCTTCGGTATTCAGCTTCTCGAAAAAATGCGCTAACTGGACCGGGTCGTAACCTGCTTCGGCCATCAGATGCGAACCCATCAGGTCGGCCTGGCTCTCGGCAGAGCGTGAGAATTTAAGAAGAACGCTGCCCGCGCCCAAGCCGATGCCAGCCTGTGCAAGCTTCCCAATCATGGAATTGCCCGCCACCTGCGATCCAAGAATAGCCGGCAGCTGGATCAGTTGTGCTTTTGAGGCCTGGTTCGTGCCATGACGCAAGATGACGTGGGACATCTCATGTCCCATCACGCCGGCGAGTTGCGCTTCATTATCGACCGCGCGCAGCAGTCCAGTCTGAATGAACATCGGTCCGCCGGGAAGAGCAAACGCGTTGATGGACGGATCGGCGACAACCTCGAAGGTGAAGGGGAATCCGCTCTCCTGTGCTTCCCGGCTGCTTACCAGACGTTGTCCCACGCGATTGACGTAGGCGGTCAGCACCGGATCGTTGATTACGGGCTTTTGCTTGCGCACTTCGGCCGCGTATTCTTTGCCCGCCTGAATATCCTGATCTTTGGAAAAGAGATTAAAGCCCGCGTGAAATTGGGTCGGACCTTGCGCCCCCGCGAGGACCGCCGCCATTGCGATCGCCAGGATCGCCGTACTGACCTGCCGCTTCATACATTCCTCCACTCCCGAGGAGCTGCGAGCACCTTCCGAGATGGCGCTCACAACGAATGAATATTGTCATACCCGGGTTTAGCCGCCTCCAACAAAGTGTACGATTTCCAGCCGGTCGCCGTCAGAGAGTTGAGTCCGATCCCATTGATCGCGCGGAACGATGGCGCGATTCAACTCGACGGCAACGCGATCGGTCTTCATTCCAAGTTGTTCGATCAGCGTGCTGAGCGGAAGAGATCCTTCGAAATCACGATCGTCGCCGTTGATGACCAGTTTCATGCCTGCTGATCTTCGCAAGGCGTGCACCAGTTCTGCAAGTGGGCCAGTCGGAGAAAAACTAAAAAAACGATGGCGTGGATCAGGATTTTGGCTAGTCGATTTTACGGAGACGGAATTTTCGGGTGGCGGTGCGCCCGGAGAAGTTTGCCTGGACGAGCACGGAAGCGTCAGGGAGAGCACCTTCGTCGATCTCGACTTTAATCTCGGCCTGTCCCCCCCGATCGGTCATGACCTGCGTATAGAAAGGAGCGGCGTCGGGACGGGCAAATCGGAATGTGAGGCGGGCGCCCTCGACTACGGAACCGCCTTCGGTGACCAGCAATTTCATCATCAGACTGGTGTCGCTGTGAACCGAGTCCGCATTGACCCACTGCAGGTCCAATTCTTTCACGGAGGCTAATGTTTCCGAGGTTTCCCGGCGATCAAGAACGCCGTCGAGGTGGCCCTCGCGAATCGAGTCGAGCACGAGACGATGTTGCTCGCGCAGGATCTGCTCCTTCTGCTGATCGGTGAAGTCGCCCTGGGCCAGTCTCTCGGCGTACGAGGTAGCGCGTTTGCCGATGCAACGACCGCGCACAAAGACCTGAGTTTGAAGGATGAGTTCGTTTTCACGCGCTTCGCTTTGCACGTGATAGACGGTGTCACCCTGTTTTACATCGGTGTTGAACCCGAAGATCATGCGAACTCTATCCCGTGAGAATGCAAATGTTTCCTCTCGTTCAAAGACGCACGCGCAGCCGGGATGCGTCGCTTGACACTGCTTGCTATCGCCAATAATCTAGAACGTTTAGCCAACACTTTGCGCGAATTATATATAGCTCTCCTATGCCCGACAATTACTTCGCCCGCTACCTGCCGTTACTGATTCACATCCTCGCAGTGGGGGTCGTGGCGAGCGCGATCGTGACGTTGTCGTGGCTTTTGGGCAAACGGCGACCGACGCGAGCCAAGATGTCTCCTTATGAATGCGGCATGGCCCCCATCGGAGACGCCCGCGAGCGTTTCTCGGTAAAGTTTTATTTAGTGGCGATGCTGTTCATTTTATTCGATGTAGAGGCGATCTTCCTGTATCCCTGGGCCGTGATCCTCCGTGACCTGAAGATGTTCGGGTTCTGGGAGATGTTGGTGTACATCGGCATCGTGCTGGTGGGCTTCTTCTACGTGTGGAAAAAAGGCGTGCTGGACTGGGGCAAAGCTCCCGAACGGAACCGGATCTGATGGCGCTCACTCCCCCAATCACGGATGTGCAAGAACTTAAGAGCCATCCGGCCTTGGCGCGACTGCTCGAATGGAGTACGGCCGCGGTGAAGGAAGTGAAGTTCGACCGTGACGAGATGACCATCGTCATCGATCGTCCGGCGATCCGAGAAGCCTGCGCGCTGCTGCGGGACAATCCGGATTTTCCCTTTAATTATCTGTCCGATATCACGTGCGTGGACTGGGCACCTTCCGAGCCGCGGTTTGAGGTGATTTACCACCTGTTGTCGATCCCGAAGAAGGAGCGCGTTCGGTTGAAGGTTCGGCTGGACGGCGCAAGTCCGGTGATTGAGTCGCTGACATCGGTATGGCCGGGTGCAAATTACTTTGAACGCGAAGTCTTCGATTTATTCGGTATTCGCTTTACGGGCCATCCTTATCTTCGCCGCCTGCTGATGCCGGAAGACTGGGAGGGCTACCCTCTGCGCAAGGATTACCCGGTGGAGGGCTACCGCTGATGGCACATTTGACGCCCACGCCCGTTCTCGATCCCGCTCAGGACAAGACGATGATCCTGAACATGGGACCGCAGCACCCATCGACTCATGGCGTGTTGCGCGTGTTGCTCGAGATCGACGGTGAGAGTGTGGTCCGCATCATGCCGGATATCGGCTTTTTGCACACCGGCATAGAGAAGACATGCGAAGCGAAGTTTTATCAACAGGTCGTGCCGCTCACGGACCGCATCGACTATCTATGCCCGCTAACCAACAACCTCTGCTATGCGCTGGCAGTCGAGAAATTGTTGGGGCTCGAGATCCCTCCGAAGGCGCAATGGCTGCGCGTGCTGATGAACGAGCTCACGCGGATCAATTCCCACCTGGTCTGGCTGGGAACGCATGCGATGGATATCGGGGCCATGACGGTATTCCTCTACTGCTTCCGCGAGCGGGAAGACATCCTGCGCATGTTCGAGATGGTCAGCGGCCAGCGCATGATGACGTCGTATTTCCGGATCGGTGGAATTGCGCTCGAGCCGCCGCTTGGATTTTTTGACCGCGTGCGCGATTTCGCGTCCCGCTTTCCGTCAAAAGTGGATGAGTACGAGAATTTGCTGACGGGCAATCCTATCTGGGGTATGCGAACCAAAGGCGTGGCACGGATCACCGCCGAAGACGCATTGGCGCTTGGGGCCAGCGGACCCACTTTGCGTGGAAGTGGCGTGGATATTGATCTCCGCCGCGATATGCCGTACTCGGGCTATGAGAATTTCAAGTTTAAGGTTCCTCTCGGCAAAGAAGGGGATGTGTTTGATCGGTACATCTGCCGGGTGCAGGAACTGCGCGAGTCGATCGGAATTGTGCAACAGGCGTTGGATGGAATGCCCGACGGTCCGATCAAAGCGGACGCGCCGAAGGTTGTGCTGCCGGACCGCGAGAAGATGAAGACCCAGATGGAAGCCCTCATCTACCATTTCAAGATCATCACCGAGGGTTTCAGCGTTCCTGCCGGCGAGGTGTATCAGGCAGTCGAGTCGCCGCGCGGAGAGATGGGGTATTACGTTGTGAGCGATGGCACGGCGAAACCGTACCGCGTGCATATGCGCTCCGCGTGCCTGGCGAATCTGCAGACATTGCCCACAATGTGCGAAGGAAAGTTGATTGCAGACGTGGTAGCGGCGATCGGGTCGATTGATATCGTGCTAGGAGAGATCGACCGGTAGGAGAGTCGTTGGTCGTCAGCGAAGCAGCCAAAACATGAAATTTTCGGAAGAATTCGAGCAGCGGTTCACAGAGATGGTGGGGCACTATCCGACCAGGCGCTCGGTGCTCGTTCCCACGCTGCTCTACGCGCAGGATGAAGTCGGGTTCTTGAGTGACGAAGTAGTCCGGGAAATTGCGGGCCGGCTCGAGTTGACCGAACTCGATGTGCGCAATGTGATCAGCTACTACTCGCTGCTGACCACGAAGCCACGTGGAAAATACAACGTCCAAGTATGCACGAACATCGCCTGCATGCTGCGCGGCGGCGAGGAACTGTTTACGCACTGCAAGAAAAAACTTGGCATCGGCCATAAAGGCACAACTCCTGACGGCATGTTTACTCTCGAAGAGGTGGAATGCATCGGGGCGTGCAGCTGGGCGCCCGCCGTGCAGGTGAACTACGACTTCCACGAGAATCTGACGAACGAAAAGCTGGACAAAGTTCTGGACGAATACAAGAAGAAAGGTACGCAGTAAGTGGCCGACCTCGTTTCGCATCCTGACGAAATCAGAGTTGTCTCCAAGCGCTTCGGCAAGGGAGCAACGAATCTCGACCGCTATCTCGAGCTCGACGGCTACAAGGCCGTGCAGAAGGCGCTCGGGATGGAACCGGATGCCATCATCAGCGAGGTGAAGAATTCCAACCTGCGTGGCCGTGGGGGCGCGGGATTCTCGAGCGGGATGAAATGGTCGTTCGTGCCGAAGCAGGCGCCGAAGCCAAAGTATGTTCTATGCAATGGCGACGAGAGCGAACCGGGCACCTGCAAGGACCGGCTGATTTTCGAGCATGATCCGCATTCGGTGATCGAGGGCGTGATGATCGCCGCACTCGCGGTTGGTTCGCAGACGGGCTACATCTACATCCGGGGCGAATATCGCTACCTGTCGGTCATCATGCAGAAGGCGATCAAGGACGCGTACGCGCGTGGGTTCCTGGGTAAGAATATTTTCGGCAGCGGCAAGGATCTGGACATTTACTGGCATGGCGGCGCAGGGGCGTACGAAGTCGGCGAAGAGTCGGCGCTGATGGAGTCGCTCGAAGGCAAACGAGGCATTCCGCGGATCCGGCCTCCCTTCCCTGCTGTGGTCGGTCTATGGGGTGGACCAACCGTCATTAACAATGCCGAAACTTTGGCGAGCGTGCCTCACATCATTTTGGGCGGCGCGGAGTGGTATTCAAATCTGGGTACTCCGAAGAACGGCGGCACGCGCTTGTTTTGCCTGGCCGGGAATCTCGGCAAACCCGGCGTCTATGAACTGCCTATGGGCTATAACCTGAAAAAGATGATTTACGAAGTGGGCGGCGGCATTCCGAACGGGCGCAGTCTGAAAGCCGTCGTGCCGGGAGGGTCGTCCACACCGGTCTTATTGCCGGAAGAGATCGACGTCGCGATGGATTTTGATTCGCTGACGAAAGCGGGATCGATGCTCGGCTCAGGCGGCGTAGTCGTGCTCGACGATACGAATTGCATCGTGAAATTTGCGTTGCGCACGATCAAATTCTATCAACACGAAAGTTGCGGATGGTGCATCCCGTGCCGGGAAGGAACGGATTGGTTAAAGAAGACGCTGACGCGCTTCCACGCGGGTGGCGGGCTCAAGAAAGATATCGATAACATGCAATATCTGTCGGAGAACATGCTGGGCCGTACGTTCTGTCCGCTGGGTGATGCGGCCGCGATGCCGACGATTGCATTTATCAAGAAGTTCCGCAAGGAATTTGAAGATCACCTGGAAGGTCGACCGTGCCCATTCGAAAAAGAAGGGGCGATAGAAAAGCTTCCTGTACTAGCGCACTGAGCGCAACTGTAAGGATCCATGGCTGACGTCAATCTCACTGTCGACGGCAAGAAGATCACCGCCCCCGCTGGGACGCTGCTGATTGAAGCGTGCAAGACTGCCGGCATCGAAGTGCCGTCGTTCTGCTACTACCCCAATCTGTCTCTGCAGGGCGCGTGCCGCATGTGCCTGGTGAAGATCGAGAAGATGCCCAAGCTGCAGACCGCATGCACCACCGTAATCAGCGAAGGCATGATTGTCATCACCGACAGCGACGAAGTGCGGCAAGCGCGCAAGTCGATGGTGGAGATGCTACTTGGCAATCATCCCCTGGATTGCCCGGTCTGCGACGCGGGCGGTGAATGCGAATTGCAGGACATGACGTTTTCCTACGGCGCTGCCGAGTCGAAATATATGGAGGCGAAGAACCACAAGGACGAGCAGCAGTGGTCGCCGGTGGTGTTCTTCGACCGACCGCGCTGCATCCTGTGTTATCGCTGCGTGCGCATCTGCGGGGAAGGGATGGATGTATGGGCGCTGGGCGTGCAGAATCGCGGCGTCACGTCGATCATTGCCCCCAATCAGGAAGACCATCTTGAGTGCGAAGAATGCGGCATGTGCATCGACATCTGCCCCGTCGGCGCACTCACCTCGGGCGCCTATCGTTACAAGACGCGGCCCTGGGAGATGAAGCATGTCGGCACCATCTGCACGCATTGTGGCGATGGTTGCAAGACGACTTTAGGCGTACGCCGAGCCGACACCGGCATGCAGATTGTGCGCGGAGACAATCGCGATAAGAGCGGAATCAATAATGATTTCCTGTGCGTGAAGGGCCGCTACGCGTTTGACTTCGCCGATCGCGACGACCGCCTGCGACAGCCCCTGGTCCGCAAGCATGGCCAACTTACTCCAGCGACGTGGGAAGAAGCGTTTGAATTGATCGGCAAGCGATTGGCGGAGATTCGTGATCGGGACGGAGGACAATCGATCGGAGTCGTCGGATCCACGCGAATTACAAACGAAGAGAGCTATCTGCTTTCCAAGTTCGCACGGGTCGTGTTGAAGACCAACAATATCGATCATCATCGCACCGCCGACTTCCCTGCCTTCGCCGCAGCGCTGAGCGGGAAACCTGACGCGACGGCGAGCATGCGCGAGGTGTACAACTCACCGGCGATCCTGGTGATTGGGAACAATCCGACCGATCAGCACCCGCTGCTGGCGTGGCAGATCCGGAATAATGTTCGTCTGCATCGATCCCGCCTGTACTTGATCAACTCGCAGCCGATCAAGCTTGGCCGACAGGCTGCGGGTTTTTATCAAGTGCCGACCGGGACGGAAGCAAAGGCGATCGCCTTTTTGTCCGGAGACGACTCGGCCGTGGATGGACTTGTCACCGATAAGACGAACCGCGACGCGTGGAACTCGTTGCGCGACAAATTGCGCGGCGAACAGAACCTGGTCCTCATCTTCGGGTCTGAGATTCGCGGGAACGACGTTGCCGCTTTGGTGAAGTTCGTCAGCGCGATTCAAGGCGCAAAGTTCGTTTGTCTCGCAGACTATGCAAACTCGCGGGGCGCTGCAGACATGGGCGTCTATCCGGACCTGCTGCCTGGTTATCATCGAGTGGTCGATACGGGAAAGTTTCACCAGGAATGGGGCGGGGTGCCTGCCCAACCGGGCCTAAGTCTGCCCGAAATGGCCGAGGCTGCCAAAGCCGGGACATTAAAGGCGCTGTATGTGGTGGGGGCCAATCCGATCGGCCGCTTCGCGATCGATCCATTCGTCTTCTCCAAGACTTTCGTCGTGGTGCAGGATATGTTCCTGACCGAAACAGCATTCATCGCCGATGTGGTTTTGCCGGCAGCGAATGCGTATGAAAAGTCGGGAACGTTCACCAATACCTGTGGCGATCTGCAGTTGGTCAAGAAAGCCGGAGAGGTCACGGGCACGAAGAGCGATTTCGAGATGATCGTACGCATCGCCGATGCAACGGGCTTTGATGTCCATAAGCTTGTGGCGTTTGGCAGTGGCGGCGAGCCAACCGACATGGGCCAGTCACGCGGCGCGCAGTCCGGTGAGGCGGATCGTCATGCGGTGTGGCTTGAGGCGCATGGGCTCGAGCCCAAGATGAGTCCCTTTGAGCCGACTGCGATTCTCGATGAGATTCAGCGTCTGGTTCCGGGCTATGACGTGTCGCGCATTAACCTGCTGGCGGGCAACGATCAGCATACTACGCTGACCGGCAGCGGGCCCGGCGTGGTTGGCAAGCCGGAACTTATTTCTCCGGCAAACGATGATCTCTTTAGTTCGGGAACGCTAGGAAGATATTCGAAGACGCTGAACACCGTGATGGAAAATCATCATAAAAACCCGGCCCAGTCAGAAGTAGCGGCCGACTAGACCGCTGGTATTCCGTAGTCCTCGGTTCAAGCTTCAAGTTGAGATTCAAGTCAGGAAACAGAATTTGCTAAGTCTGCCAATTTTCATCATCGCCTCGGTGATTAAGACGGTTCTGGTGATCTTGATTTTGCTCACCTCCGTTGCTTATACGGTTTGGCTTGAGCGAAAGGTCGTCGGGCACATGCAGAATCGCTGGGGACCAACACGGGTGGGCCCGTTTGGGCTGCTGCAGCCCCTGGCAGACGGCATCAAGTTTCTTGTGAAAGAAGACCTGACGCCGCCGCATGTATACAAGCCGCTGTTCATCGCGGCGCCGATGATTGCGGTGATCTGTGCGTTGACTTCGATTGCCGTCGTACCGTTCGGTACTGCGATTCCGATCGCCGGGTACAGCATTCCGCTTCAGGTCACGGACTTAAACATCGGGTTGCTGGTGATTCTCGGTGTCACCTCGATCGGCGTGTACGGAGTGGCGCTGGCAGGGTGGTCGTCGAACAGCAAGTACTCCCTGCTGGGTGGCCTGCGCGCAAGCGCGCAGATGGTGAGTTACGAGATCTGCCTGGGTCTGTCGCTGGTGGGCGTTCTGATTGTTTCCGGAAGTTTCAGCCTTCGTGAAATCGTGCAATCGCAAAGCGGACATTTCTGGGGCTTCATTCCCAAGTGGAATATTTTCTACGGCGGGCAGTTCGTCGCATTCTTCATTTACCTGATGTCCGCCTACGCCGAGACGAACCGTATTCCGTTTGACCTGCCCGAAGCCGAGACGGAACTGGTGGCTGGCTATCACACCGAATACAGCGCCATGAAGTTCGCGATGTTCTTCATGGCTGAGTACGCGAACATGATCACGGTGGCATGCGTGGCGACGCTGCTGTTCCTGGGCGGATGGAGCGGGCCAGTTTTCGGTCCGCGGCTACTAGTCGCGATCCTACCCACCTTCTGGTTTGTGGCGAAGGTTTTTGTATTTCTCTTTATTTATATCTGGGTGCGCGGCACGCTGCCCCGCTTCCGGTATGACCAACTGATGGCCTTCGGATGGAAGTTCCTCTTTCCGCTCGCCATCGCCAACCTGGTGGTAACGGCGCTGATCGTCGCATGGCGGTCTTAACACAAGTGGATAAATCGCGTTTGGATCGATAAAGAATGCTGCATCTTGTCTTGTTTCTGGTCTTCGGAGCGATTTGCGTAGCAGGAGCAATCAACCTGCTGGCGCAAACGCACCCCATCAGCAGCGCGTTGTCACTGGTGGTGGTCATGGCGTCGCTGGCGGTCGAGTATCTGCTGCTCGGCGCAGAGTTTGTGGCGGCGGTGCAGGTGATCGTCTACGCCGGCGCGGTGATGGTGCTGTTCGTGTTCGTGATTATGCTGCTGAATGCTGGAGCCGAGGAACGGACAAAGGGCAGCCATGTAGCACTGGTTCTTGGAGTCCCAGGCGTGCTGGCAGGTGGACTGCTCGTGGCTTGGACGCTGCTGAAGCGGTCGGACACCGGCATGGTGGCGTTGGGATCTCTGCCGGGATATCCAAAGACAATCGGGTGGCTGCTGTTCCACGAATTTCTTTTGCCTTTTGAAGTGACTTCGATCCTTGTGCTGATCGCGATCATGGGTGCGGTCGTGCTTGCGAACCGGCCGGACGTACTACCTCCACCCGAAACGAAGGAGAACTAATGGTACCGGTCTCCTACTATTTGATGCTGAGCGGAATTTTGTTTGCTTGCGGTGTGGTCGGCTTCCTGATCAAGCGCAACATCATCACGATCTTCATGTCGATCGAGTTGATGCTCAATGGCGTGAATCTTTCGTTTGTGGCGTTCGCCGCTCACTGGCAGAAATTGAGTGGACAGGTTTTCGTTTTCTTCGTGATGGTGGTAGCGGCGGCGGAAGCGGCCGTGGGCTTGGCGATCATCATTGCGGTCTTCCGTACGCGCGAGACTCTGAATGTGGATCAGGTGAACCTGCTGAAATTATGACGTCTTCCCTAAATCTCTGGCTGATCCCGGTTTTGCCGCTCATCGGAGCGGCGGTGAACGGCTTCTTCGGAAAGCGTTTCTCGCGGCGCACCGTGGCGGCGGTAGCATTGCTGTTCTGTGGCGCGGCGTTCCTGAAGACGTTGCTGGTTGCAGCACAATTCTCGTCTTTGCAATTGCCGCATACCGAGTTCCTTGCACACTGGATCCGCTCCGGCGACTTCGTGGTGAATTTCGAGTTCTATCTCGATCAACTCACGCTCGTGATGTTGCTCGTGGTCACTGGCGTCGGCTTTCTAATTCACATTTATTCGGTCGGCTACATGTGGGAAGAGGGCGGATTCTATCGCTTCTTCGCCTATCTCAATCTATTCATGTTTTTCATGCTCACGCTGGTGCTCGCAGGTAATTACCTGCAGATGTTCATCGGATGGGAAGGTGTGGGTCTTGCGTCGTACCTGCTGATCGGTTTTTACTTTACGCGCGATTCGGCGGCGAATGCCGGGAAGAAAGCGTTCATCGTCAACCGGATTGGCGACTTCGGATTTCTGATCGCGCTGTTTCTGATGATCAAGCATTTTGGGTCGCTGAACTTCGGCCAGGTCTTTACAAGCGTTTCGCCGCTGCCGACGGAGACCGCCGGGTTCGGCTTGCTGACTTCGATTGGACTGCTGTTGATGGTGGGCGCCGCGGGAAAATCGGCGCAGATTCCGCTTTATGTATGGCTGCCGGACGCCATGGAAGGCCCGACTCCGGTTTCAGCGTTGATCCACGCAGCCACGATGGTGACGGCGGGCGTGTACATGGTGGCACGATCGCACATTATCTTCGATCATGCCCCGAATGCGCTGACCGTCGTAGCAATTATCGGCACTCTGACGGCGCTATTTGCCGCGACCATCGGGATTGCGCAGACCGACATCAAGAAGGTGCTGGCGTACTCGACGATTTCCCAGCTTGGATACATGTTCATGGCTTGCGGGGTCGCGGCGTATTCCGCCGGGATTTTCCATTTGATGACGCACGCGTTCTTCAAAGGCTTGCTCTTCCTGGCGGCGGGATCGGTCATCCACGCGGTCGGTGGCGAACAAGACATGCGCAAGATGGGCGGCTTGCGGCAATACATTCCGTGGACGTTCCTTACGATGACAATTGCGACGTTTGCGATTGCCGGGTTCTGGCCATTCGCAGGGTTCTTCAGTAAGGATGAGATCTTGTGGCAGGCGTTCTCGAGCAGTCACGGTAGCTGGGTGTTCTGGCTGGTTGGCGTGATCACTGCGTTCATTACGTCGTTCTACATGTTCCGGCTATGGTTCATGACATTTTTTGGGGACTACCGGGGAGCGGAACCGGCGGGTCATGGTAACGACCCGCATGGACACGGCGACCACGCTCATGGCACGCCGCATGAGAGTCCCGCGGTGATGCTCGCACCGCTCGCGATCCTGGCTGCGCTGTCAGTGGTGGGAGGATGGGTCAATATCGGCGGGCGGTTTGAACACTTTCTCGCGCCGGTTTTTCAGTCGACGGCGATGGCGGAGGCCGCTGGTGAGGCGCCGGAAGCTGGCGCTCGCGGAACCGAGTACCTGCTGATGGCTATTTCGCTGGGCGCAGCGACGTTGGGTCTGTATCTCGCATACCTGTTGTACTTGAAGCGTCGTGATCTTCCGCAAAAGATCGCCGACGCGCTCGGAGGTTTCTACAACGCGGTCGTCCACAAGTATTACGTCGATGAAATTTATGCGACTTTGTTCGTGAAGCCACTGGTGGACGGCTCGACGCGGGTCCTGTGGCATGGCGTCGACCAGGGCGTGATTGATGCCGCCGTCAACGATACTGCGGACGGCGCGCGTCAGGTTTCGGATGTTGCCCGGCGCATGCAGTCGGGAAATGTGCGCTCATACGCGGGCTGGGTGGCTGCCGGAGGAGCGCTGGTGATCGCCTATATGGTCTGGATGGGAGTGCGATGAACACCAGCGGCCTCGACAATATCGTGCTCACGCTGGTCACGTTTATTCCGGCTGCAGGTGGCGTGCTCTTGCTGTTGTTCCCGCGACGCGACCGGGACATTCGCATCTTTTCCCTTATTGTGTCGCTGCTGACGTTTGGACTATCCCTACACTTGATTGCGCGCGTCCACCGCTTGTTGCCGGGCTTTCAGTATGAGATCGACAGGCCGTGGATATCGGCGCCGAACATTCACTACCACATGGGGGTGGATGGCATCTCGCTGTGGCTGGTGCTGTTGACGACATTTCTCACTCCGCTATGCGTTCTGATTTCGTGGACGTCGATCCACGAGCGGGTCAAAGAGTTCTTCATTCTGCTGTTGGTTCTTGAGACGGCGCTCATCGGTGTGTTCACGTCGCTCGACCTGTTCCTCTTCTACTTCTTCTGGGAATCAACGCTGATTCCGATGGCGTTGCTGATCGGCATGTATGGCCACGGGCGCAAGGTGTACGCCGCAGTTAAGTTCTTCCTGTACACGATGATTGCATCGATGTTCATGCTGGCGGCGATCCTGTGGCTTTATGCCAAGGTCGGCAGCTTCGACTTCGTGACCATCCAGAATGCGATCAAGGCAGGACAGGTTCCGGGCTTTGAGACGGCTGCGCTCTGGCTGTTCCTCGGTTTCTTCCTGGCGTTCGCGGTCAAGGTCCCACTGTTCCCCTTCCACACCTGGCTCCCGGATGCTCACGTCGAAGCGCCGACCGCGGGATCGGTTCTCCTGGCGGGCGTGCTGCTCAAGATGGGAACGTACGGTTTGTTGCGTTTTAACCTTGGATTGTTTCCCGAGCAATCGCATCGCAACGCACCGTGGATCTGCGTACTGGCTCTTATCGGCATCGTCTACGGAGCGCTGGTGGCGATGGTGCAGCCCAACATGAAGAAGGTGATTGCGTATTCGTCTGTCAGCCACCTGGGATTTGT
>Ga0307470_10000660_pt1 | contig 15364 bp, 16 predicted proteins | sample atmos_gasesAM3C__FD_204565 | JGI IMG/M metagenome (GOLD analysis project Ga0307470, IMG submission 204565) | Hardwood forest soil microbial communities from Morgan-Monroe State Forest, Indiana, United States - atmos_gasesAM3C_05 | ecosystem: Environmental > Terrestrial > Soil > Temperate forest... | reverse complement strand
CAGCGCCGCCTCCTTCAGCGGCCGGATGTCAGAGCCGAGCGCCATCCTCACGCCGGCCTCGAGCGCTCGCCGGAACCACTCGCGGTGCTCACCGGAAGCGTGGTCCGCGCGTTCACACAGGTCCGCCGACAGGTTGCGCTGCTCGACCCAGCGTTTCTCCCATGGATCGCTCGCCTGGTCCGGGGTGAGGTGGCTGATCGCCAGCGTGGGGACATACCAGGTGTTGCTGGCGCGGAGCAGCTCGACGCACTCGTGATCCATGATGTAGCCGTGCTCGACGCTGTGCGCGCCGAGCCGGACCGCCTTCTTCACCGCTTCGGCGTTCGCGGCGTGCGCCATCACGCGAAAACCTCGAGCGCGACAGATCGCGAACGCCGCCTCGAGCTCCTCGTCGAGCAGGAACGAGTGCCAGTGGCGGTCCCAGGACGGGCCCATGATCCCGCCCGTGAGGTTGAGCTTGATGTGGTCCACGCCGTTCTTGATCTGCTCCCGGATCGCGCGGACAAAGCCGTACGGGCCGTCGCATTCGAGCGCGTGACCCGACGTCAGGAAGTGGCCGCCGGTGCTGGTGAGGAAGTGGCCGGCCGCGAACACCCGCGGGCCCACGTACCGGCCCGAATCGAACGCGCGCTTCCAGGCGACGTCCATGAAGTGTGCAGCACCGGCGCACCGTACGCCTACCACGCCCGCCTCGGTCAGGGCCTCCATCAGGCGCTGACCAAACGCGATCGTTTGGTCAACCACGTTGGCGCCGGTCTCCGCGAGATAGTCCGGATGAATATGGACATCCCAGAGCCCGGGCAAGAGATATCCGCCGTTGAGGTCGATGACCTCGGCGTTTCGCGTGTCGGCCGAACGGCTTCCGTCGAGGACCTCGGCAATCCGTCCTCGCTCGATCACGACACTGCCACCGACCATGGGCCGCTCGCCCACACAGTCGATGACGTTCGCGTTGGTCATCACGACCCGGTCGCGGGCCATGGCCCTCATGTAGCATCACGTGCCCGTGCGGGCAACCCCGATTGACTGGAACGCCGTACGAAGCTGCCGGGTCGCACGAAGTGGCGAATCGGGCCGATCGGCGACACACTGAGGAAGAGGGCCAGGAGCATGGAACCGCAAAGCATCGCCGCGACGAGGCAGGTCAACGATGTGCTGCGACAACATCCACGGACCGGGGAGGTGTTCATCCAGCACGGTCGGCTCTCCGTCGCGGAGCGGGGGAACTTCTACCTCCAGTACCCGCACGAGACGGTCGGCGAGTTCGCGCAACGCAACGGCGTGGATCTCGAGGCGCTTCTTCATCAGCTGAGCGCGGTGGCGGAGGCAACGGACCTGGAGGCGAAGGGCCTGACACACCGGCCGACCGCACGAGGCCGTCCACCAGAACAGCCGATCGGCTATACGTCAGCCTATCGAGAGCTGAGGGACTCCGACATCGAGACTCAGCCGTTCGTCGCCGGTCTTCTGAGGCGCGGGCCGGACTGAGCGGTGCGCGAGTAGCGATACCACCTCAGGCAATCACGGGCCGCTCGGCGGCCGCATGCCCACGGCGTTGGGGAGCGGCGGCCCCCCGCGCCCGGCGTCAGCGAGGCACCGCAAGACGTCCTCGCGGCCTCCCTCGGTGGAGTACCTGAACGTGATCCGGCCGTCGAGATCGATCCACTCGAGCTGAACGTACGCGGCGTTGCACTTGGCCCATCGCTCGTAGGCCAGGTCTTGCTGGGGTGTGTTCGTCGTCGCGCACGCCCCGAGGAAGACGGCGAGTCCCAGCGTGGCGCCTCGTCGAGACAAGAGCGTGCTCCTCTATGCCAGCGGCTTCGTCATGAAGATGCGGCTGGTCCCCGGCGGCAGGCATGGAACGACGCCGAGGACCTGGTAGCCGTGGCGCTTGTAGAAGTTCGGCGCCTGGAAATTGATCGTATAGAGCAGGGCGCTGATGCAGCCCCGCTGCCGAGCCTCATCCTCCGCCAGCCGCAGCAGGCGGCTGCCGAGACCGTGGCTGCGCAGGTGGTCGGGGAGGAAGAAGAGATCGATGAACAGCACACCGAGCGAGGTCCGGCCTGTCAGACCACCGACTGGCTGCCTGGTTTCAGGATCACGGACGATGACCGCCAACGGTCGACCGCCCCTGAGCCCGCTCTGCTGCTCGTTGAAGCGCGCCAGGCCCGAGCCGATCGCATGATTTTCGTCGGCGGTCGGCGCATCGGTGAGGATCACGATAGGTTCGGAGCGAACCTCACCCGGCATGGTGGGAGTCTACCGCGGGCCGCCGTTCACGACCACCGGGAGACCCGGCTCTCGATTAGGGAGACTAACGCGCGCGCTTGCCAGACACGGAAGAAGCGAGCTTCTCTCGAACACGTTCTTTGAACGTCGCGGACTTTGCGGGATCGTTCAGCTCGCCGGCGAGCAGATCGATGAAATCGGCCAGATCGTGAGCCGACGCAGCGTGCTCTTCGGTCACGACGCGCGCCATCGGCCCGAGATACTCCGTGAGCTCCGCTTCGATCACGGCCCGGCTTCGGGCCACCGCCTCGTTGACAGGCCGCGGACCCGCGTCGGCAGCGTCGGTGGGATCGGCCGCGGCGCTCTGCAGCAGTGCGAGCAGCTCGGGAGTCGGCGGCAGGCCGGGCTGTGGCTTCGGGGGTAGCCCGGTCGCGAAGTTGAGTGAACCCTTGTGAACGCGCTGAATCGCGGCAAGGGCCTCCAGGCCCGTCTGGTTGCGGAAGCCGAGCGCGACGATCACGCCGTTCTGGAGACCGAAGGACACGCTGTGATTGTCTGACGTCGTGATGAACACCCGGCCGGTCTGGTGCTGCGCGCACAGCCGCCTGACCTCACCGATGAGCTGGCCGTAGGTCAGGACGCTGTCGTTACCGTCCATGGGTCAATGCTGTTCCCGCAGCCCCGCCGCTCGCGCGCGCGTCGCCCAGTCGCTTCATCGCGACCGCGACGCTGGCCTTCAGGCGGTCGATGGCCTTCGCCAGCCCGCCGATCTCGTCCGAACGGTGTACCTCGGTGATCTCCGCGCCGAGCTCGCCGCGGCTGATGTGGTCGGCGATGTCGGTCAGATTGCGGATCGGATGCGTCAGCCGCGAGCCGAGGGCGCTGGCGACGATACCCACGAAGATGACGCTGGCCGCCAACAGAATGAGGGCGTTGCGGTTGGCGTCGCGAAGCGGCGCGTAGGCCTCGTCGTAGTTCTGCTGGGCGACGAGCGTCCACCCTTCATCGGTCCGGCGAGCGTAGGCGATGACGGTGTGGTCGTGCTCGGTGAAGACCGTCCGGCTGCTCGTGCCGGGCTCGACGGTGCTGGCCGCGACGATGGCCGGATGTGTACGCAGATTCTGGCGCGCGCTCGGATGCGCGACCACGTTGCCCGAATCGTCCACCAGGAACGCGTACCCCGTCTGCCCGAAGCGCACCGCCGTGACCTTGCGGGTCAGGTCCTCGATGTCCATCGCGATGGCCAGGGCGCCGACCGGGACGCCGTCCCTCGCGATCGGAACCGAGATGACGAACGACGGCTTGCCGGTCGTCTTGCTGATGACGAACTGCCGGCCCATCGGCGCGCCGGCGAGGACGCGCTGCACGTACTCGCGGTCGGCGTAGTCCTTCGGCGCCTCGGCGTCGCTCCGCGCGGAGTTCATGCCGTCGGGGCGCACGGCGTGGGCCAGGAAGACGTAGCGATATTCGCGGGCGATCGATTGTAGAACTGGGGCCTGCCGCGCCGGCTCCATGCTCACCACGTCTTTGAGCCGCGCGTTCTGGCGCAACATCCGGAGGTTCGCGTCCATCCAGACGTTGACGAAGCTGACCGCGGCGTCGGCCTGTCCGCTCAGACGCTCTTCGATGTCGCGGGAGAGATGATCGACCGAGGCGCGATAGTCGAGGAACCAGATGGTCGCGAGCGGCACGAGCATCACCGCCGCCATCGTCATGCAGAGCTTCGGAAGAATTCCGATCCGCAAGCGCCGCGTGCCGAGCTTCAAGTGCCCCTCCCCCAACCTTCCGCAAACTCGCCAACCGGTGGCGGAGCTGCGGCGCAATCGGCACGTGTCAAATTGTGCAATTTCCACACCACGGGGGAATTGCCGGAAGTGCTGGAGAGCGCGCGTGTATCCGGCCTGGTCCGCGCAGGCGAAGCGCATTCTGTCCCGCGAGTTGTCAGAGCCGTGACACAGCCGGGTGGTTACCGGTTCGAGCCCAGCCCGGGCGCCCGCCGTGGTATGAATCTCCCTCCAGGGAGCCCCTGAAGGAGGGAGACCGACAATGGCGAATTCGAAGATCGCGGTCATCACCGGCGCGAGCAGCGGCATCGGCCGGGATTCGGCGCTCGTCCTGCTCGAGGACGGCTGGACGGTTGTCCTGGCCGGGCGCCGCAAGAACATGCTCGAGGAGACCGCGCGGCTCGGCAACGCGCCGGGGCGCACGCTGGTCGTGCCCACCGACGTCGCCGACCGGGCGTCGATCGCGGCGCTGTTCGACACGGTGAAGAAGACCTACGGCCGCATCGACCTGCTGTTCAACAACGCCGGCACCAGCACCCGGGGCATTCCGTTCGAGGACCTGACCTACGAGCAGTGGATGAACGTGGTGCAGGTCAATCTCACCGGCTCGTTCCTGTGCGCGCAGCACGCCTTCCGCATGATGAAGGAGCAGGATCCGCGCGGGGGCCGCATCATCAACAACGGCTCGGTGTCGGCGCACGTGCCGCGGCGCAACTCGACGCCGTACGTCGCGACCAAGCACGCCCTGACCGGCCTGACCCGGTCGCTGTCGCTCGACGGGAGGGGCCTCGACATCGCGTGCGGCCAGATCGACATCGGCAACGCCGCGACCGAGCGGAACACCGACACGTCGGTCGGTCGTCTGCAGGCGTCGGGGCGAACCGAAGCCGAGGCGCGCATCGACGTGCGCCACGTCGCCAACGGCGTGCGCTACATGGCGAGCCTGCCGCTCGATGCCAACGTGCAGTTCATGACCGTGATGGCGACAAAGATGCCCTACATCGGCCGCGGCTAGCGGCCGGCGCGCGCGTGCCCACCGAGCGCCCGCCGGTCCACGCTCGAGCGTCGATGAGTCGGCGGGACGGCGCGGCGAGATTACTGCGGTTCGTGCTCGGCGCCCTCGTGATCGTGTCCGGCTGCACCGCCTCGGTCGGCACCGAATCTCGGGACGGGGCTCGGAGTGCCGACGCGACCGACAGGGCGCTGGCCGATCTGGTTCTGGTCCAGCAAGGCAGCATGCCCGTCATCCTGACCGCTCCACATGGCGGCCGCGCGGAGATCCCGACGGTTGAGCCGCGCCGAGCCCAGGACGGCACGCCCGGCCCCTGGGGAGGTGTGCACACGGGAGCCGACTCGAGTACCGACGTTTTGGCCTCGGGCATCGCCGCCGAGCTCAGAAAGCTCACCGGGCGGGATCCGTACCTCGTCGTCGCGAAATTCGCCCGCAAGTACATCGACGCGAACCGTCCGCCGGAGCTCGGCCTGGAAGACCCGCGCGCGCGTGCGTACTACGACTACTATCATCGTTCCATCCGCCGCTTCGTCAACGAGGTTCGCGCAAAATATCCGGCCGGCCTGCTGATCGACGTGCACGGCCAGGGCAAGGATCCGGAGGTGATCATGCGCGGTACGATCAATGGCCGCACGGTGCAGCGGCTGATGCAGCGGGGCGGTGTCGACGCCGTGACCGGACCCCGCGGGGTGTTCGGGCAGCTCGAAGCGAACGGCTTCAAGGTCTTTCCCCGTAACGACGTGCCGCCGCGCGGGACCAGCGAGGACGCCGGATACAAAGGGGGCTACACCGTCTTCACCTACGGCAGCCACAATCGCGACGGCATCGACGCGGTGCAGATGGAGTTCGGGAACCGCTATCGGCAGAAGGCCTTACTCGACAAGTCAGCGCGGGACGCCGCCCACGCGATCGCGGCGTTCTACGAGGCGTATCTGCGACCCTGAGCGGACTTCGGCGTCAGTCGATGCCGAAGCCGTAGTCCGTCATACGTGCCTCCTGATGCCCGCAAGCTCCTTCGCCAGCTCGATGCACGCCCGCGTGTCGTACGTGGTTGCGAGCCGCTGCTTGTTCGTCGCCAAGCTGCCCACGTTGTACATCTCGAAGAGGAGCTGACGAGAGCCGAAGGAATCGCACGCGTACTCCCACGCCAGCTTGAGCAGACGAAAGCGGTCCGGCGCCGCGTCGTCACGGGCGACGAAGAAGCGATGCAGATGCGGGCCGATCTCAGGATGGTGCAGATCGGCCTGGCCCGGCGCCATCAGAAGTCCTGGGCCGCAGAGCTCGCGGATGTGCTGCAGAACGGACGGGTAGCGCTCGATCGCGAACGTACGACCCGCCAGCGCCGTCGTCGGATTGGGCATGGCCAGGCCTGAGGGCGAGCGAACCGGATTCGCCTCGGCGGCCTGCACGAAGGCGCGCAGCGTTTCCAGATAGACCATCGCGTCGGCCAGCGCGGTCTGTACGTTTGGCTGCTCGGCACTGCCCAGCGAATCGGCGATGGCGGCGCAGATGCCCAGCAGCACCTCGGCCTTGACGGCCAGGCGCACCAGCACGTACCAGGGGCCCAGACCGACGGCACCTTGAAAGATTCTCGCTTCCAGGGCGAGATCGATCATCGTGGCTCGTCGCAGATAGAAGACCCGGTCCCATGGCACGAAGACGTCGTCGAACACCACGATCGAGTCCATCTCGTCCCACGACGGGCTCACCGGATGGTCCGAAGGGTTCGCCGACGCCAGCGGCTCGCGACAGATCACGTTCACTCCGGCCGCATTCACCGGCGTCGCGAAGTACACGTCCTGCTCGGGCGCAAGGTCGGGCCTCGGGGGCGCCATGCAGAAGAGCTCGTTGGCGTATGGCGCCTGCGTGCCCACGCCCTTCGCTCCGCGCACGACGATGCCGTTGGGCCGGCGCTCCACGACGCGCAGTGGCTCCTGCTTCGCCGCCGGGTAGTTGCGATGGTGCAGGGGATTGCTGAAGACGGTCGCGATGCTCTGGTCGTTCTCGCGGCAGTATTCGAAGTAGCGAGTCACGTGCTCGGCGAACGCGGGGTCTTCCTTGCCCAGGAGATCGCGAATGTCGTAGAGGCCGAGCACCACCGTCGCCAGATGCTGGGGCAGGCGGGCCGCGACGCCGCCGGCCCGGCGCACGAGGTATTCGTACGCGCGCCGCTGGCTTGCGAGATCAGCTACCGAGTGCGGTAGCTGATAGGCGCGACTCACGGGTTTGCCGGTGGCGGGCGACGGGAAGGTCAGCAGATCGTGGTGCTCGCCGTCGTGCTGCAGGTCGTACACCTCGGCCACGCTCCGAGCGCAACCGGCCAGCGCCGGGTGGGTCGTGACGTCCTCCACCCGCTGGCCCATGATCCAGAGGCGGCGTCCGTCTCTCAGGCTCTCGAGATATTCCTCTCCTCGACGTATGGGCATAGCCCAACCTCCCCGGCGAGCGAGACCGCTACGACGCCTTGACCAGATCCATCAGCCGGCCGAGCGTGGACAGCCGCGCGTCGAGCGTCGAGCCGGCCGGCTCGACGCGCAGCGTGGTGAGGCCGCTGGCACGGTAGACGCGGAGCCGCTCGCGCACCATCGCGTCGGTGCCGAGCAGGTTCACCTTCAGCGCGATCTCGTCGGGCACGCGTGCGGCGGCCTCCTCGCGCTTGCCGTCGATCCAGAGGCGCTGCACCTCGACGGCGGCGTCGGCGTACCCAGCGCGCTTGAAGGCGTCGTTGTAGAAGTTATGCTGGCGTGAGCCCATGGCGCCGAGCGTGAAGGCCAGACCCGACTTGCGCGCGGCCACCAGCCGCTCGACGTCGTCGCCGAATGCGACGGCGCCGCCGGCCTGGAGATCGAGCTGCCCCAGCGCGCGCCCTGTTCGCTTCGCGCCGGCCTCGAGGTGATCGAAGAAGATGCGCGCGTGGTCGGGCATGAACGACGTGCCCAGCCAACCGTCGGCGATCTCGCCGGTCAGCTCGAGCCCCCGGGGCGAGAGCGTCGCGAGGTAGATCGGGATATCCGGACGCGGCTTGACCGAGGATCGAAGCGCTTTGCCCTCGCCGTCGGGCAGCGGCAGCTCGTAGACCTGACCCTTGAACGTCACGCGCTCGCCGCGCGCGGCGCGGCGCACGATCTCGACGATCTCGCGCATGCGCGTCAACGGGCGATCGAAGCGCAAGCCGTGCCAGCCCTCGATCACCTGCGGTCCGCTCACGCCCAGGCCGAGCACGAAGCGCCCGGCCGACATCGATGCGAGGCTTAGCGACGTCATGGCGACGAGCGCCGGCGTGCGGGTGCCGGCCTGCATGATGCCGGAGCCGAGCCGGATACGGGACGTGCGCGCGGCCATGAACGCGAGCGGCGTGGCCGCGTCCATGCCCCACGACTCGTGCGACCACGCGAAGTCGACGCCGAGGCGCTCGGCCTCGGTGACGTACGTCGCGGCCTCTTCCCAGTTCTCGTTGCCTTCCAGGCGCAGGCCGATGGCGACGCGCATCAGAAGGCTCCGGCCACCTTGGCGAGCTGCCCGGCGTGATCGAGGTCGTGGATGCGGATGAACAGCAGCGTCTCGCGCCAGTTCAGCGGGCCGAAGAACGGATGCGGGATCGTCGCGTCCAATCGCGCCGCCGGATCCGCGCGGCGCACCTTCTCGAACAGCACGGCGCGGTCGCGCTCGAGCAGCGACCACCATTCTTCGAGCGGGCGCGGCCGGGTGTCGCGGGCGGCGGCGTCTCGCGGCTCGCCCGGCGGCCGGCCGTCGAGAATGTTCACGATGGCGCCGCCGAAGTGCCGGTCGGCCTCGACGACGTGCGCCATCACCTCGTTGGCGCTCCACTCGCCGGGCGCCGGCGGGTCGGTGAAACGGACCGGGGGCACGCTGGCGGCGGCTTCGCGCAGCTTGGCCATGGCTTCCTGCACCCTGCCGATGAGCTGCTCGGGCGAGAGCTTGGCGCCCTGCGCCGTCAGGTAGCCGCGAATGCGCAGGGCCTCCTCGCTGGTCATGGCGGGGACTCTACTCGAAAGTGTGGTCCTTCAGATAGTAGAAGCTGCAGTGGGCCTTCGGCCCCTTCGGCCTGGGCACGCCGACGGGAATGATGAAGTCGCGGCCGTGGGCGCCGTAGAGCCCCGAGGGCAGTGTGACTTCCTCGAGCACGACGTAGACCCGGCCCATGCCGACGTACGAGGCCAGCTTCGATTGCTGTGCCTTGTCGCCGGACCAGGCAGCGACGTCCCGCGCGGTGGCGAGGCGAATCTTTCCAAGACGCTGGAGCGCGTCGATGCCCTTTTCGCCCGCCGGGATCTCGCTGCGAAGAACGGGGTAGTCGTCGACCGTCAGCTCAGGAGAATAGCTGACGCCGCCGGGCCCCGAGGGCACGTCCTCGCCGACCTGAACCGCCGACGCGGAGTAGGAGCCGTAGAATCTGCCGATGCCGCGGCCCGAGAGGGCGACGATCTTCCGCTCTTCTTGAGCGGCATTCTGGGCGCTGTGCGCGTAGAAGGGCTCGCATCCCCGGGTCTGCTCGGTCGAGAGAACTCGATGCGGCATGCTTCGCGGGATGCCGATCAGGGCCTGCGTGTGATGACCCGAGACGAGGACCGCCGCGATGCGCGCCGCCGACGTCGAGCCGACCTTCCACACGACCGGATCGTACGCGCTCAGCACCAGGATGATCGGGCGCGGCGTCCGCCCGACGACCACCTCGATCTCGGTGGTCGTATGGCCGCTGTCGCCGAGCTGCAGATCGAGCTCCTTCTGCCCCTTGTACATCCCGACCAGATGAGCTTCGGCGTCATCGGGCAGTCCGACCAGGCCGCACGCGCGCCACTGCTCGATGCGAAGAATGGCGGGCGCGACGAGCGCGGACAGCTCCGACGGACCCTTGACCTTCAGGCCTTGTAGAACCGGGATGCTCGCGTCGGCGGCCACGCCCATGTCGCCGAGAATTCCTGCGGCGATGTGCTTGGCCCACTGGCTCGCCGGGGCTTCGAGCACTTCGACCAGCGCCGGCACGGCGTCGCGCCCGAACCGCTTCAGGGCCTGCTGAGCCTCCGAGACCATCCGGCTGTCGTCGCTCCCGAGCTCGGCGGCGCGCTTCCGCGCTTCCGGAGTCAGCGGCCCCGATTTCAGGCTGCGTGAATCCGGGAACGCCGACAGGCTCTCATTCGCGCCGCATGCGCTCAATGCCACCCACAGGCAGAGGGACGCCAGTCCGCTGACGGTGACACTGGGGGCTCTGGACATCTCGCGTAGTTCCTCCACGTGGCTCCTCGCGAGCCTCGTAATGATCATTATCGCGATCGCCGCGCGCCCAGCCGAAGCTTTCGGTCCACCCGGCGGTGCTTGCTAACCCGTTGATCTAGAGCTCGTCACCGCGGCCCCGGAAGATGGACGGTGGCAAGCGGGCCTCCACCTAGAATGGATTTCATGGGTCGCTACGTGTCTCGCGTAACGGGTCTCCTCTTCGCGATCGGCGTCATCGCCGCGGTCGGTTGCGGGCGCAACGCTCTGCCACCTCCGATGGCCCAGCGAATCGCGTCGATCGAGGCCGGCGGCTCCTCCGCTGGTGGATACCTCGAAGCTGTCGCGCTGGCCCCGAACGCCGGGCTGGCGGCGACGGGCTCGCGCAGCGGGCAAATCCTGGTGTGGAGCACCACGGCCGGCGATAAGGTCCCGGCGTCTCTCAGCAACCACCGGGAGTCGATCAACGACCTCGCCTTCTCGCCGGACGGCCGTGTGCTCGCGTCGGTCGGTCGCGGTCGCGAGAACATGGTGCGGCTGTGGCGATTCGACGATCGGGACGAGTGGAGCGAGGTGGCATCGATGCCGGTGGGCCGCTGTCTCGCGCTTCGCTTCGACGGCACTGGGGCGCGCCTCGCCGTCCTGTGCGAGACCGAGGTGCTCATCGTCGACGTCGCCGCGCAACAGGTCATGGCGCGGCTGGCGAACCCACACAAGGAAGCGCTGACGGCCTTCGACCTGTCCGCTGACGGCCAGCGCCTCGTCACCGCGGGCCACGACGGCGGCATCACCGTGCGGGACGTGGCGACGGACACGACGGTGCGCAACTTTCTCGTGCGGCTCTCGCGCCGGCCCTATCCGCCTCCGCGCGGCATGGAACCGCCGGAGGTCTGGGGCGTCGTGGTCGCGCTCTCCGGCGACGGCTCACGCGTTGCGGTCGTCACGATCGAGGGCACGGTCTACGTGTGGGACGTCGGGACCGGCAAGCTGCTCTTCGATCATGCGGACAAAGAAGCGGGCGGCCCGCCCCCGGGCTCGCTGCGATTTGGCCGCGACGGCGCCTTGCTCACGACGACGGGCGATCGCTTCGGCATGCGCCACATCGACGTGTCGAGCGGGGCGTCGCGCGTCGTCGTCTCGGCGCCGAAGGCCTACGCGGCCGTGGCTATCACCGACGACGCCACGGCCTTCGCGGCAATCACTTCGTCGATGGAGCGTAGAGGGTTGAGCTACGCCGTCGAGGTCTGGCAGTTCACGAGCACCACCAGCGTTGCCAGGAACTGAACGAAGCTCAGTGCGGCCGCGCCTGATACTCCAGGCGCCACACCTCGATGGCGTAAGGGCCGAAGCCCTCCGCGCTGCCAGGCCTCAGGAACGCTACCATGCTCGCGGGCACCGCGAGCGCCACCGCCTTGTAGAACGGCCCATCCCCTTGCAGCACAGGGAAGACCTTGCCGCTCGGCACGTGGATCAGCCGCAGGCCGCGGTCGTGCGTGTCGGGCGCGAACAGCCAGTCGCCGTCCTCGGTGAACGCCAGCGAGTAGCGTAGCTCGGCGTGCATGCCGTGACCCGGCGCCTGGGCCACGTTGCCGAACGTGTTGTACTCGCGGCCCTTCGCGACGTCCACCACGTGCACGCGGCCATGAATGCCATTGGCCGCGGCGCGGTCGCCGCGACGGGTCAGCGTGAGCGAGACGGGCCACACCGCCTCGAGCATGCGCGAGAGAGTGGTGGAGGTCTTCAGAGTGAGCGCTGGCCAGTTCCAGGCCTTTAGCGCTCCTTCCCCGGAGATTGTCGCGAGCGTCAGCCCGTCGCCAGAGAACGCGATCGCGAAGATCCCGTCGCCGGGGTGCGCGTTCGGCAGCGAGCGGAGGATCTTGCCGCTGGTGAGCTCCACCACGTAGATCGTGCCGCCGCCGGCGACCGCCAGCACGCGCTCGTCGGGATGGAAGGCCACGCCGCGGCAGTGACCGATGTCGAGCACCGCCACCGACCGTCCGGTCGCCGCCTCCCAGACCTCGGTGGTCTGAGCCTCGTGCCCTGTCGTGACGAGCAGCGATCCGTCGGGCGAGAAGAAGATGCCGTCGAGGCGTCGCTGCTCCCGGCGCGGCTTCACGCGTACCTTCCAGCGCTCGGTACCGGACGGCACCTCGCGCGCGATCAGATCGGCCTCGAAGTCGCCGGTGACCACCAGGCTGCCGTCCGGGCTCAGACCGACGGTGTTCGCGAGTGGCTGGAGGCCGGACAGCTCGAGCACCCGCGTGGCGGTGACCGGAGGTGATTGTGGCGTCTCGGTGCATGCCGCCAGGCCCAGCGCGAGGGCAATAACAAAGGCACGCATACAAGGAACTCTAAGGGACAATCTTTCCAATGCATCTATTTGTCGGATCGCTCCTCGTCCTGGGCGGTTTGGGCTGCCTACGCTACGTGTGGGCCGGCGAAACGGCGTTCGAGAGCGAGCCGCCGTTTCTCGCCCTGTGCGTCCTGCTCGTCGCGACCGGGGTCGGTCTGGCGATGCGGGCACGCGCCGCGCTGCTGCTGACGCAGGTCGCGCTCGGCGGTACCCTCCTCGTCCTGGCCACGAAGGCCCTCCGGCTCTATGTCGGAGGACCGCGCGACACCGCCGACGACAGCCTGGTGGCCCTCGTCTATCTGTTCGGATTCGCGCTGGCCGCGGCCGGCGTGGTGGTGCTCTTCCTGCTCCTGCGGCGCGTGCGCGCCGAAGCCGATTTCGGGTCGATCGACTACGTGCCGCTCGGCGGGCTCACCGCGGCGCTCGTACTGGGCCTCGTGTGGCTCTTCGCCGACGATGCCCGTCTGCGCCCGTGCCGGAACGGGAGCGACGAGGCCTGCGGCGCGGTGGCCATCTCATTGCTCGACGCGTCCGAGCGGACGCCGGCCGCCATGCCCACGCGCTCCGAGGAGCGTGCCGCGCGCGTGCTCGCCGAGCATCACTGCCGGTCGGTCGATCGCGGGCCGTGCGGGCTGCAGCGCTACGCGGCCGGGACGGTCGACGCCCGGGCCGGCCGGGTCGACCAAGCTAAGGCGGCGTTTCTCTGGGCCTGCGAGACCGATCGAAGCTGGTGCGCGCGCGCGGCGCAGACGCCGCTGCCGTGGACGTTCGACGAGCGCAAGCGGCTCGGGGACGGGCGGCGCTAACGCCGCGACAACGCGTCGAGCACGCGCGCGGCGAAGCGCTGCAGATCGGCGCGCTCCATCTTCAGGGCCTCGACCTTGAGAATCATCGCCGTTCCGCGCCTGTCCGCCACCATGAAGATGGTCCAGCCGCCGGAGGCCGAGAAGGCGTCCGATCCGAGCGAGGGCTCCTCCTCGATCCTCAGGCTCTGATTGGCGCCCATCTCCTGGCGAGCGGCGGCGACGTATTCTGGCCCCGCCGGCGGGCCGACGAGCGTCAGGGAAATCGCCGCCGAGCCGTCAGTGCGATCGAGCTCGCAGCGCGTGCCGGGGGCGGAGGCGGAGCGCTGCTGCTGCCGCGCCAGGGTCGGGCCGCCGAGCAAACGCTCGACGTCCGCTCCGCGCAAAATCTGGCACGGGTCGAGCGCGGCGGGCGGTGTTGCGGAGGCGACCGGCACGAGCGTGAGCACCACCAGCTTGGGCCGCGGGCCGAAGTCCTCGGGGCGCTGATCGATGCCGTCGTAGTACGCCACGTCCAGGTCGCTGCCCCGGCGCGCCCAGATCATCCAGAGCGGTTGCTCCCGGGCCGGGGCGAGCGGAGTCACACGAAGTGCCGGCGGATTGGCGGTCGCGTGGAGGGACAGCGATGCGCGAAGGCGCTCGCCGCTCACGGCCTGCACGACGAGCTCGTCACCACGGAACGTCCACGTGGCGTTCAGCACCTTGGCTTCCGTGCGCCGCTCGCCGTTCATCGTGGCGCGCGCGACGGCCCAGAAGCCCTCGAGCTCGGGGATGCTGCCGGCGCCGGCCGGGCGGGCGAGAAACGCGACGGTGAGCGGCGCCAGCACCAGAGCGGCGCAGGCGTGCCGTCTGAGGGCGATCATGTCGCGCGTCTACTTCGCCGCGCGCGCTCGGTAGTCGGCGATGGCCTTCTTGAGGTCCTCGTACTCCTCGCAAGGAATGAGACAGATCCGCTGCAGCGCGGCCAGATGCTCCTCGGCCTTGGCCGGGTTGTTGGCCACCAGGTAGGCCTCGCCGATGTACTCGTGAGCGCCGCGATGGCGAGGGTTGAGCTGGAGCGCCTTCTGGTAGTGGGTGAAGGCCGGCTGGAGCTGGCCGCTCTGGCGATAGGCGTAGCCGAGGTAATTCTGGATGTCCGAGTTGCGCGTGTCGCGAAGCGCGGCCGAGGAAAGCGACCGGATCGCGCCGTTCCAGTCCTTGGCCGCGATGGCCGCCTTCCCTGCCGCATAGTCCGGATCGAGCCGGCCTTCTTTCGGCTCTTCCTCGCTCGGATCGGCGAGGCTCGCGCCCGGCCAGAAGACAAGGCCGAGCGCGAGCATCCCGATGGCGAGCCGTCCGGCGGAGAGCCTGACGCTCACCACGAACTACTTGCTCGCGAGCCGCTGCTTCATCTCGCGCAGCTCGGACCGATCACCGTCCGCGTTCCGCGTCAGCTTCGCGAGCTTCTCGAAATACTCGCGCGCCTTCTTCTTGTCGCCCGAGAACTCGGCGGCCTTCGCCGCGCCGTAGAAGCCGCGCAGCCGCATCGGCGCGTTCTTCAGCGAGGTCTCGTATTCCTTCAGGGCCGCGATCGACTCACCCTGCACCATGAGCATGTCGGCGAGCAGCTCCCGCATCGGGTAGAGCCGGTTCTCCATGGCCACGTGCTTCTCGCTGGCGTCTTCGAGCTCGGCCGCGCTGCGCATCAGCTTGATGGCCTCGGACCGATTGCCCTGGCCCTGCGCGGTCCAGGCCTGGGCGCCGAGAATCTGGATCTCGACCTGACCGGCCCAGTAGCCCTGGCCCGCCTTCTCCAGCGCGGCCCGCTGCTCCTTGAGCTTCTCGATGTCGGCCTGGGCCGCGGCCGTGTCGCCGCTGCGCGCGCCGCCCATGGCTCGGGCGAAGTACGTGATCGCTTCGGCCATCGGGAACCCGGTGCCGATGGGCTGCAGCTGTGCAGCGCCCTGCCAGT
>Ga0307470_10000659_pt1 | contig 15403 bp, 11 predicted proteins | sample atmos_gasesAM3C__FD_204565 | JGI IMG/M metagenome (GOLD analysis project Ga0307470, IMG submission 204565) | Hardwood forest soil microbial communities from Morgan-Monroe State Forest, Indiana, United States - atmos_gasesAM3C_05 | ecosystem: Environmental > Terrestrial > Soil > Temperate forest... | reverse complement strand
CTCGTCCACAGATCTCCCAGGGAGCTGCGGTGGATCCTCTGGCACCAGATGCTGGCGGCATCGGCGGTCGCGAGGCAGTTGGCCTGAATCGTGCTGGCCCCGAAGGATTGAATGAGGTTCGTGATCTTGATGTCGGTGTAGTCGACGGTCGCACTGAAGCCCGGCAGGAACGTCGGTGTGAATACGATACCGACATTCGTCGTCTTCGCAGTTTCCGGCCGGAGGTTCGTAGCGCCGCCGATGAGACCGTTGTACTGAGAGGCCGGCGACGCGGGTACGCCCCCGGCGTATTGCGCGGCGGTGACACCCAGATACGAGCACTGCAGCGCAGTCAGCTTCGTGCCGGAGGCGCAAATGTCGGTGCCGCCGTCGAGGCCGACGTGTTGCGGCTGGAAGAGTTCCTGCAGGTTCGGGACTCGCACCGCCTGGTTGTAGCTGCCGCGCAGGCGAACGTCGCTGGTCGGTGCCCACTCGACGCCGAACTTGTAAGTGTTGGTGTTGAACCCCTCCGAGTAGCTCGAGTAGCGGTAGCCGGCTTCAACATCCAGCGACTTCACCAGCGGCGCATCGCGCACGATGGGCATACGGGCTTCCGTAAACCCTTCCCACACGTGCGCCAGCGCATTGACCGCCACGATCGGCGAACCGAAGCCGGCCAGGTCGGCCGTGAGGAGCTCTTGATCCGGCTGAGTGGTCAGCGTGTCCCGCCGGTACTCGGAACCGAGCACCACTTTGAGACCGTCGGCTGCCCAGGGCGTCTTGATGCCGCGACTGGTCAGATCGCCGTTGACGTAGGCGCTGACGACATCTTCCTGCGCGTCGGCCGAGTATTCCCCGGGGGCGGAGATGTATTTCAGAGCCGCTGCGGAGGGCGGAGTCGTAGGATTCCAGATGTTCCACGGGACGCACCCTTGCTGGTTGCCCTGGCAGGTGATCGCCCCCGTAACCGGATTCTTGACGGCAAGCAGCGCATTTTGAATGAGAGCCGTGGAGGTATCGTTGTTGTGGAAATCCAAGGACCGCGTCTGGGAAAACAGCCCGTACGCATCGTAGGTCCAGCCCTCGGTGATCTCACCGCGCAGCCCCAGCACGCCGCGATAGGCCGTGTGGGTGTAGTTGTCCTGGCGCGGTCCGCCTTCGATGTTACGGCGCGCGAGGATCAGCTGCGCATCGCCGCCCTGGATCTGGTACGCGGCGGCGCCGGCCGGCCTCGTCGTGTTGGTATAATTCAACACCGGTCCGCCCGCTATCCCTCCGGCGCAAATCGAGGTGAATTCCGAGGCGGTGAGGTACGGGTTCATGCCGGCATTGCCGAAGGCGCCGGCGCCGCAGTTGACGCTCAAATTGCCGTCCGGCAAGCCGGTCTCCGAATCGGTGTTCTTCCCGCTGCCGAGGAAGGCGCCCGCCGGCGCGTAAGCGCCCGTCGTGATGTCGTCCATGAAGGAAAACTCGGCGTACACCTCGGCGTGATCGCTGAGCTTCAGCTTGCCCATGAAACCGGCTGTGTAGCGTTCGTCGTTACGTTCCAGGTAGTGGGTGGCGGCGTAGTTGTATCGCTGGTATTTCGGCACGACATCGCCGGTCGGGCTGATCTGATACGATTTGCCGGTGGACGCGCTGTAAAACACGGCCGGCGCAGAGTTGCTCGAGCCGCTGCAGACATAGGGGCCGGCGCTGGTCGAGCTGCCCGCCGACGTGAGCACGCAGGCCGCATGGTCGCGGTGATCGGCCGTGATGGGAGCGGTTCGACGGTAGCCCAGGTAGCCTTCCATGTGCCCCGCGCCATCGGCAAAGGCTTGTCCCAAGACGACCGTGAAGTCCTTGTTGTTGCCATCCCAGTTGGTGCCTGTGACCGGGGGAAAGTTTTTGGACGTGAGGAGCGGGTTGATATAGCCCTCGTGGTTGCTGTGGTTGTAGACGCCGAAGTTGGAGTCCAGCCGCACGCCCTCGAAGTGATCGTTCATGATGAAGTTGACGACGCCGGCAACGGCATCCGCGCCGTAGGTCGACGACGCGCCGCCGGTGAGAACATCGACACGGTCGATCAAGGCGACCGGAATCTGGTTGATGTCCGCGGCCGAGGCAAAGGCCGGGGTCGCGCCCAAATTGGCGCCCGGGTCACCGCCCTGAAGCCGGCGGCCGTTGACCAGCACCAGAGTACGTTGTGCGCCGAGACCGCGCAGGTTCAAGGTCGCCGTGCCGTTCGAGCCCATCGACAAACCCGAGCTCTGGTCGGCCACGACCTGGGGCAGACTGTTGAGCAGGTCTTCGATGCGCACGACACCGGTCGTCTTGATCTCCTCGCTGGTGACCGCGGTGACCGGGCTGATCGCCTCGAGATTCGGCGCGGAGATGCGCGAACCCGTGACGACGACTTCTTCCAAGGCGGGAGAGGGTGCGGCGGTGTTCGCGGCGGCGGCCACCTGCGCCTCTGCGATCGACGAATGGCTCATGGCGCCCGCTGCGAAGGCTCCGCCGCCGAACAGCGCCATGCGCACGAAGCGTCGAAGGATTAAATTCTGTTCCACAGGCATGTTTTTTTGCTCCCTAAAAATGGAATAGTGGAAAGTTGCAATATTTCGCGCTGCGTATCCCTGTTAATATGTGTCAAGGCAGCGACAAGTTCTGTCAGTGCGCGCAATTATACGGTTTTCTAGGGCTGCGACAATACGAAAACGGACATTCCCGCGTATGTGCGTGTTGCTCATATACAACATCGCGCGGCGCACCGGAACTTGACTGAGGGTCGCAGATCGAGAGCGGCGAAATTTCCTACCGGAGCCGGTAAGCGGCCGCCACGAGCGCGCCGACTTGCTCGCCCATCCGCACCCCCACCTCGGCCGAATTTCGGTAGTGCACGCCGTCCCATATGCGCGCATTCGAGACTTCCTGCACCAAGTCCTCGGTGCGCGTCCAGTGGCGTGTCACGCCGGGCAAGGTATTGCTGATCGTGCTCAAGGTCGGCAGCGGCTCAGTACCGACATCGATGCGGATGATGGTGGCGATGGTTGCCGCGATCATGCAGTGCGCGCACGGATATTCCGGTTGGATGGGCGTGACGATCAGCGGCAACCATCCGGCATCGCGCTCGGTCGCGGCGTTGTCATCGCGATCGCCGTTGCGGATGGCGGTGATGGGGCGCCAGAAATTGAAGAAGTACTTGGCCTCGAAGACCGCAATCTCGGTATCGTTCAACGCAGCCGTCACCGCCGCGTAGAGCCGCGCGTTGCGAGTCACTTCGCGGCCCGCAGATCGAGCGAGAGAACTGACGACTCCGATATGGACGTCCGGCAGCGCGGTGGCCCAAAAGCGCGCGATTTCTGTTTGCTCCGGTGTGCGAACCGGGCTGTTGGCGGCGCCGAACGTCTTGGTCTCGTTGTAGTCGCGCGCCCATACCGCGCTCGCCAGAGCGGGCGGTGGCCCCGGCCGGAATTGCGACGCGCTTTTCAGGAACCAGGGTTTATGCTGCGAGACTGCGACGCCGAGCGGAAATGTCGTGACCACGTAGACGCCCGGGGTGGTCACGGGGCGATAGGGCTCCGGATTTCCGAGATCGTCCGTATGCTTTCCGAGCACATCTTCCGCCGCGCGCACACCGAGATTGACTCCACGCCTCCGCGCGTCGTCGTCCGGCATGGCGTGCAGTGCCTTGTCGTATGCGGCGTCGGTCTGCGTCGTCAGCGCGGGCGCTTCGTGCAGCAGCACCGTCCGGCTTGCGGCCGCAATGGCCGCGTCGATCGATGCACCGGCCGCCGCGCCGAGATCGAGGCGGTCGCGCGGATACCGGGAAGTGATCGCGTTCACCGCTTCATACACGGCATTCTGGGCAAGGGCCATGGTCCGGATCGTATTGGGACCATCCGTCGCGATCTCCGTGGTCTTGTCCGCCCAATCGGCGACCGTATCGGCGCGCGCGCCGAGCGCCGCCAACAAAAGAGCGATAGCGGCACAACGGCAAATGGGCATCCTCATGAACTCTCTCCCTTGCTTTTTTTGAAGCCGCCCTGTAGTGGACGCGCCGCCATATAGTGGACGTATACCGTGGACTTTTTGCTAAATGCTAAAAATCCTATACCATCGCGCCATCGTCTTGAATTAGTTTGTTTCCAACAGTTGGGCCTTAGCGGCGGGATATGATTGTTGCGTTGGCGCAACAATACCACAAAAGCGTGGACACGACTCGCCGTTGGGATCCGGCAACAGTTAAAGGGAGGTTTTCATGTATCAGTTTTTATCCGCCCTCAACAAGCGGTTAGTTTTTGCTGCGGCTGTCACTCTGCCCAGCATGTCTGCCCTTGCACAGCAGGCACCTGCCGTATCGGCGGAGCCCCTGCAAGAAATCATAGTCACGGGTTCCCGCATCGCCGCGCCGAACGAGGTAAGCACTAGCCCGATACAGGTCATCTCGTCGAAATATATCGAGACGACCGGTAAGACGGATATCAGCGACCTGATCTTGCAGCTGCCGCAGAATTTCAACAATTCTTTGGGCCAGGACCTCGGCAACACGTCGAGCGGCTTGACCACCGCCGGCGGCATCGCGACCGCGGACTTGCGCGGGCTCGGGCCGAACCGGACGTTGGTGCTGGTCGACGGCCGCCGTCTCGGCCAGGGATCTCCGTACACCTTTATTCAATCGCCGGCACCGGACCTTGACCAGATCCCCGGCGGGCTCGTGGAACGCATCGAGGTCGTCACGGGCGGCGCCTCCGCGGCCTATGGTTCGGACGCCATCGCCGGCGTCATCAACTTCATCATGAAGAAGAACTTCCAGGGCATACAGATCGACGGGCAGTACAACGAAAACTACCATGACAACGGCGATACGTACATGCAGAACTTGGTGAGGAACTATCACAACGGCACGCCTGCGACCGGCACCATACAAGACGGCCGTCAACGCACGTTCGATATTCTGATGGGCACGAACTTCGCGGACGGCGAAGGCAACATCACGACGTATCTGAGCTATCGTCACGCCGATCCGGTGGCGAGCAGCAACCGCGACTTCGGAGGTTGCGAACTCTATCCGACGTATTCGACTTCCGGCCCAAAAACCGTGGTTGGCTCGCATTGCGGCGGTTCCGCAAACTCTAATCTCTTTGCCCCCAATACCGGACCCCAGGCCGGCAATGCGTTTTCCGTGTTGGGCAATAGTTTCGTCCCCTTCCCCAATGCGGGGACCACGCCGCCGTCCGCGTTCAATTCCCAGCCCTACATTTTCATGACGCGCGAGGACGATCGCTACAACGCAGCGCTGCTGGGTCATCTGAAGGTCACGGACTATTTCCAGCCCTATACCGAATTGTATTTCATGGACGACCGCACGCATCAGGCCGTGGCGCCCGCCGCGTTGTTCTTGAGCAGCAATCCGTTCGATCCCACCTTGAGCGGCGCATATACGGTCACCTGCAACAACCCGTTGCTGAGCGCGCAGCAGCAGTCGACTCTGTGTACACCCGCACAGATTGCGGCCGCTAATGCCGCTCCGCAGGCGGGCTGCAGATTGGCGGCTAACGGCACCTCATTTACCAATTGCGCTGATGTCGACATTGGACGCCGCAACATCGAAGGTGGCGGCCGCATTTCGGATTACGAGCATGAAAATTATCGCGCGGTGGTGGGCACCAAGGGCGACTTGCTCGACAACGGCGCACTGAGCTACGACTTGTACGGCCAGTATTACTACACCACCTTTACGAACAACAACCAGAAATACTTCAATTTCCAAGCGATCGACAACGCCTTGCAGGTGTACAACAACGGCGGAGTACCTACTTGCGTAAGCGGAGGCAGCTGCGTTCCCTACAACATCTTCAAGGATGGCGGGGTCACGCAACAGCAGCTGAACTATCTCTATATCAGCGGTACCGGCATCGGCAGCTCCACGTTGCGCACCATACACGGCGAGCTCACGGGGCAGTTGGGCAAGTGGGGCGTCACATCGCCGTTCGCCCATGACGGCGTCGGCGTCAACGTGGGATTTGAACATCGCAACGACCACGAATTCTTCCAGCCTGACTTTGCCGAGCAGAACCAGCTATTGTCGGGCTTTGGCAGCGCTGCGGTGCCCATCGACAACAGCCTGGCCGTGAAGGAAGGCTTCGCGGAAATACGTGCGCCGTTGGTGCAGGATATGCCCTTTGTGAAGGAGTTGTTGTTCGATACCGGCTATCGCTACTCGGACTATGCGAGCAATGCCGGAAGCACCAACACCCAATTCAAAGCCCATACCTATAAGTTCGAAGTGCAGTACGCGCCGATCAACGACATGCGTCTACGGGTTTCGTACGACAAGGCCATTCGTGCGCCGAGCATCGTCGAGCTCTACAACCCGCAGCTCGTCGGGCTGATTCAGTCGGGCGACGACCCCTGCGCGCCGCCGGTTTCGTTTTCGGCGGCACAATGCGCCCGCCTGGGCGTCTCGCCCGCTCAGTACGCGGCGAGCGTTGCGGGCACAGCGGTTGGCGGCGTCAACCCCATCCCGCAGTGCGTTGCTGGTCAGTGCTCACAGCTGCAAGGCGGCAACCCGGCTCTGAAACCGGAGCAAGCTGAAACTTACACCGTCGGCATCAACTTTAACCCCAGTTTCCTGCCGAAGTTCACGGGCAGCATCGACTACTTCCATATCGCAATCAGGGACGAGGTCGGTGTGTTGCCGGCGTCGAACATCATTCAGACCTGCGCCAATACGGGTGATCCGACCTATTGCAGCCAGGTTGTCCGCAGTCCGGTGACCGGAGGCATCCAAGGGGCCAATGTCGCGAACGGTGGCTACATCATCCAGACCAACTTCAACGTCGGCGCGGCACTGGTCAGCGGCGTCGACTTGCAGCTGGGCTACGTGCAGGACCTGCCGGCTGGCTTCGGCAACGTGCAATTAGAGATGAACGGCGCTTGGCTGCAACACAACATCTTCACTCCGGTTCCCGGCGGCCCCCACTATGACTGCGTCGGATTGTATGGCTTCACCTGCCAAACGGTGAATCCGCGCTGGCATCACATCTTCCGCGCCACATGGAATACGATATGGGATGTGTCGGCGTCTGCCACGTGGCGATTCATCGGCTCTGTGAAGGAAGATGCCAATACGGGCAATCCGCTGCTGGCGAATCCGAACTACGCTTTCGACCAGTACAATGCCAGCATTTCGACGTTCAGCTATCTTGATCTGGAAGCGACCTGGCATCCGACCAAGATCCTCACCGTGCGCGCCGGCGTGAACAATGTTCTGGATAAAGATCCTCCGCTGCTGGTATCGCAGGCGGGACTCGTCGCGGGCGGCACCGCGAACACCGCGGACGCCTACGATATTTTCGGCCGGCAGCTCTTCGTTTCGTTCAGCGCGAAGTTCTAAAAAGAAAGTTCGAGTAATATTTGTGTCAAACGAGCGGCCCTTCGGGGCCGCTTTTTTTTGCCGGTCTTTTTTTGCCCGACTCTTTTTGCCCACCCCCACCCTACGGTTCGCGGCGCGGATACCTGCGGGCTGAATACCGGACAAAAGCATGACAAATCAGTCCCTTGCGCCAGGCGCTGAGCCATACGTCGGACCCCCATCATGTGAACGCAGCATAAGCTCAGACAATTGAGTAATAATCTCGGCGTTGGTCGGGTCTTTGTAGGGGAGCAGCAATACCGCTGCGTTCAATAACAATTGAGGAACCAATCATGCAGATCACTAAATTGTCGAGTGCGACGCTGGCTGCCGCCGCCGCGATGTTGTTCACATCCGGACTGGCGAATGTGTCCGTGGCAGCAGACGCCGCAACCGTGCACTGTTCGGGCGTCAATTCCTGCAAGGGAACGTCCGAGTGCAAGTCGGCGAAGAACAGCTGCAAAGGCATGAACAGCTGCAAGGGTCAGGGCTGGGTGTCGCTGTCGAAGGCCGACTGCGAAGCCGCCAAAGCGAAGGCTAAGGACGCGAAGTAAGCCGTACCGGGCTAGAGTGGGGCCGGGCGCCGTCGCGCGCCCGGCCCCGGCCCGTGGCTTGCTACGCGCCTGAGCGCCACATCCATGCAACTCGCCGGCTTCGGTCTCGGCCTACGAACCCCGCACTACGAGGCCGTGCTCAACGAGCCTCACGCGATCGATTGGCTCGAAGTCATCACCGAAAACTATCTCGTGCCCGGCGGCAAGCCCTTGGCCTACTTGGAACGGATACGCGAGCGCTTCCCGCTGGTCATGCATGGGGTGTCGCTTTCGATCGGCAGCACCGATCCCGTCGACCTCAATTATCTCGCCGGCGTACGGGCGCTGGCGGCGCGCATCGAACCGCACTGGATCTCCGATCACCTATGCTGGACCGGAATCGAGGGACGCAACCTGCACGATCTCCTGCCGCTTCCCTACACCGAGGAAGCGCTGGCCTCGGTCGTTGCGCGGGTAGGGCAGATCCAGGACGCGCTCGGGAGGCAGATCTTGCTGGAAAACGTATCCAGCTATCTCGAGTTCCACGAATCCGAGATGAGCGAATGGGAATTCCTGCGTGAGGTGGCAGAACGCGCGGACTGCGCCATTTTGCTCGACATCAACAATATCTACGTCAGCAGCGTCAATCACGGCTTCGACGCGCTGACCTACTTGAGGTCCATACCTAAGGACCGGGTTCGTCAGCTACATCTTGCCGGCCACAGCGATCTCGGCGGACATCTCATCGACACTCACGATCATCCGATCGTCGAGCCGGTCTGGAATCTCTATCGCGCGGCCGTCGCGCAATTTGGCGCCGTGCCAACCATGATCGAGCGCGACGACAACATTCCGGCTCTCGGCGAGTTGGTGGCGGAGCTGCAAATCGCCCGCGACCTTAGCCATGATTGCAGTCAGCGGGCGGCGTGATGCCGCGGCGGCCTGACGCAGCGATGATCGACGCCACACGGCTGCGCCGGTTGCAGCGGGAATTGCAGAGTCATTTGCTGGGCGAACCGAGTTCGATTGACGAGGCCGTCGCGGAAGCGCCGCCGCTGTCGGTCGCCGACCGATTGGGCATTTATCGCAATGCCTATCGCGTGCGGTTGATCGAGGCGCTCGACGACACCTACCCCGTTCTGCACGCATTGCTCGGCGACGAGGTCTTCGTCGCGCTGGGCGAGGAATTCGTGGGCGCCCATCCGTCCGTGCATCGCTCGATCCGCTGGTACGGCTCCGAGCTCCCGGAGTTCTTGGGGCAGCGCCCGCCCTATGCCGAGCAGCCCATACTGGCGGAAGTCGCCTTGCTCGAATGGACGCTGGCGGAGGTCTTCGACGCGGCGGACGCCGAACCTAAGCCGCGCGCGGCATTGTCCGCCGTCGACGCGTCGGCGTGGAGCGCGCTGCGGTTCGACTTTCATCCATCGCTGCGGCGCCTGCACCTTCACTGGAACACGGCGGCCGTTTGGCAGGCGATGAGCCGAGAAGAGACGCCGCCCGATCCGGTGTGTGCGGAGCATCCGGTGCCGTGGCTGCTATGGCGGCAGAACCTGCAGAATTACTTTCGCTCCATGGCGGCCGATGAGGCGGCGGCGCTCGACGCCGCTCTGCGCGGCGCCAATTTCGGCGAGATCTGCGAGGCGCTCACCGAGTGGCTTCCCGACGACGAGATCCCGCTGCGCGCCGCGGGCTTGCTCGGCGCGTGGGCGGACAGCGGTATCATCGTCGGCATTGACTGACGGCGCGTTGCGCTCGAGGAAGGGGCACCCGGTGCGCGCTTGGCGGTACGCGTCGCCGGGATCACGTCATTTCATTCGTATTGCGCTGACGCTGGTAGTGTGCCCCGCCAAAGAGACTTCGTAACCGCCCAGAAGCAGTCGGGAAATGGTAACCGTGTCGCTGGCTTTGAATGTGAGCGCCGAGTCCGCCTGAGTAGTGCTCCAGACTTGCCCGTTGTCCAAGGTCAACCGGTAGTGCCCATCGCGAAGCGGCGTGACTTGCTGGACTTGCGCCGTCAAGTTTTTCGGCAAGTCTGCTTTGGGGTGAGGATGGAGCCTGCCATCATCGCCGAATTTTACTGAGGTCTCGGAGTTGACCGCGCCGGGCTGCGGCGCGGTCGGCGGCTTGGCCGCGCCCGAAACTGAGTCATGGCCCGAAACTGCGTCACGGCCCAAAGCCGCGTCGTAGCAAGCGAGCCGTGATGCGTCGTCTCCCAGCCGGGTACATGCCTGCGCGGCCTTCAAATCCTGGCTATGCGCACACCCAAGGCCCAATACGAACGCCACGCCGATCGCAACAGATAGTTGTCGCATGCCTCTCAATCTATTCGACGCCGTCCGGCAGCGACGTGTCTATTCGGGTTTCACTACTGGTGGACGGTGATCGAAGGGTCCAACAGGCGCAACGCGTCGCCCGCGGTGGTAGCCCCCGTTCGGTTGATGTCATCGTTTGTGTAGGAACGGCCCGTTGAGCGGCATTCTCCCTTGACGCCGATCCGGCTCCCGGTTTGACTCAGGCAGCCTGGATTCTCTGCGGCAACAGTGTGCATTTCAGGCTTCGCCTTCGTCTCATCGGCGACCGTTGCGCAACCCGCGAATATCAGGCATGCGGCAATTCCCGCTGCGATGCGTGTGTAGATGGCCATGCGACACCTCCAATGTCGGATTCATTGTAGCCCTCGACATGGCAAATTGACATTGGTGGCGACCGCCATGCGGTGCGTCGCAGGGAGGGTGCTCCTCGCGCGACCCCGAGCGTCCTACGCTAAGGACGCCGGGGCCCGCCCCATCTATTGAGTGTCGGCCGACGCCATCAAAGAAGGCCGCCCTCCTGATCGCCCATCATCTCCTTGCGCAGCAGCGGAATCGGCGGGCCGCCGAACGACAGCAACTTGTCGTGGAAATCATGCCACAGCGCCTGGTCGTCCGCGGGTGCCGCTCCGCTTGCGGTGCGCGCCTTGGCGACCCAGTCCGCCCGCAGCTTGCGGATCATCAGTTTCCCGAGCGTGTAGCTCAGGTACGCCGGATCATAGGTACCCCGCGCAGCCTGCTGGCGCGCATTGCCCGGATCCTGAAAGGCCTGTTCCCTGAACATCTTCTCGGATTGCGCCACGGTCATGCCGTGGGTGTGCAATCCGATGGAGGACAAGAGGCGCACGTCGCGCAGTAGAGCGTCTGTAATTTGACCGATGTGCTTCTCCGGATCGTCCTTCCCCAGCCCTTTCTCATACATCATTTCTTCGCAGTAGTGCGCCCAGCCTTCCGCGAACCCATAGCCCACCCACAAGGCTTCGAGCTTCGAGGGATTGGCGTTCGAATGCAGGAACTGCAGGAAGTGTCCCGGCCATACCTCATGCACCGACGTGAACAGCAGCGTCGCCTCGCTCGGGATATAGGCCGCCTGTTCGGCCTTGCTCCACTTCGAATCCGGCGGGGCGATATTATAGACGGAGGCCACCCCGTGATCGTAGGGCCCGGGCACCTGGATGAACGCGGCGTTGGAGCGGTTGTAGACCGGTGCTTCCGCAACCATGGCTTCATCGGTGCTCGGAATCGAGACCACATTGTTCTTGACGATGAAGTCCTTGAGCATGGCCAGCTGGGAGCGTGCAGCCTCGACGGCCCCCTCCTTCGGCTTGTGAGAGGACATCTTCGCCACACATTGGGCCAATGTTGTCTTCGGCGCATACGTGCCGCACTCAGTCTTGAGTGCCGCCGTATTGCGGTCGAGATCGGCGCGGCCCGCGGCCTCGATCTGATCGATCGGCACACCCACGCCCTCCGTCTTCAGCACCATCTGAGCATAGAGGTCCGGCCCCAGCGCGAACTTGTCGTTCGCCTGCTTGCGAGCCTCCTCCAGTGTCCGCTTGAGGGCGTCCATCGCCTGCGCCGCTGCGGTATCCGCTTCGCCGAGCTGCTTTTGCAGATCGGGGTCGCTCACCGACGCGAAGGTCGCCTTGACGTCCTTCGAATAAAAATCACCCAATCCGCCGAACTGCGCGATACCCAGTTCCACGTACGTCCTGGGCAAGGGGGCTTGGAGGTTGGCTTTGATGTCGTTGACCATCTTGGGGATACCGCGGGCGTACTTGATGTAGGCCTTCATGCGCACCGGCAGCGGCGCATAGTTGCGGTTCAAGTACATATCGGGATCGATCTGGTCCAGGTACCAGCTCGGATTGCTGAATGGGAACTTCGCCCTTTCCATCCAGAACAAATCCCTGTCGACGACGGCGAGAAGGTATTCGCGATCGAAGCGCTCCCGCGGCTCCAAGGTCTTCGGATCGACGGCGGCAACTTGATCGCGCTGATCGTGCAATCGGGCGATTTCACGCCTGATTCCGTGGTTGCTCCAATCCGGCAGCTGCCCGTCGAATTCGTGGCGGCCGGCTTGTGCGGCGAAGGAAGGCCGGGCATTGAGATAACTTTGGATGAAGCCCGCCGTGAGCTTTTCCCATTGCTGACTGGCAAGGGAGGGACCCTTGCGCGCGCCGGACGGCGGCGGCGACTGATTGCAGGCTGTGATCCCGAGAAATAAGACTCCCGACAGTGCCGCTCCAACCTTCAGCGACTTCCACATGGTAACTCCCCCTTTATATGTATTAAGACTCGATACGCAAACCTCGGCCTCTCCGGGCCTAGAATGAATAGGGGCCGCCGCGTTCCAACGCCCGTTTGTAGGCATCGCGCGCGTGAATGCGATCGAGAAAGGCCGTCAATCGGGGGCGGCTGGCATTCAAGCCTGCCCGCGACGCCGCGGCCTCCAGGGGAAAACTCATCTGCACATCCGCCGCGGTGAACTGCTCTCCGGCGAACCAGGCGTGCGCGCCGAGCGCCGCCTCCATGTAATCCAAATGCCGTTTCAGCTGCGGCCCGATGAAGGAATTCTGCACCGTACCGGCGATGTGCCGGGCAACGGCGCTGATGGGCCACGGCGCGGGGCCGTTCGCGATCCGGTCGAACACCAATTTGAGCAGGAGCGGCGGCATGGCCGATCCTTCCGCATAGTGCAGCCAGTAGGTGTAACTCAGCCGCTCCGGGCTGCCTGCAGGCGGTATCAACCGTCCACCCCCATAGCGATCGACCAGGTAGTCGATGACCGCCCCCGACTCGGCCACCGTGAGCGTGCCGTCAACAATGACCGGAGATTTCCCCAACGGGTGTACCGCCAGCAGCTCCGGCGGAGCCAACATCGTTTTCGCGTCCCGCTGGTAGCGCTTGACCTCATAGGCGACCCCCAACTCCTCGAGCAGCCACAGTACCCGCTGCGACCGCGAGTTGTTGAGGTGGTGCACGACGATCATCGCCGTATTGTAGGGCATTCTTCGGCCGTGAACACCGCAGGCGAACCCTTAAGCGATGTCCGGCAGCGATGGAGTGCGCATCAAGATGAGAGACTCACGCGTCGGTTCGCCGATCATCCGTTGTCGCCGGGCGGAAACCATTCGGCCTTCACCAAGCGAAATTCTTCCAGCCCTTCGCAACGCTCGGCGATCGCCGCGAGCGCCGGATAGGCAACCGTGGTGCGATTGATGGCAAGCGCATCAGCCAAGAACGTGTACACACAGGTCACAGTGATATCCGCCTGAGTCATGCGATTGCCGATCAGCCATTCGCCGGTACGCGCCTGAGACAAGCGATTGAGCTCGGCGAGCGCCGCATGCATTTGGGTGTGGCAGCGCTCCGTCCAAGGCCGATAGCGCTTCTCGGGAGGGCGAAACACGGTTTCATACACCTGAGTCACGCCCTTCTCCGCGGCGCCCGTGGCAACCGCCATGACCCGCAGCGCCTCGCGCCGATCCTTGCCCGAACGCGGCAGCAGCGCACGATCCGGGCCCGCGTACTCGTCCAGTAGATCCAAAATCGCCGTGGATTCGATCAGTGCCTCGCCGTCCGGCTGCACCAGGGTGGGTACTCGGCCCAACGGGTTGAATTGGCGGATCAGTTCGAAGTCTTTGCCGACGGACCAATTGCGGTGCTCGAACGCCACGCCGAGCAGATTCATGCTGACGGCGACGCGTCGTACGAAGGGCGAATCAAACATGCCGATGAGAATCAAGCGACAATACCTCCGAAAAATCGTCAGTGGCCACCCTTGACCAATAACCCGGCCGCAGCGAGCGCCGACGCCAGCTCCTCCTCGATACGGGCAGCCTCCGAGCGTTTGATATATTGCAGATGCAGGGTCGGCCCCGTCAGCACTTCGATGCCCCGCTTCAATACGCTGCCGGCGGCGCGGATGCCCGCCTTGTGCTGATCGAAGCGCTGCGCCGGACTGTACTTGCTCATTCCCACATACACGCCATACGCCCCATCACGGTCCCGATAATCGAGAAGCACAAGGTAGATATTCGATCGTCCCCTGGCGGAGGCACTACACCTGAGCGCAACCTCATACGCGGCGGGCAGCCATTCGATGTAGCGCATCGGCAGCCAATCGGGCACCGACGACGACGCCCTCGCCCACAGCCTCTCCAGCGCGCGCTCAATGTTAATGGACATTTCGCCGCGCATCCAGAGTTCGTGCACGCAGTGCGCACCAGTCACGCCATCTGCGCTCGCCAGTGCGCGCTCAAAACGGCTTGAAATGTCGGCTCGAGTCAGGCCTTGAAGCGGACGGCTGCCGGGTGGGGTTTTGGCGTCTATGATTTGCATAACCCGATCCGCAGGCAACCAAGATTGCCGTAGCAACTGTGAGGTGCGTTCGGAAATATAACAGCGAACGACTCGACGGATCCACGCGGGCCGCGATGCTTTTGAGAACCGGTCGCAATCTGCGACCGGTTCAGGCATGGAGACCTAGAGGAGTGCCTACTTCTAATAGTGGCGGCCATGATCGAGCCATGGTCGGTGAAGACGTATGGAAGGTATTTGCGATGCTGGCCGCGGCCGGGCTTTGAGGTCGCCATTTGCGACCACAAAGAACTGCCCTCGTCGGTGGTGAGCTGGAACGTGGAAATCAAGTACGGCAGGAATTTAGTGTTCTGGCCGCGGCGAAGCTTCAAGATCACAGATGGTGATCTTGAAGCCGCTGCCTCCATGACGTGGGCTGGAACTGGAAGTCATCCCGGAAGCGCTCGGCGTTGCTCTTGGGTGCGGCCGCTATGACTTCTCGTTGATGCTGGCGGTAAAGCCGATGCCGCGGCGCATAGGCGGCGGCGGGTTCATCAACTCACGGATGGCTGAGAGGATGGCAGTGATCGCCTCGTCGTGGCTCTTGAGCTTGCCCTCGAGTTCATTCAGTTTTCGGGCCAGGACCGTCTTCGAGGCGAGCACCTGGCGCAACTCCACGAAGGCACGCACGATGTAGACGGTCATCTCGATGGCGCGTGGACTGTCAAGAATCGTGGCGGCCATGATCGCGCCATGCTCGGTGAAAGCGTATGGAAGGTATTTGCGATGCTGGCCGCGGCCGGGCTTTAAGGTCGCAAATTGCGACCTTAAAGAACTGCTCTCCTCGGCGGTGAGCTGGAACATGAAATCGAGTATGGCAGGAA
>Ga0307470_10000658_pt1 | contig 15437 bp, 19 predicted proteins | sample atmos_gasesAM3C__FD_204565 | JGI IMG/M metagenome (GOLD analysis project Ga0307470, IMG submission 204565) | Hardwood forest soil microbial communities from Morgan-Monroe State Forest, Indiana, United States - atmos_gasesAM3C_05 | ecosystem: Environmental > Terrestrial > Soil > Temperate forest... | reverse complement strand
CGAGGCAAACGCATGTTCTGGCACCGCTGCCTGAAGAGGGGTCGGGACGTGCGCCGACGGTCCCGATTCGGAACCTCAACGGCGACCTCGGAGCGTTATCCACAGGCTGTGGATAACAGGGGGGAGAAAAGGGGGAGGCTCCCCCCTAAGCCTCTGACGGACGACGGAGACGAACAAATGTTTGTAGCGATCTAGCAGGTACTTCTTCTTCTACTACGGACTCGCGTAAATAGGGACTGAATGGGCTAGGGGGGAGCCTCCCCCCGCTCCCCCCTACCGCCTGATTTGGTACCTGCTGCCGTCCTGCTCGATGAGCCCCTCAGCGACCATGTCCCCGATGACGCGCCGCAGATCATCGCGGCGCGGCGATTCGACGACGTCCTTCAGTCCCTTCCACGGTTGCGGGCCCTTGCGCAGCCGCGCCAGGATCTTTGCTTGCCAACCCGGTACGAGGCGCTGCAGGTGCCGCTCTTCGGCCGTCGAGACGACCTTCAGGCGGAATTCCTGGGCTGTGACGGCGGTCACTTCGACCTGATCGCTGTGGATTGCACTGAGGTGTTCGAGGCACGCGGCCGACATCGTGATGATTTCGGTGGCGAGGAGCCAGTCGTCATTCGAGACGTGGAAACGGTCATCCAGGATCGCCAGCAGGGCGGCCACCTTGCAGCGCAGGAGCAGGTACTGCGACTGCAGGTGATCGATCTGCACCTGCTTGGTGAGGATGCCCCAGCGGGTCTGCTTGATCTCGGCCGTGATCGCCGGGTCGTAGGTCAGGTACCGGTTCGGGCCGTGCAGCCCGCCCGGTGGCGGCGTCCAGCCGAGCGGCCCCGGCCAGGACGGCTGCTCCGCCGGGGCCGGGGCTCCCGGGTCGTGCGCCGAGGCGAACAGCAGGCGGCCGGTGAAGCCGACCGACGACAGGTCGTCGGTGAACAGCTTGTAGCCGTTGGTGTCCTGCATGTTGATCACGGCGCAGATCCGCACCCGACCGCCCCTGACCAGGCGCCGGGTCTCCGATGCCGCGTTCAGCTGGCCCAGCGCCTCGCCCGACCAGGCGCTGGCCAGCGTGGCGATGATCGTCGTGCCCTTGCGCCCGGCCTGCTGGGTGAAGCCGGTGCCCTCGTCGACGTTGATGAACAGCGCCTGGCGTCCGACGATGCGCCGCCCCGTCGGGCGCAACTTGCCGTCCTCGTCCTCGTACATCTCCGGCACCAGGAAGAACTCGGCGATGCCCTCGCCCGAGCCCACCTGCTGCTCGAAGTCGATCAGCGGATCGGAGCCGTCGGTCGGGGGTTCCGGCGCTGGCACGAACCGCTCGCCGATACCTGCCGCCATCGTCTTGCCACCCGAGGTCTCGGCCACCACGCAGCCCAGGAAGTCGAGGGTCTGGTGCTTGCCGATCAGACCCTGCTCGACGCCCGGCAGCTTGAAGCACGGCGGGACGTAGGTCGCCACTCGGGCCAGGGTCTGGATCAACAGGGCGTCGGGCGAGCAGCCCGCTGCCCACGCCGCCTGACGGATCCGGGTCAGCACCGGCCGGGCGGCCCAGAACTCCGACGGCAGGTTGAGGGGCGTAGCGTCACCCTCGGTGGGGGCGGTCGCCGCCGCTGCCCGCTCGGCGACCGCCCCGCTGCGCATCCGGTTGACTTCGCTCGTAGCCGCCGAGTAGTCCCCGTTCCAGGTGGTGGCGACCCACCAGTCGTAGCCCGACCACCCGGTGTTGCCATCCCGGCCGATCTGCTTCGTACGCAGGGCCGACGGCATGTTGGTCGAGTAGGCGTACATGAAGTTGTCATCGGCGTGGAAGGTGGCCGACTTCTCCGACGTTGCCGTCGGGTGGCGCAGGTAGATCTCGTCACCGTGCTGGCCGACGATGGTGTAGCCCTGGCGATCGAGATCGGCGAGGAAGTCGAACTGGGCGCTGAACCAGTCAGCGTTGGTGGGCAACCCTCGATCCGAGGTTGAGGGTTGCGACGGATGGCGCTCGATCGCCCGCTCGATCACCGGCTTGACCAGCATGTTCACCAGCCACTGCGGCATCGGTGCCACCGGGTGCACGCCGAGGGCGTAGCCCGGCGCCTGCTCGCGGTACTCGACGTAGACGTCGTCGATGAAGCGCCCCGAGGGCGGCACGACGACCTGCCCGCCGACGCCGCGCACGTCGATGCCGGGGGCCAACCGGGAGTTCGTCAACTCGATCGGGGCGTCGAAGAAGACGTGCAGCCCGCCCGACGGCGTGATGTGGGTGGCCGTGTTCGCCACCGAGTACTCCTCGACCAGCGAGCGCCAGGTGTCCATGCCGTCGTGCTTGGTGTCGACGTCGATCACCACCAGGTTGAGGCGGTTGGGTTGCGGTCCGCAGGCGACGCCGACGTTGAACGGGGCGTTGAACCAGTCATCCAGCACGCCGGGGTGATCGGTGGCCTTCTCGGGCCACCCGGCGTCGACCGGGCGCTTGTCGTTGGGGTGCACCCGCAAGACCCGGAAGCCCTGGTCAGCGAGGTGGGCGACGGCTTTGCGGGTGCGTTTGATGGCCAACGGGATGGGGGCCGGTTCGTCGCTCACGGGATCAGTCCTCGTTCCCGGTGGTAGCGCTGGGCGTGCTTGCGGCCGAGTTCCCACAGGTGCATCAGGTACGCCCGTTCCATCTCGCTGCCGTCTGCTCGGTGGATCGCGTCGGTCACCAGGCCGTAGGCGTGGTAGTGGTCATCGCTGACCTTGAACGGTCCACCCACCCCGTGGGGGGTATCGCTATGCTCGGTCACGATCGTCTTCTTTCGTCGGAGGCGGTCACGTGGTTGTTCTTCCTTGTCAGGGGTTGAACGTCTGTTCGGGTTGAAGACCCCGGCGCTTGCAACGCCGGGGTCTTCTCGTTGTCGGAACGGGGCGGTCAATCCGAGAGGCAGATCGGGCACGGGACGATGGTCCGAGCGTTGCTCGTGATCACCCTCCCGATCACCCCGCACACCGTAACCACGCCCCGGTCGGGGGTCGTGTGATCGACGACGTGCCAGCCCTGCACCCCGCCGGTGTTGGCGACCAGGTTCCAGCCGTCGGGGCGGGGCGCCGGTTCGGAGGCGTCGAACAGCGTCACGGCTCGACGACCTTGTAGCCGCAGCGGCCGCACTGCGTGACGTCCCACAGCGCCAGGTATTCGCGCTGCGGCTCGTCGCAGCGGCACAGCATCAGGCCCGCCTGGCGCTCCGCCTCCAGGCGTTCGATCGGGTACTCACGGGTGGTGGTCATTGTCATTCCTCCTGGTCAGGGTCATGTGCTTGACAGGCCTGATACGCTCGGCCCGAGGCGCCGCCGAAGGTTCAGCGCCGCCAGCGGCGGCTCGGGCCGAGCGCTCTTCTTCCTCGATTCGGGCGATCGCTTCGGCCTTCAGATCGCGGGTCGGCGGCTTGACGTACAGCGGGCTGTCGCCGACGGTGTTCCAGGTGACGCCGCGCAGGATGCGCCGGATCGTGGACGGCGACACGTCGAACATCCGTGCGATGGTCTTGACGAACAGCCCGCTCTGGTAGTGGCCACGGATCGCCCGCACCTGGGCCTCGGTCAGCTTGGCCATCGGGTGGCACTCGCCGTGGAAGACGTTCACCGGCGGCTTCGAGTCGCGGCCCTTGGCCCGCATGTCGGCGTTGTTGTCGGCGATCGTGCCCAGGCTGAGGTGGTCGAGGCGGTAGCAGAACGGGTTGTCGCAGGCGTGCAGCACCACCTCGGTGGGCTTCAGCTTGCGTCCGAGGTACTCCGACATCACCCAGCGGTGCATCGAGACGCCCTTGCGTCCCGGCCCCTCGCCGACCTTGCGCCAGCCGTAGCCGTCAGAGCCCGCCGCGCCCTGCCACAGGCGGCACGGCGTCGCCTGCGGCGTCGGAGACGGGTGGGTGGCCTGCGTGCGCCGCACGACCACCGTCTGGCTGTGACGGGCTCTGTGGCTCGTCGGCATCCGCAGCTTCACCAGCGGCTGCAGCGTGCGGATCTCGACCATCACTCCTCCGGCGGTAGGTCAGGCGCTTCGAACGTCCGTTCTTGGGTGGACTCACGATGTACACGTCGTCGCCGAGGACGATCTGGGTGGTGAACGGCGGGTAGAGACGGATCTTGACACCGTCGTAGCGGCCGCCGATGAACTCGTACGTGATGTGGCCGCCGCGCACGCTGGCCTGGATCGCCACCGCCTGGCCGGACTCGACCCAGGCTCGCACCTGGGCCGAGTCGTCGGCCTTGCTCACGACTCGTCGAAGAGGTCGTCGGCCGACACGGAGGCCTTCGGGGCCGTGTACGTGGCCCGGAAGAGCTTCGGGGCCGAGAAGCCCCGGTTCGTCTTCTTGCCGATCCCGGTGTGCGCCACCCGCAGGGTGCCGCCCTCGTCGATCGACTTGGCTCCGGCCTTCTTGACGGCATCGGCGATGGCGTCCTTCATCGAGGTGCCGTTGCCCGAGGCCACCTCGTAGCGGCCGCCCTTGGCGTAGACCCGGCGCACGCCGTCGTCGTCGTCGCCCTCGCGGGCGGCGGTGCGCAGCGTGATGATCAGCTGCATCCGCGGCGACCCGTCCGGCCACGTGAGCGGCGTGTTGTCCTCCATCGAGGTCTGCTGGGCCACCTTGACGTCGTCGATCACACCCTCGACCTGGTCGCCCACCTCCTCGAACTTGGCGGCCTTGCCGGTCCCGCCGAACAAGAAATCATTGGCATCTGACATTGTTGGTTCCTTTGTTCCTGGATTGATTAATCATTGGAGCTTGTAATTGTTGCTGCGGTCGATGTTGCCTTTGGGCCCCCTCTCGTTGGCGTAGCGGGGATCGGACTCCCCGAACGGGATCGAGTACTCGGCCTCGACGGCGTCGAGCAGGTTCATCAGGACCACCACGTCGTCAGCCGAGCGCAGGCCCCGCTTCGGCGTCGGCAGCCCCTCCGGCCACAGCTGGATCAGCTTCGCCTTCGCCTCCGGGCGGACCCCGATGGCGTTGATCCTCCCCTGGCAGAACTCGGCCATCCGCTCCACCGTCACCTCGGCGGTCACCTCGGCGCCGAGATGCTCCGACAACAGTTCCGGCAGGTCGACCGCGTCGGACGGGACGTCGGCCACCGGGGCGTCGTAGGTCCCGTTCTTCCACAGCTTGCGCCACTCCTTCACGTTGCGGGCCAACTCGGCCCCGGCGAGCCCGATCGGGACCGGGCACCAGTGCAGCGTGCACGACGCTGTGCCGACCGGCATGTGCGCCAGCAGCGTCCAGGAGGCGTTGATCGGCGGCGTGGCCAGGCGCCGCTCGGTGACGATGTCGTACAGCGTCCCGGTGGCGTAGAGCGCCGTCTGGACGCAGAAGCCGGGGAGGCTGAAGTCGAGTTTCTTGCCGGTCTTCAGGTCGCCCACGATCAACTCGCCCGCCTCGATCCGACCGTTCGGTGCGATCAGCGGCTTGGTCAGCCGCCACACCCGGTCGGCCGTCCCGGCGGCCCGGAAGGGATCGTTGACGAACGGCACCTCGATCATCTCGCTGACGAGCCCGTAGGCGGCCAGCATCTCCATGTAGGCGGTCAGGTCGGCCTGCAGCGACTCCGGGGGGTCGAAGGCGACGTCGGTCGGATCCTCGGCCCGCACCGTCATGGCGTGCAGCCCGGTGCCCTGGTCGGCCCGCTCGTTGGAATCGCCCTTGTCCATCGCCTTCTCGCGCAGGGTCTTCTTCTCCTCGCGGTCTTCGTCCTTGGTGGCGACGACCTGCACCTGCAGGGCGTGCGAGCGGGCGACGCCCTCCATCGCCTTCCAGATGCGCCACGTCTGCAGCCCCTCCTCGTCGTCGAGGCACTTTGCATACGATGACGGTCGGGAGTACCGCAGGGTCTTCGTCGGATCAGCGGGGTCGGAGACCAGCGGTGCTCCGTTCGCCCGACGGAAGTCACGACGGGATTCGTTCTCGTCGTCGAGTTCTTCGAGATCGATGCTCGTCACATCGACCCCAGGAGCTTGTACGCATAGGCGTCGGCGATGGCGCCGATGCACGGGTCCTTGGACTCGGAGAAGATGTCGTAGAGCATCTTCGCCAAGACGCGGGTCGTGTCGTCGTTCGTGAACTTCACGATGCGATTGAGCACGGCCAGCCATGGTGTTCCTGTCAGGGCTTCCATCTAGGCGTTCGCCTCCTGCAATTGATGGGCCACGCCGTAGCGACTGATCAGCACGGCCTCGGCCCGGTTGTGGTCCTTGACTCGGGCGAAGCAGTCGGCCCAGGCGGGATAGATCTCACGGACCAACCCACGGATGCCGTTCTTGTCCCGGTTCGTCACGCCCATCTTGCGCTTCCACTCAGCTGGTCTCACTCTGACCAAGGGGTGTGACAGTGACTGCACGACGCCGATGATGATCCCGGTGTTCAGCCCGAGGCTGTAGCTGGCGATCGAGCCGTTCTTCGGCATCGCCTGCGTGTTCTCCAGGTACACGACCGGGTCGTCGTACTCCCTGAGGATCACGGCCAGCGAGGCACCGTCGACGCGTCCTTCGAGCACGGGCAGATCGCCCACGAAGGCGAGGGTGCCGCGCTCATGGATGGCGTAGGCGCCGGTGACCCCGGGGTCGATGCCGATGACCGTCGTCACGGACGCTCCGGCGGTTCGGGCGGGTACACCCGGTCGAGGGCGTCGGCGAGCAGGTCGACGAGCTTCACCCCGAGGGTGTCGGCTTCGGCCTGCAGCTGTTCCCGTCTCCACCACGGCACACGGATCTGCATCTGGACGCTGACCCAGCGGGGGTCGTTCATCGCCCTGGTGGGCTCTCGGGTTCGTGTCATGCCACCATCATACACCCTGTGGGGGGGGAGTCAAGGGGGGTACCCCTGTTATACCCTTGTTATACCCCCCCTATCGCTGCACGTGCAGCGCTGTTCAACGAAACGGCGTTCATCCATAATGAGCAGCCATGGGAGGCAGGCTGGCTTTGACACGGCCCAACTTCAACGACTTCCGGGTCGAGCGGTTCTTCGAGTGGCTGCTGACGCCGCCCGCTGAGCGCAACCCGCCGCGGCAGATGGACCTGGCCGAAGAACTCGGCATCGACCGCAACCTGCTGTCGCAGTGGAAGAACGATCCCGACTTCCTGGCCGAGTGGGAACGGCGCTACCGCAAGACGGTCGGCAGCCCGGAGAAGGCGCAGGCCGTGCTGACCGAGTTGTTCAACACGGCCACCGACCGCACCGATCCGCGCCAGGTCCCGGCGGCCCGGGCCTACCTGGAGGCGATCGACGTGATGAAGCCCAAGCGCCTCGACGTGACGGTGACCAAGGGGGCGGCCCGCGATCTGTCTGACGACGAACTGATGGCGATGCTGGCCGAGCGCGCTGAGGCCGAGTTGGCAGCGCGCACCGATGGCTAGGGTCCTCGGCGGCTACCAGCCCGACACCCACTCGGACTCGGCTCGACGGGCCGACTTCGACCTGCGGCGCCTGGCCGCCAAGGCGGGCGTCACCGGCGGCATCGACCAGCCCTCGGGCGTCTACTCGGGGACCTCGACGCCGCTGCCGGTGGCCAAGGTCGAGGGCGAGTCCTGGGTGGTCGGCACGCCGGTCCCGACCGCCGCCCCACCGAACCCGAACGGTGGCGCCGCCCAGGCCGGGGACATCATCGTGTGGAACGGCGCCCACTGGGTGAACATCGGCAAGGCCACCGGTCCGACGGGACCGACCGGTCCGGCCGGTCCGAGCGGTCCGACCGGTCCGCCCGGTGCCAACTCGACGGTGCCCGGTCCCGTCGGGCCGACCGGCCCGCCCGGCACCAACGGCACCAACGGGACCAACGGAGCGCCCGGCGCTCCGGGCGCGCCCGGTGTCGTGCAGGCCGTCATCGCCGGGACCAACATCATCGTCAACTCGACCGACCCGGCCCGCCCGATCGTGACGGCCACGCTGGCGGGCGTCGTGACCGACGAGGTGTGGATCGGGCCCGACGACCCGATCGCCACCAACCCGCAGCTGGAGATGTGGTTCGACTCCGACGGCGTCGATCCCACGACCTCGGTCACGTTCGTCGGCGAGTTGCGGATGTACGCCGGTGACGCCCCGCCGACCAACTGGCTGTTCTGCAACGGCCAGGCCATCGATCGCACCACCTACGCGCTGCTGTTCACCATCATCGGCACCAAGTTCGGGACCGGCAACGGCACCACCACGTTCAACCTCCCCGACCTGCGCGGGCGGGTGCCGATCGGCACCAACCCTGGCGGCAGCTACGGCGCGGCGGCCGGGGCGGTCGGTGGCAGCAAGGACCTCATCGTGGTCAACCACTTCCATGGCGTGAACCTCAACTCGGGCAACGACTCGGTCAACCACACCCACCGGGTCGACGTCTGGTCGGGCGCCGCCAACGTCGACCACACCCACAACGTCAGCATCCAGAGCGGTGGGCAGAGCTACGACCACCTCCACCTCATGGCGGGCGCCTACCAGGTCAACGCGGCGTCGAGCAACGCCACCTACGTCGTCGGCAACTCGCAGGACAACATCTACGGCGGCGTCGCCTACACCCACGGCGCCAGCAGCGACCACTCCCACGGCGTCAACGGCAATACCGGCGGCTTCAGCGCCAACCACGTCCACGCCATCAACACCGACAGCGGCACGGTGAGCGCCTGGCACACCCACAACACCAACGGCAACACGGCGCAGGCTGGGAGCGGCGACGGCGTCAACGCCAACCTGCCGCCGTACTGCGCGATCAACTACATGATGCGGGTGGCGTGATGGGCGTCCTCTACGCCCGCGTCTCGGGACAGTGGGTGCCGGTGATCGCGCCGCCACCCGCGGTCACCGTGCCCGACGAGGTGTGGGTCGGGCCGAACACACCACCCGCCGCCGAGACGGAACTGTGGGTCGACTCCGACCTCACCCCGGCGCCGATGCTGTTCGCCAAGATCGGTGGCACCTGGACCCAGGTGTCGGCCCCGCCGACCGACGAGGTCACCATCCAGCCCGACACGCCGACCGGGCAGCAGGAACTCTGGTACGACACCGACGACGAACCGCTGGCGGCCGACAACGCCAACTACTGGAACTCGGCCTGGGGTCAGGTCGCCGCGGTGAGCGTGAGCACCGACATCGCCCTCGCTGTCGGTACCACCACTGTCGCCACCGCTGCCAACGTCACGCTGGTGGCCGGACGCCGGTACGAGGCCACGTTCTTCGGGGTCGGTGACTGCTCCGCAGCCACTCTCTACCTGTCCGAGATCCTCCAGGGCGCCACCGTCGTCGGTCAGCAGCGGTTCAACATGGTCGCTGCCGCCCAGCTCTCGTACGTGTGCAGCGGCTCCCAGATCACCGGAACCGGGGCGACCACGTTCACGGCCAGGGTCCAACTCTTCACCGGCACGATGAACATGCGGGGCACGTTCTTCCCGGCCCAACTCGTTATCAACGATGTCGGTCCGGTCACCAAGGCCGCCGTCAACCCACCGGCGGGGCAGCCCCAGGATGCGACGGCGGGCAATGCGCTCGGTCTGGTCGCCCAAGGCCCGGTGCTCGGGTCGGTGACGGTGACCACGTCGTTCACCACGGTCATGCCCGCGCCGGTCGCCGTCACGCTGCTGGTCGGCCGCCGCTATCGCGTCGCCTTCTCCTCTCGGGCGATGGGCGGTGGCGCCCAGACCGTGACGTACCAGGTCGCCCTCTACGACAACGGGGCGAGCAACGGGTGGTTCGACCACTGGGCGACCTCGACCGCCAACTACAGCAACATCTACTGCCAGGCGATCGTCAACGGTGACGGGCTCGCCCACAGCCTCGACGTACGGATGCTCTCCAACCCCACCGGGGCCGGGGTGTTCGGTGGTTCAGCGTCAGGTCTGTGGATCGAAGACATCGGCCCCACCCAGGCGCCCGCTCTGCCGATCCCCGACACGCCCCCGGCATGGACACCGGTCACGTTCGCGAACGGATGGACAAACTTCCCCGGTTCTGAGCAGCCCGCTCAGTACCGCAAGATCGGCGACGTCGTGTACCTGCGTGGCGTGATCACGGGCGGCACGATGCAGCAGTCCGCCTTCATCCTGCCCGTGGGGTTCCGGCCACCCAATCGGACCTACAAGAGCGGAGGTGCCGTGTCGGGCGGTGCCTGGCAGGCGGCGCTGACGTTGATCGACAGCGACGGCGGGTTCAAGCCGTGGCTCGGTGTCAACACGCAACGTGACATCGACTTCTCGTTCTCGGTGACGCCATGACCGGCACCCTCAAGGCCAAGGTCGGGGCGAACTGGGTGCCGATCCTCGGCTCGGGTGTGGACGCCGCCAACACGGCGCGCTGGAACACGTCGTGGGGCATCGTGGTGATGGGCTCGTTCCCGGCCGGACAGATGACGTTCCCGCCCAGCACGGCCGGGGACCTCACCAGCCCTATGAACCTCACCACCGTGGTCGGGCGCCGCTACCGGATCGCTGCGGTGTGGCGGGCCATCAGCACGGCGGGTGTCACCTCCGGGTCGCTCGCCTTCTCCGACAACGGCTCTATCGTTCCCGGTGACCCATGGCACTGGAACAGCGGCAACTACGACAGCCAGTACGCCCACTGGATCTTCAATGGCGACGGCGCCGCCCACGTCTTCAAGATCCGCAACGGTGGCAACAACAGCGCCCAGATCACGTACTACGGCGACTCCGGGTCCTTCTGCTACATCGAAGACATGGGGCCGATCGCCACCACAACGATCGCCCCTCCGGTGACGAGCTACCCGGCGTGGACGCCGGTGACGTATCAGAATGGGTGGGTCACGTTCACTGGCGCGGCCGAGCAGCCGTGCCAGTACCGCAAGATCGGCGACATCGTCTACCTCCGGGGAACGATGTCCACCGGGACCGTTCCAGCGATCGCGTTCACACTGCCGGTGGGGTTTCGGCCGCCGTTCAACCTGCGCCCGTTGGCCACCAACTCGGGAGCGGCTGGCCGAGCCGATCTGCGGCCTGACGGTACGTACGCCCCGCAGGTCGGAACCAACACCTTCTGGGACATCAACTACCAGTTCTCTGTCACGCCCTAGGAGCACCATGACCTACGCCACCATCCACCAGGCTACTGAGGATGTTGCCCTCCAGGAGCGCGTCACCGCGGGCGCTTGCAAGGAGGCATGGAACAGCCCTGAGTTCTCGTTGACCGAGTACGGCGAACGGCTGCGCACGTACCCCCAGGAGGCGGTGGTCACGTTCATGTGGCCGGTGTCGATCGACTACGAGGCGGCGTACCAGTTCGCCGTGGACGGTGGCACCCCGAATCCGGGCGGGGACGCCAGCGTCATCACCGACGCCAACATCCAGTCCTGCATCCAGGCCCACTGGCCGCGTGACACGGTGGTGCCGTTGCCGCCCGACATGGTGGGCCCGACCCCGGCCGAGCCGAGGATGCCCGCCGAGTCGTGAACGACATCGACCTGTCCGAACTCCTGGAGGAGCGGGAGTGGCGCAAGTGCGCGCCCGACACCAGGGACCCGGCCAGGCTGCTGGAGGCGTTCGTCTACTTCTGCCACACCTACGCCTACATCAAGCACCCGGAGCGGGGCCGGATCCGCTTCGACCTCTACCAGAGCCAGCGGGAATCGGTCGACCTGTGGATCCGCAACCGCTACAGCCTGATGCTCAAGGCCCGGCAGTTGGGGTTCTCGACACTGGTGTCGGTGTACGCCTTCTGGCTCACGTTCTTCTACAGCGACAAGGTCGTCATCATGCTCAGCCGCACCGAGCGTGACGCCATCAAGCTGCTGGCCAAGTCGAAGTACACGTACAAGTTCCTGCCCGAGTGGATGAAGTTCCGTGGCCCGCCGATGAACGCCACCCTGACCAAGCTGGAGTACGCCAACGAGAGCTACATCGAGTCGCTGCCCTCGGCCTCGGACCCCGCCCGTGGCGAGACGGTGAGCCTGGTGATCGTCGACGAGTTGGCGTACCTGCCCAACGCCGATGAGGCCTGGTCCTCGATCGAGCCGATCGCCGACATCGGGGGGCGGGTCATCGCGCTGTCGACGGCGCAGGGCGAGGGCAACCTGTTCCACAACCTGTGGGTCGGGGCGCAGAACCGGACCAACCGGTTCAAGTGCATGTTCCACCCGTGGTGGGCGAACGGTCGTGACGACGCCTGGTACCAGACCAAGAAGGAGGACCTTCCCGAGTGGCAGCTGGCCCAGGAGTACCCGGACAACCCGGAGGAGGCGTTCCTGAAGTCAGGTCGCCCCGTCTTCTCGATCGAGGTCCTGCGCAAGGTCAGCGAGGGTCTGCGCGATCCGATCGCCGAGGGCTTCCTGGCCGAACACCGCCAGTACCAGTTCGTCCCCGAAGCCCACGGGCCGCTGCGGGTCTGGGAGTGGCCGAAGGATGACGGTCGATACGCCATTGGCGCCGACCCAGCGCAGGGCTACGAACACGGGGACTTCTCCTCCGCCCACGTCATCAACGCCCGCGACGGCCACGTCGTCGCTACCTGGCATGGTCGCATCGACCCGGATCTCTACGGCTCCGATGTACTGGCGCCGCTCGGGCGTCTCTACCGCGACGCCCTGATCGGCGTGGAGTCGAATAACCACGGGCTGACCACGCTGAAGGCGCTGCACCGCAAGAAGTATCACCCGCTGTACATGCAGCGTTCGCCCCGGTACAAGCGCTCGGTGCCGACCGACATCCTGGGCTGGCGCACCACGCAGATCACCAAGCCGCTGGCCGTCGACGAGTTGAACATGGCGCTGCGCGAGGACGCCTGCGTGCTGTGGGACGCCGAGACGCTGTCGGAGTTGCGCACGTTCGTGCGCGATGACGCCGGGAAGATGAGCGGGTCCCCGTTCGACGACCGCACGATCAGCCTGTCGATCGCCAACCAGATGATCAAGTACGTCTGGCTGAAGCAGTACGAACCGGAGCGTGACCCGGGACCAGGCACGATGGGGTGGTACGAGCGGCAGCTGTACGGCGACGATGTGCTCGGGAGGATCACCCCGAGCCGCCACCCGCGGGAGCGCGATCCCATCGGGGCGAATCTGGTGCGCAATCAATGGAGGGCTTCATGAGCGAGCGACTCAACACGCAGCGTCAGCCGACCCGGCTGCACGTGCGACCCAACGCCCGGTACTACGTCCGCGGCTACGACACCAACCCGCATGAGCCGTGGGGTGAGAGCTACCTCGGTGGTGGCGGTGCGACGCTGCCCGCGACGACCGCCTACGCCGGGATCCCGGGCAGCTTCGGGCCGACCGGCTGCACGATCCCGGCCACCCAGGCGGCGATCCTCGGCTCCTCGATCGTCCCCGTGCCGACCACGGCGTGGACGACGGGGCAGTTCGTGCAGAGCCAGGTCGCCGGGGCGACCGGGCGGGCCTGCTGGTCGGGGACCGGCTGGGTGGGTGGCGCCGCGCCGTGAACGACGGGTACGAGTCGTTCGTCAAGAGCCATCGGCGGCTCTGTGTGACGTGCCGCTCGAAGCTGTCCGAGAACGGCAGGGATGAGTGCTTCCGCTGCCGCGTCGCCTCGGTCGGCTTCACGTTCCGCGGCGGCGGCCACATGTACGGCCGAGCGAACTTCGCCGAGCGCACGAACGCCGAGTACGTGGCCGAGCACATCGGCGACACCAAGCGCGACGGGATCGCCCATCTGGGCAGCGGGGAGTGGCAGGGATGAAGCAGTCAGACCGTCTGCAGTTCTACCGCGACGAGGTGCGGCGCTCGAAGAAGTGGCGGGAGGACGAAGGCTACGACCGCGACTGGCGGCGCTTCATCGACCTCTACCGGGGCAAGCAGTACCAGCAGGACCTGCCCGGCGACAAGCTGATGGTCAACCTCGTCTTCTCGACGATCAACACGATGGCTCCGGCCGTGGCGGTGAACAACCCGAAGTTCGTGGTCAACGCCCGCAAGCCCGACAAGGCCGCCCAGGCCGTGGTCACCGAGGAGATCCTCAACTACCTGTGGCGCCAGTGGCGCTACCAGGAGGAGTTCCGCCTGGCCGTCAACGACCAGCTGATCGTCGGTCACGGCTGGGTGAAGGTCGGTTACAAGTTCACCAAGCCGCCGGAGGAGAAGAAGGTCGACGCCGTCGAGCCCGACATGGGCAACGCCGGTGGTGACGTCGGCATCGACGACCGCGACGACATCGAGGGCAACGTCGAGTCCGAGATGAACGTCACGGACGACCGCCCGTTCCTGGAGCGGATCTCGAACTTCGACATGTTCGTCGACCCCGATGCCCGCAACCCGAAGGAGATGGCCTGGATCGCCCAGCGGGTGTGGCGCCCGGTGCAGGACGTCCAGGTCGACGACCGCTACCTCCCGGCCGCCCGCAAGAAGGTCAGCGCCCGCGGGTGGTCACGGTGGTCGACCGGCGACGCCGACGCCCGCGAAGGCGAGCAGCCCAACAAGGGCTCGAAGTCGTTCTGCGAGATCATCGAGTTCTACGACATCCGCCGTCGCACGATGTGCACGTTCGCTCTCGACCCTTCGAGATGCTGCGCAACTACGAGGTGGCCGACCACTTCTACCCGATCGGCGACGTCGAGCAGATCGAGCCGCTGCAGCTGGAACTCAACGAGACCCGCACGCAGATGATGAACCACCGCAAGCGGTTTCAGCGCAAGTGGCTGTACGAGCGCGACGCCTTCGACCGCGAGGGCGTGCAGGCGCTGGAGGCCGACGTCGACAACACGATGATCCCGGTGATGTCCGACGGTGACCCGGCGCGGGTCATCGCTCCGCTCCCGGCGGTGATCACGCCGTCGGAGTTCTACGACCAGTCGGCGATGATCTCCAACGACATCGACCGCGTCTCCGGGGTCACCGACTACCAGCGCGGCGCTACGGCGAACACGATGAAGCGCACCGCGACCGAAGCGGCGATGATCCAGGACTCGGCCAACGCCCGGGCCCAGGATCGCCTGGCCTCGATCGAGGGCAGCCTGGCCCGCCTCGGCGAGCGGATCATCGGGCTGATGCAGCAGTTCCTGACCGGCGATCAGGTCGCCCGCATCGTGACCATGCCGGGCAAGGCGTGGGTCCCCTACGACGCCGAGTACATCCAGGGCGAGTTCGACTTCGAGGTCGCTGCCGGGTCGACCGAGCCACAGAATGAAACGTTCCGGCGCCAGTCAGCGATGCAGTTGGTGGACGCCTCGATGCCGTTCCTGGAGATGGGGGTGGCCAACCCGGTCGGGCTGTACATGTACATCCTGCAGAAGGGCTTCGGGGTCAAGGACACGGCGTCGTTCGTGATGGCGTCGGGCCCGCCGCCGCAGGTCGACCCGGCCACCGGCCAGCCCCAGGAGGTGCCGCCTCCCGGCCAGGGCCCGCCGCCCGGTGGCCCGCCGCCACAGGGTGGTCCGCCGCAGCAGGGACAGCCGCCGATGCCGCAGGATCTCAACCAGGGCGCACCCGGCGGCGGCCCGCCCATGCCGCCGGGTGGTCCTGGTGGCGGCCCGCCCGTGCCGCCGGATCAG
>Ga0307470_10000657_pt1 | contig 15447 bp, 11 predicted proteins | sample atmos_gasesAM3C__FD_204565 | JGI IMG/M metagenome (GOLD analysis project Ga0307470, IMG submission 204565) | Hardwood forest soil microbial communities from Morgan-Monroe State Forest, Indiana, United States - atmos_gasesAM3C_05 | ecosystem: Environmental > Terrestrial > Soil > Temperate forest... | reverse complement strand
TCGTCGCCATGGGTCTTCTGTTTCGTTTTCCACCTGCCCCCTTCCTCACTGGTACTTGTTTCCGCCCGTGCTGAAGAGAACGACGGTGTCGCTGGCGGAGATGGCGCCTGTTTTCTGCAATTCGCGGAGAGCGAGGAGCGCTGCGCCGCTCTCGGGGCCGGCATCGATTCCCTCGGTGTGGCGCAGTTCCGCGGCGGCGGATTCGATCAGCGATTCGTCGACGGCGATGGCGCCCCCTTTGGAATCGCGCAAGGCGCGCAGCATCAGGCGGTCGCCGACGGCTCTCGGAACGCGCAGACCCCAGGCGCCGGTCTCCGGCGATTCCCACTCGGGCGCCGTTTCGAGACCTTCGTTGAACGCGCGCACCACCGGCGCGCAACCGCTCGACTGCACGCTGAACATGCGCGGGCGGTCGGAGCCGATCCACCCGAGGCGTTCCATTTCGTCGAAGGCTTTCCACATACCGATGAGGCCTGTCCCGCCGCCGGTGGGGTAGAGGATGACGTCGGGAAGGCGCCCGAGGTCTTCGAGGAGCTCGTAGCCCATGATCTTCTTGCCTTCGACGCGGTACGGCTCTTTGAGCGTCGAGAGGTCGAAGCCGCCATTGGCAGCGATGTACTGGGCGACGCGCTTGCCTGCATCCGTGATCACGCCGGCCACGAGCTCGACCTCGGCACCGTAGCCGCGGCATTCATCGATGATCGAAAGCGGCGTGTCGCGCGGCATTGCCACGAAGACAGGGAGGCCGGCGCGGGCTCCGTACGCGGAGAGCGCGGCTCCGGCGTTTCCCGCGGTTGGCGCGGCGAGTGTTCTCGCGCCGAGGCGTTTGGCCATCGTAACGGCGGCAGCCATGCCGCGCGATTTGAAGGAGCGCGTCGGATTCTTCGACTCGTCCTTGATCCAGACGTTCTCGAATTGCGTCGATCGGAGCAGCGGGGTGATGCCTTCGCCGAGGGTAACGATCTCGCGCGCGTCATCAGCGGGAAGGATCTCGCGATAGCGCCACATCGTGGCCGGACGGCTGCGGATTTCGTCGCGCAACTCAGGCGCAGACGCGAGGTCGTACTGCGCGAGAAGCGGCGCGCTGTCCTTCGGACACAGGTTCATGAGCGCACGAATCTCGAAGGTAGCGTCGCAGCGGGAGCAGGCAAGATGGACAGGGAAGCGGCGGGTGGTCATGTTCGAATCGTATCGCGAGGGCAGGTTCATCTGAGTACATCTGCGTCATCTGCGGAAAGGCTTGATCCGCAGATATACGCAGATGTGCGCAGATGAAAAAAGGCCGCCGGGGTGGTGGCCTTTGCAGTCGATTCGCGTGTTGCTTACTGCTTCTTTGCGTCAGCCACCGTCTTGTCGAGGTTCTTTTGCAATTCGTCCATCGACTTTTGCGCGTCGCCGGGCTTGTCTTCGTACTTGGCGACTTCGTTCGTGATGGCGTTGAGTGCGCCATCGTACTTGGCGAGGAGTTGCTGGTTGTAGGCGATGGCGGGAGAGATGTTTGCGGCGGAATTCTGCTTCATCTCGGCGCGCGACTTGTCGTAGTTGTCGAGCATCTCTTTGTACATCTTCTTCGTCTGATCGTCTTTGGCTTCGTCATACGATTTCTGCATCTGCGCGTGCGCGGAGTCGAACGACGCATTCGTGGCCTCGGCCATTTTCGACGTCAGCGTGGCGGTGCTGGCGGCCATCACCTGGCCTTTGACCCAGAGGTACTCCTGCGTGTTGTAGTGGAGATCCTTCGCGGCGCGGATGTCGGCGGTGAGCATGTCGGCGGCGGAGCCGATTGTCTTGAAGCCTTCCATCATGCCGGCGATCGATTTCTCACCCGCTTTCTTCGCGGCATCGGCGTGCTGCTGCGCTTGCTGTTTTGCAACCTGCGCGATCGCCTTTTCGTGCTCGCGCACTTTGAGATACATCTGAACTTGCCCGTCGGTCAGTTTTCCGTCCGAGGGGGGCGTGTACTTATCGTTCGAGACGTCCTTCATCAGGTCCAACGTCCCGTGCTTGTCGAGGTCCTGGGAGATCTTCGCCTTGTCGTAGGCCTCTTTGGCCCTGCATCCTGCGAGTGCGATTGACAGCATGAGTACCGCGGAAAGTGTCCGGCGCATTGGTATCCTCCAAATAAAGATGGACCCTGATTTTAGGGATAGCGGGCCGAATTGGCAACCGCCTCGTTCACGAATGAAGGCGATCGCGAACCCGCGCGCTGAGCGCGTCGAGCTCGCGAAGGATGGACTCCAGCTCGGCGCGATGGCCGGCGCGCATCGAGTCCATCTGTGCTTCGAGCAGACGAACTTTCGCTTCCGTGGCGCTGGCTGCTGCATCGGGTACTTCTGCTACGGCCACATCCGGTGAAGGAGTCTCGTCGGCCGGTACCAGCGCGGCTGCGTCGAGCTCTTCGACGTCGTCGGGATCGATCGGAATCGGCACATTGCCGGAGATCGTGGCCGGACGTTCCCGCCCCTCAGAGAGCAGCGATTCGAGCGAGACCTCTTCCATCCGCTCGTAGCTGCTGTCGATCTGCGACTCGGGGAAGGGAACGGAGTCGGCGAACGGATTGATCTGCGGCGTCGGGGATAGCTCCGGCTCGGGCTCGGGCACCAGCTCAGGCTCGGGCTCCGCGATCGCCTTCCCTTTCACGCGCACGGAGTCAGCCTTCGCTTTCTCTGGCGGCGCTGGTTTTCCCTGCAACCGGCTGTAGAGATGCTTGGCCGTGATCTTGGAGATGAGCTTGAACGTCTCCATGACGCCTTCGCCCTTGATCGCAGCAGCCTCGGTGTACGGATAGCCTTCGAATCCAAGGCGCTCCTGGAGCTCCTCGATGGGGAGCACGCCGGGGATGTCGCGCTTGTTGAACTGGATGACGATCGGTGTGTCGTTCGGATCGATGTTGTTCTGCTCGAGGTTCTCCAGCAGATTGCCAAAACTCTCGCGTGTCGATTCGATCATTGAAGGCTGCGAGTCGGCGACAAAGACGACGGCATCGGCGCCCTTCAGCACCAGCTTGCGCGTCTCGTTGTAGAAGACCTGGCCGGGCACCGTGTAGAGCTGGATCTTGAGATTGAACGAGCCGACTTTTCCGATGTCGACCGGCAGGAGGTCGAAGAAGAGCGTGCGATCGGTTTTCGTCGCCAGCGACAGCATCTTTCCCTTCTGCTTCGGGTCGAGCTTGTCGAAGATGACCATCAGGTTGGTCGTCTTTCCGCAGAGGCCAGGACCGTAGTAGACGATCTTGGCGGTCATTTCGCGGGTCGCGTGATTGAACAGGACCATCGGGTTTTCTCGGATCGGTTTCGGGAGCGAAAGTATCGCACATAGAATCGCGGCGTGGACGACGAGCCGGTGGGCGACAACGATGAGCCGAACGGTGAGACGCACGATGAGACTAACGTTGGGCCGGTCGAGATCCCGATCACGGACACGCTCGACCTTCATCCGTTCCGGCCCGGCGAGATTCGCGATGTAGCGTCGGAGTACCTGATCGCAGCGCGGGAGCGCGGCTTTCGCCAAGTGCGCCTGATCCACGGCCGCGGGATCGGCATGCAGCGGGAAAACATCCGCAAGCTGCTCGCCTCCCTCGACTATGTCGAAGCCTTCCACGATGCCGACGGGAGTGGGGGCGGGTGGGGCGCGACGGTAGTGGTGCTGCGGAGGAAGAATTAGTGCGATCTATGATGCTATCTTCGCGCCTTCGCGTCTTCGCGTGATCAGAACAAGTGCCCTTTCTCACGCGAAGACGCGAAGACGCGAAGTGGAAGATCCGCTACAGTTCGAAAAGACATGTCTACCTTGTTCGAAGAACTGAGCCGCGTCCGGACGTACGAGTACACGGCGGAAGATGTTCGTGAGTTCGAAGAACTGCACGAAGAGATCCGGGCGCTGAAGAAGGAGCGCAATGCGGTCATCGTCGCGCACAACTACTACCGGCCCGAGATTCTGAAGATTGCGGACTTCGTCGGCGATTCGCTGGAGCTGGCATTGATGGCTTCGAAAGTTCGTGACGCCGACGTCATCGATTTCTGCGGCGTTCACTTCATGGCGGAGACGGCGAAGATCGTGAATCCGTCGCGGACCGTGCTGCTTCCGAATCTTGCCGCGGGCTGCCAGCTTGCGGATTCAGCGCCCGCCGAGGATCTGCGCAAACGGATCGCGGAGCTGAAGGTGCAGTTCGATGATCTTGCCGTCGTCAGCTATGTCAACACGACCGCGGCAGTGAAGGCACTCTCGGATGTCATCGTCACGTCGGGGAACGCGGCGAAAGTTGTCGGTACGCTGCCGAACAAGAACATCCTCTTCGTTCCCGACCGCAATCTGGCGCGTCACGTCGCCGAACAGGTTCCGGACAAGAACATCATTCCGTGGGAAGGGTTCTGCTACGTGCATCAGCAGATCACGCCGCATGAGGTGGCGCGCATCCGCGAAGCCGATCCCGAGATCGAGATCCTCGTGCATCCCGAATGCCGCGCCGATGTGGCCGCGCTGGCTGACGCGGTGCTCTCGACATCGGGGATGGTGAAGTATGCGAAGGAGCGCCCGGCGAAGCGCTTTCTTGTCGTCACCGAGTGCGGCCTATCCGATCGCCTGGCGATGGAAGTGCCGGACAAGACCTTCGTCAAAGGCTGCAAGCTCTGCACGTTCATGAAAGTGACGACGCTCGAGGATGTGCGCGATTCGCTCAAGTACATGCGCTACGAGATCGACGTCCCCGAGGAGATCCGCGTCCCGGCGGAGCGAGCGTTGCGGCGGATGTTCGCGGCAACGGAGGGTTAACCGTTTTATCCGCAGATGTCGCAGATAGAACGCAGATAAGGCAGTCTCAAATCGGCGTTTCATCTGCGACATCTGCGGATAAAACCTCAGTGGCAGATGAGCTGATACACGCCCATCACGTCACCCGAGACGTCATCGAGATCCGCTTTCATTTTTGCTATGACTGTCTGGTACTCGGGATCCGTCTGCAGCGACTGCATCCACGGGTGTTTGACCCAGGCAAACCAACTGTGGTTTCCGAGCTCTGCGGCGCGGTTGACCCAATGCATGGCATTGTCGCGGTCACCGAGTTTGGCGTAGCAGAAGGCTTGGCGCATCGCGGCCCAGTGAAGGCGGTTCGCGTCCGCTTCGAACGAATGCAGCGCTGCTTCGGCAGCCGGACGATCACCCTTCGCGGCAGCGATCATCGCGCGGAGACTCTTGCCGAGGTAGTGCTGCGGGACGAGTTGGGAAATGCGGCGGGCTTCCGCTTCCGCGCTGGCGAGATTGCCGATCAGGATGAACGCATTGGCCCGGATGTCGCGGCCGGCCAGCTCCGTGTCGCGCGCGGCCAGCGCCGCGGGCGCGTTCGAGAGCGCGCCTTCCGGATCGACGGCGTTGACGTACCAGTAGCCGCGGATCTTCGCTTCATTGGAGTTGGGGTCGAGGCTGACCAGACGATCGCCGACGCATCGAACACGCTGCGTGTCACCGATGGAGACGAAGAAGTTGGCGACGTTGTTGAGCGCGTTGATGTCGTTCGGATTCAATTGCAACGCCGCCAGGTTCTCGCGGACCGCCTCGCGGAAACGTTCGGGATCTCTGACGAACACGCGGCCCAGCGCGAGATGAGCCGCGGCAAGATGCGGATCGAGCCGCACGGCCTGATGCGCGTACCACGTGGCGCGCTCGGTCGTGTCCGGCGCGGTGTCGAGTCCGCGAGCCTGGCCGAGGGACATGGCGATTGCGAGCTCGGCGTAAGCGGCGGCGAAGTTCGGATCGAAGCCGATCGCGCGGCGGAGATCGGCTTCCTGTGCCTGATGATCCGCGGGGACGAGACTTCCGCTGAGCGCGCGCGAACGCAAGTACTCTTCGAACGCGCGCGGATTCGACGACCGCGGCTCCGATGCGTTCCCTGACTTCTGCACGCCGAGCTTTTGATTCAGGCCAGCGACCGTGCGCGACGAAACGTCGTCGATCAGCTTGATGAGGTCGCCGCGCTTGCCGTCGATCGTGTCGGCCCAGACGTTGTAGCCCGTTCGCGAGTCGGTGAGCTGCAGATTGACGCGGACGAGATCGCCGGCGGCGAGGAAGTGTCCTTCCAGCACGCTGTCGACATGGAGCTGCTCGGCGGCGGTCTTCATGTCGATCTTCTTCTTGTGAAATTCGACGACCGCCGACGTTGGCCGCACCTGCAGGGACGGGATCTGCTGCAACTTCGTCACGAGCGCGTCCGCGAGACCGACCGAGAGGAAGTCATCGTTGGAGTTGTTCGCGATGTTGTCGAGCGGAAGCACCGCCATCGAACGGATGGGAGGCGGCGGTGTGCCCGACGCGGCAACAGGCTCCGCCCGGTTGTGACGATTGAAATAGACGATCACCGCCGCGCCGGCCGCGAACGCGACGATCGTCATGATGAGCCGGGTCCATCGCGGCCGCGGGCGCGTTCGTCCGATCGACGAATGCGTCGGCGACACCGAAGCCGCATATCGAGCAGTCGGCGTGTCGATGTCAGCGAGGTCGTTCAGCAGGTCGCGAGCGGTCTGATAACGGTCGTGCGGTTCCTTTTTCAGGAGCTTGCCGATGATCTTCGTGGCGGCGGTGGGAAATGCGGGATCGCGCGCGACGAACGGCTCGGGCTCGGAGTCGCGAATCTTCTCCAGGACCATCAACGGCGCGTCAGCGTTGAACGGAAGCTGGCCCGTCGCCATCTGGTAAAGGATGACGCCGACTGAAAAGAGATCAGCGCGCTCGTCGGCCGGTTGACCGCGCACCTGCTCCGGCGCGAGATAGTGAAGTGTTCCGAAAAGGCGTCTGCTCGAGGAATCCGTCAATCGAGGCAGTTGTGTCGGCAGGGCTTTGGCCAGACCGAAGTCGAGGATCTTCACCTGACCCGTTGGCTCGATCATGATGTTCGCTGACTTCAGATCGCGGTGCACGATGCCGCACTCGTGCGCGGCGGCGACGCCTGCTGCGATCTGTTTGGCAATCGAGAGAAACTCGGCCGCCTCGGGTGGCCGGCGCCGCATCCTCTGCGACAGCGTTTCCCCCTCCGAGTACTCCATCACGATGAACGGAACACCCTCGGGAGTCTCGCCAACCTCGTAGATCGTGGCGACGTTGGGATGCCGGATTGCCGCGGCTGTCCTCGCTTCCCGCATGAATCGCGCGCGCTTGTCCGCCTCGCCCATGTCCTCGGCGTGCAGGACCTTTACAGCGACCAGACGATCGAGCCGCTGATCGCGCGCCAGGTAAACGGTCCCCATCCCGCCTTTGCCCAGGATGCGGATAACGTCGAATCGATCAACGTTTTGTGGCAGGTTAGGCACGTGGCCGATATTGTACTTGACGGACCAGTGGTCAACTTTCTGACCCGCACGAAACATTGCTGGGTTAATATTTACACCCGTAACAGAAATGTCATCGTGATCAATTGAAACATGACGACCACACTTGAAGCTCTGCTCGCTCCCGACCTCTCACTCCCTCCGCGGTACCAAGTTCGCGCGATCCTCAAGGAGACGCCGTCGACTTGTGTGTATCGCGTGTTCGATGTTTCGGACCAGAGGGACGAGGCGATCAAGATTCTCCGGCATGAGGTATCGGAGCCACAGCAACTTTTAAGGTTCAAGACAGAGTTTTCGACTCTGGCCTCGCTCGAGCACGAGAGCATCATCAAAGTCTTCGACTACGGTCTGCTGCCTAACTCCTACCCGTACTTCACGATGGAGTACTTCGCGGGAAAGAAGATCTCGGAGTACTTCGACGGACACAGCTGGTCATCGCTCTACGATGTGATTTTGCAGATCGCCTCGGCGCTGCATCACATCCACCATCTCGGGATCATTCACCTCGATCTGAAGCCGTCGAACATCCTCGTCGACGAGGCTGGCAAGGCCAAGATCATGGATTTCGGAGTGGCAATCGAGAGCCGGCAGGTGCTGGACCGGCAGATCCGGGGCTCGCTGCACTACATGCCGCCCGAGGTGCTGAAACAGGATCGCGTCGACTCGCGGGCCGACCTCTACGCCCTCGGCATGACGCTCTACGAGACCGTCACGGGGGCGCTGCCCGGCTACGGCCGGCCTGCGATCGAGGTCATTCGCATGCATCTCGACGAAGACGTCCGCCCGCCTTCGTCGATCAATCCGCGAATCCCCGCCGAGCTCGAGCAGATCATCATGAAGTTGCTCGAGAAGGATCCGCGGCAGCGCTTCGCCTCGGCTGCGGCGCTGCTTCAGGAGGTCGCATCCGCGGCAGGAAAGAAAGTCGGCGCCGGTGAGCTGCTCCTCGGCGGCGGAGAGCTCTTCGCGGCGCCGCTCATCGGCCGCCGGGCCGAAGTTGCGCAGCTCCGGTCTTTGATTGCCGAGGCGCGCGACGGACGCGGCAACGGTGTGATCATCGCCGGCGCTGAGGGAATGGGAAAGAGCCGCATCGTCCGCGACGCCAATCTGCGCGCGCAACTCGACGGAGCGCGCGTCTTCTGCGGACGTTGTCCGATCAACCGCAAGACCGCGTACGCGCCGTTCTTCGAGATTTTTCAGCAGATGGTGCTGGCGGTGAATCCGGGAGCAGACGTTTCCGCCGAGCTTCGCCGTCTGCTTCGCCCAACTGCGCCAGCGGGATCGATGAACGACGCGCCGCGTGCGACCGGCAAATACCAGCTTTACAACCGCATCGTGCAGGCGGTGCAGGATATGTACGGTTTCCTCAGTGCCGGCGCATCCGAAGGGGAGTCGAACGCGTCACCGCTGATCCTCGTGATCGATGACGTGCAGTGGGCCGATCCGTCGACGACCGAGCTTTTCTCGTTTCTGGTTGGCGAAGCGAAGCAGAATCGCCTTCTCGTCATCGGGACGCTCACGATCGACCCGTCCACCGAGGGCCCCTCGGAGCAGGGAACGAACCTCGTCGCGTGGGAGCGGCGCGCACGCGAGGGAGCGTTCCCGACCATTCGCGTCGAGGCGCTCAACGAGCCGCTCGTCCGCGAGCACCTCCAGTCTCTCCTCGGCGAAGAGAACATCTCCGACGGTCTTGTGCGCTGGACTCTGTGGGAGTCGGCAGGATCGCCGCTGAACATCCGCCGCGTCGTCGACTATCTCATCGCACACGCCTATCTGTACTGGACCAACGCCGGCTGGATCGCGGATATGGATCGCATCGACACATTGCGGATTCCGGGTGGTGCGGGATCGATCCTGATGGAGAAGGTTGAAGCCCTTCCTCCCGAGCTCCGGTCGGTGATCGAGGCCGCCGCAGTGTTCGGCGAGTCTTCCGGCGTTGACGTTCTCACGTCCGTTGCCGGCCCTTCGGCGGAAGAAGCCTATGTAGCGTTGCGCGGCGTCGTCTCGCTCGGTCTGCTCGACGAGTCCAACGACGGAAAGACGATCACGTTTCCGCAGATTCACCTGCGCGAGGCGATCTACAACGCAATGACCGAACGCCGCCGCACGGAGTTGCATCACCGCATCGCCGTCGTGCTGGAAGCTGCGCTGACCGCAGGGGCGACGCACATTCTCGGCGAAGTTGCTTACCACTACGCTCGGGCCAACGAGCAGATCAAGGGTGTGCGCTACTCGGTGGAAGCGGGCGATCTGGCGATGCGCACGATCGCGCATGAGGGTGCGACGGAGTTTTATCGCAGCGCGCTCGAATTGATGGATCTCGCCGGAGTGGAGGAAGCGAAGAAGGCGGAGGTCCGCGAGAAACTGGCCGACGCTTACTACCGCAGCAGCGATCACCGCGCGGCCATGCAGGCATACCAGTTCCTGCTTAAGAGCATTCAGGCCCGCAGCAAGGACGACGCCCCGAACGCGGATCTCGCCCGGGTCATGAAGAAGATCGGGAAAGTGCTGGCCAAGCGGGGGGAGCAGGAAGCAGCGCAGTCGTACTACCAGAACGCCATCGATCAATTCGAGAAGCTCGGCAGATGGGATGACGTCGCCGAACTGTTGAACCGCATTGCCTGGATGTATCGCGAGCGGGACGATATCGCGGCGGCGCGTGCATCATCCGAACGCGCGTTGGCGCTTCTCGATCCGAGCGAGCCGACCGTCGTCTTCGGCTACGTGATGAACACGCTTGGCTGTCTCGAGTTCAACCTCGGTAACTGGCAGGCCGCGCGCGAGCTCCTGCTCGAGGCGCTGAAAGTGGCCGAAAAGGTCGGCTCCGAGCAGCTCTCGAAAGTGGCAACGACGAACCTCGGCAATGCGCTCTGGAAGCTGGGCGACTGGATCAATGCCCTGCAGTACTACAAGATGAATCTGGCGCTTTCGGAAGCGGAAGGCGATCTCTGGGACCTCATCACGTCCTACAACAACGTCGGCATCATCGAGTTCAGCCGTGGCAATTTTCAGGTGGCGGCCGAATTCTTCGAGAAGAGCGTTCGCATCGACGAGAAGATCGGCGCGGTCGAGAATGAAGCGCTGGCGCGGGAAAATCTGGCCGAGGCTCTGGAGATGCTTGGACGCTGGAACGACGCGCTCGTCCAATACAACCGCTGCATCGGGCTTCAGGGCTTCGACGAGACGCGTGCCTCCCGTTCATCCGTGTACATCCCGCTGGCGCGGTTGATGGGAAAGAAGGGCGACATTGCGAAAGCGATGTCGTACGCCCAGAAGGCGCTCTCTGCCGCAGAGCGCGCCCGCGACGAAGACCTCATCGCCGAGGCGTCGTATGTTTTGGCGAACATCGAGGATGAGCGCGAAAACTACGGCGAGGCCGAACGTCACCTGGCGCGCACGTTGTCGATCTTCGCGTCGCATCAGACCACGCAGGGACTCTCGCGGGCGCACACGGCCGCGGCCAGCATGGCCTTCACGCAGCAACGGATGGATGAAGCGTGGCGGCATGCCGAGCTGGGCGCAATGTACGCGCGCCAACTCGACGACCGCTTCGCGCTGGCGAAGAACGATTGGATGTGGGGAAAGATCTTTTCGTCGCAGGGTAACCGTGACGCGGCGAACGCCAAGTTCGAGGCCGCGCGCGCGACGTTCGAGGTGCTCGAGACGCCGTACGAGCATGCGCGGCTCCTCTTCGACATCGGCCTTCTCAAGGATGAACCGGAAGAGGCGACACAGACGATTCGCAGCGCCATCCGCATCTTCGAGAGACTCGAGGCCACGCACGATCTCGAGCGCGCGCGCGGCGCTCTCTTCCGCATCAAACCGGCAGGCAAGGCGCCGGACAGTGGCGTGGTCGGGCTTTACGAAGTGGTCCGGATCATCAACTCGACGTTGAATCTCGAAGAAGTGCTCAACCGCGTTCTTGATGTCGCCATCCGCCGCGTGCGGGCCGAGCGCGGGATGATCCTCCTCCTCGATCCGATCACCAGCGCACTGCGGACGCGGATCGTGCGGAACATCAAGGATACCGAGGGCGGGTCGCGGCGTTCGCCGCAATCGATCGTGAAGGAAGTGATCCAGTCAGGACAGTCGGTGATCTCCGCCGATGCGCGCGCGGACGACCGTTTCACTGAATCGGAATCGGTCATCGCCGAGAACATCATGTCGATCCTTTGCGTGCCGCTCGTGATTCGCGAGCGCATCGCAGGCGCGATCTACGTCGATCATCGCGAGGCCCGTCACCTCTTCTCGCAGAGGGATCTGACCTTCCTCGAGGCGTTCTCCGATCAGGCGGCGATCGCGATCGAGAACGCCCGGCTGTACGAAGAGCTGGAGTCCGCGCGGGCGCGCCTGTCGCTCGAGAACGAGTCATTACGCCGCGAAGTGCTCGTTGAGAAGCATCTCGATTCCGTCGTCGGCGGTTCGGAGGCTGTAGCCAGGATTCAGTTCGCGGTTCGTAAGGCGGCTACCGGCCACTCCACTGTCCTCGTGCGAGGGGAGTCGGGGACCGGCAAGGGTCTGATCGCGAGGATCATTCACAACGTGTCTCCGCGCCGCAACGCTCCGTTCATCATGTTCAACTGCGCCGCACTTCCCGAGACACTGGCGGAGTCGGAGCTGTTCGGACACGAGAAGGGCTCGTTCACCGGAGCGGACCGCCGCAAGCTCGGACGCTTCGAGCTGGCCAACACTGGAACGATTTTTCTCGACGAGATCGGCAAGATCAGTCTGGCCATTCAGGCCAAGCTCCTTCGCGTCGTCGAGGATAAGGAGTTCGAGCGCGTCGGCGGCACGCAGACGATCAAGACCGATGTAAAGATCATCGCAGCGACGAATCTCGATATCGAGAAGGCGATCGAGGCAGGAACGTTCCGCGAGGATCTCTACTACCGGCTGAACATCATCCCGCTGACACTGCCGCCCCTTCGCGAACGAAAAGACGACATTCCGCTCCTCGCCGAGCATTTCATCCGCAAGATCTGCAAGGACCTCGGCGTGGAAACGAAGCGCCTTGAGCCGGGCGTGCTCGATCTCTTTGCCCGCTACAACTGGCCCGGAAATGTGCGCGAGCTGGAAGCGACGATTCATCGCGCCATCGTGATGTCGAACGATGAAACGATTACGCGCAACGATTTCTACGGCTTGTTCGGCGAGATCGGCGCGGCAGCATCGCCCGGACAGCCCTTGCCGATGCCCTCGTCGCTGCTCAATCCGATGGTGGGCAGGATGGAGATTACGAGCGAGGTCTACGACGAGGTGATGTCGTCCGTCGATCGCCAGCTCATCGAGCGCGCCCTCGAAACGTCGGGCGGACGGATCCGCGAGGCCGCACGCCGCCTCGGTCTCGCCAGGAATACGCTGAAGTCGAAGATCCAGAAATACAGGATCACAGCAAAGGATTGAGTCTCCGTTGTTCATGATTCTCCCTGCCATTTGAACTACTCTGGAGAACGATGACCGAGACCAACCCACGCCCTGTGGAGCTCAAAGAAGACCGCATTCCGATGGCGGGGATCGAAGAGACGATCTCCAATCTGATCGATCTATACGGCGGCGAGCTTACCGCTTCAGGCGCGAACGAGCGACGCTTCACTCTTCCGCTGCGGCGCGGACTTGCGGCGGCGGGTGGCGTCGAGTGCACCGTTTCCTGGGCGCCTTCGGAAGTGGGCGAGGTCATCGTAACGCTTGTCTGCAATCGCGACGTCGACGCGCCGAAATCGCAGAGGGTCTTTCTTCTGGTCGCCGGCGTCGTCGGCTCACTCCTCTTCATGATCTGGCCGTTCTTTCTGCATTCGCGCGAGCTGGGGACGCTGGCCTGGATCGGTGGCGTGGTGGCGTTCGCCGTGTATCTCATGACTCTGCGAAAAACGAGCGGAGGCATCGCGTACGATTTTCTGCGGCGTCTCTCTCGCGAGCAGCGGTCACGTCAGGCCGCGCACGAATGATCTGGATCATGTTGCCGCTGCTGGCGTTCGTTTTCTTCGGGCTCTACGTCCGCCGGGAGGCGGCGCGCATTCGTGCGGAGGATGGCACCATCGTTCGAGGACGCGTGAAGAACTTCGCTGAGCTGCCGCACGTGGTCGTGCGGCTGAAGCTCGCGGGCTCGCGGATGGCGACGCTTGCGGAGCTCCACGTCCGGCAGGCCATCGAGGACGAGATCGAGCAACGCGGCATCGGATCAGTCGCGGACGCCGGCTCCGGGAAGGGTTGGGCGCACGTGAGCGTAGTGGTCGCGAATCCGGCAGAAGCGGCAGAGAAGATACGGGAACTGCTTCGCGAGCGCGGCCTGCTCGACGCAGCCGAGGTCGAAGCGTCTACAGACGGCCCGAGATGATCGACTTGGCGATCGTCGAAAGCTGCATGTTCGACGTTCCCTCGTAGATCTGCCCGACCTTGGAGTCGCGCCAGAACTTCTCGACCGGATACTCCTTCGTGTAGCCGTTGCCTCCGAAGAGCTGTACGGCCAGCGATGTGACTTTCTCCGCTACCTGCGACGAGAACAGTTTCGCCATTGCCGCCTCACGGAGGAACGGGCGCTTCGCATCCTTGAGCCGGGCCGCGTTGTAAACCATGAGGCGCGCCGCTTCGAGTTGCGTTGCCGCCTCCGCTATCTGGAACTGCACTCCCTGAAACTCCGAGATGGACTGTCCGAACTGTTTGCGCTCTTTCGTGTAGGCGATGGCGTGCTCGAGCGCGCCGCGGGCCACGCCGATCATCTGCGCGCCGATCCCGATCCGTCCTTCGTTCAGGGTTTCGATGGCGATCTTGTAGCCCTTGCCGGGCTCGCCTACGACGTTCTCTTTCGGGACCTGGCACTCTTCGAGGATCAGCTCGCAGGTTGATGACGCCCGTATCCCGAGCTTGTCCTCTTTCTTGCCGACCTTGAAGCCGGGGAAATCGCGCTCGATGAGGAAGGCCGTGATGCCTTTGTAGCCGGCGTCCGGCTTGGCGTTCGCGAAGACGATGAAGATGTTCGCTTCGAACGCGTTGGTGATCCAGAGTTTCTGCCCGTTGAGAACCCAGTGATCGCCGCGGTCATCGGCTTTGCAGGCCAGCCCAAAGGCATCGGACCCGCTGCCGGACTCGGAGAGGGCGTACGCGCCGACCGTGTCGCTGCATAGCATCGGCAGGTACTTCGATTTCTGGTCTTCGCTTCCCCAACGGATGATGGCGTTGTTGACGAGCGTGTTCTGAACGTCGACCAGCACACCGCAGGAGGCATCGACGTGGGAGAGCTCTTCGACCACGAGAACGGCATTGAAGAACGACGAGCCCGCGCCGCCCCACTGCTCGGGGACTTCGATTCCCATGATCCCCAGCTCGAAGAAGCTCTTGATCAGATCCTTCGACATCAGGGCGTCGTGGTCCATCTGGTGAACCAGGGGCCGGATCTTCTCGATGGCGAACTCGCGCACGCTCTCCTGAAACATCTGCTCCTCTTCGGAGAGGATGGTCAGCGGGGCGCCTGCACTGGGAGTGATGGTTTCGGTGGTCATCCGCGGATCATATCGGAACGGTGGTGCCCCGGGCCGGACTCGAACCGGCATGGCCTTTCGGACCGAGGGATTTTAAGTCCCTTGCGTCTACCAGTTTCGCCACCGGGGCTCTCAGCTACGTTAACACGTTGACGTTCCCGCGGAGTGGGGTTACCTTGAGAGTGCACAACGTTTGAGGCACCGCCGCGAAGCAGTAAAGCGTTGATCAACGGATCGGAGGCGAGCGGCGGCGACGCCGCCCGCGAATCCCGCGTCGAATGCTCTGGCGTTGATCAACGCATTCGCGGCGGTTGTGAAGGGGAGAGTGGTGATGGGTGTCTGCAACTGGTGCGGGAGCGCGTTCCCGCTGACTCGGTCGACTCGGAAGTACTGCACGACCCGCTGTAAGACCAACGCATGCCTCGGCCGCAAGCCGAGCCGCATCAGGGCCGCCGAGGTCGAAGCGCTTCACGAACTGCTGCATACCGACCTGCCGGGTGCTGAGCTGTTTCGCGAGCGGCTGCGGGCGATCATCGCTCCTCATCTGCCGCCGATTGCCGTCGAAGGCGCTGCATTCGTTCCGCGGCTGGATTAGGCGCTCGCGTGCGTGCAAGGGGTCAGGTCGAAACCGAAACCGACGGAAGATGGAAGTGGCGCCT
>Ga0307470_10000656_pt1 | contig 15456 bp, 9 predicted proteins | sample atmos_gasesAM3C__FD_204565 | JGI IMG/M metagenome (GOLD analysis project Ga0307470, IMG submission 204565) | Hardwood forest soil microbial communities from Morgan-Monroe State Forest, Indiana, United States - atmos_gasesAM3C_05 | ecosystem: Environmental > Terrestrial > Soil > Temperate forest... | reverse complement strand
CTCACGCCGGAGGTCTCGAGATGTCTTTCTGTCTTGTTCAGCCTATCCAGGAGTCTGTCGTAGGTGTCCTCGGCCTCGATCTTAGAAATCCAAGAATTTGCGTGTTGCGGTGGCACCTCAGGCCTCGATCGCGGTCAGCTCGGTCTCGACGCCTTCCCACTCGCCCATCATGCCCTCCACCTCGGCGGAGAGGCGCTTCTGCTCCTGCTCGAGCTTCTTGACCTGCTCGCGCGAGGTGCGGTCGAAGAAGGTGGGGTCGCAGAACAGCTCGTTGATCTCGTGGATGCGCGCCTCGGCCCTCTCGACCGCGGCGGTCAACTGGTCGCGGCGCTTGGCGAGGTCTCTCTGTTTGGCCAGCCGCTCGCGCTCGGGGAGAGCGCCGTTGCCGGCCGCCTTCGCCTTCTTCTGCTGGGCGCGCTTGACGCGCAGCACCGCCTCGGCGTCCAGGTGGTCGTCGCCCAGGCGGTCGATGTACTCCTCGTAGGTGCCGCCGAAGTCCTGCAGACCCTTCTCCGAGATCTCGATGATGCGGGTGGCGAGCTGGGAGACGAACCAGCGGTCGTGGGAGACGAAGATCAGCGTGCCGTCGTACTTCTTGAGCCCCTCGACGAGCGCCTCGATCGCCTCGAGGTCGAGGTGGTTGGTGGGCTCGTCGAGCACCAGCACGTTGGGCTGGGTGACCGCGAGGCGGGCGAAGACGAGGCGCGCCGCCTCGCCGCCGGAGAGGCTCTGGCAGGTCTTCTTGACGTCATCGCCCGAGAACAGCACCTGGCCCAGGTGGCCGCGGATGAAGCCGATCGACTCGCCCGGCACCGCCTCCCAGAGCCACGCCTCGACGCTCTGCTTGCCCGCCGCGGCGAGCTCGTTGTGGTCCTGCGAGAAGTAGCCCGGATGGGTCTCGTAGCCCCACTCGACGCGGCCGGCGTCGGCCTCGAGCTGGCCGATGGCGATCTTCAAGAGCGTCGACTTGCCGATGCCGTTGGGGCCGATGATGGCGACGCGGTCGCCGCGGTCGATGCGCAGGGTGACGCCGGAGAGGACCCGCTTTTCGCCGTAGGCCTTGGAGAGGCCCTCGACCTCCAGGACCTGGCGGCCGCTCGGCCGGCGCTGCTTGAAGGGGAAGGTGGGGTAGCGGCGCGAGCTCTGCGGCAGCTTGTCGATGACGATCTTCTCGATCATCTTGATCTTGCTCTGCGCCTGCCGCGCCTTGGTCGCCTTGGCGCGGAAGCGGTCGACGAACGCCTGGTGGTCGGCGATCTGCTTCTCGCGCTTGTCGATCTCCGCCTCTTTGCGCTCGCGCTCGGCGTGCTTGGCGGCCTCGAAGGCGGTGTAGTTGCCGTGGTAGAGCATGATCGTCTCGTAATCCACGTCCACGATGTGGGTGCAGATGTTGTCGAGGAAGCGGTGGTCGTGGGAGATGACGATGGCGCAGCCCTTGTAGGCCTCGAGGAACTTCTCGAGCCAGCGGATGGAGAGGATGTCGAGGTGGTTGGTCGGCTCGTCGAGCAGCAGCGCGTCGGGGTCCGCGGCGAGCACCTGGGCGAGGAGGACGCGGAGCTTGAAGCCGCCGGAGAGGGTCGACAGCGGCTGGCGGTGGATCTCGGTCGGGATGCCGAGCCCCTCGAGCACCTCGCCGGCGCGGGCCTCGAGGGTGTAGCCGTCGTGGCGCAGGATGGTGTCCTCGAGATCGGCGTAGCGCTCGGCGTCGAACTCCTCGTGCGATCTCTCGAGCAGCCGCTCCTTCTCGACGATGGCCTCCCACACCTCGTGGTTGCCCATCATCGCCACCTCGAGGATCGGCATCTCCTCGTAGCGGAAGTGGTCCTGCTTGAGCACCCCGAGCTTCAGCCGCTTGGGCATCGAGAGGGTGCCTTCGGACGCCGGCTCCTCGCCCGCCAGGATGCGCAGGAAGGTCGATTTGCCCGAGCCGTTGGCGCCGACCAGCCCGTAGCGGCTGCCCGGGTTGAACTGGATCGAGGCCCCGGAGAACAGGGTCTGGTAGCCGAAGGATTTGCCGAGATCGGAGACCGCAATCATGGGCCGAGAACTCTATCAGAGCGGGTGGGTGGCCGCCGCGAGTTCTGGCGCGCGCCGTGGGGACTCCGTTTGGTCCGCTGCGGGCGGCCGCCTTCGGGCCCGCCCGCCCTTCACTCCCTTCCAGGCAGCCGTCCTCGCGGACCAAACGGAGCCATGACCAGGCTCACGACAGCTCAGCCCGGTCCGCTGCGGGCGGCCGCCTTCGAGCCCTCCCTCCCTTCACTCCCTTCCAGGCGGCCGTCCTCGCGGACCGAGCCGAGCCACGACCCGGCTCAGCGGCCGGGCTTCGTCTGCCGCGGGTTGAGGAGCTTCTCGAACCATTTCTTGCGGCGGAGCTGGCGCGGCGCCTGGGCGGTGCCGAGCTCGCCGCGGTGGCCGGAGGCGTCGGTCGCCACGGCGTAGTACTCGATCGTCCGGTTCTGGTGGAGCGACGGCGGCACCTCGGCGGTGTAGTCGGCGCCGGAGCGCACCGGCTGGAGGTCGACGTAGCCGGCCGTCCCCTCGGCGCGGGCGTGCACGACGACCGACTTGACCGCGAAGTCGTCGCTCACCCGGAGGACGATGCGCGCGGCGCTGCCCTTCTCGTACTCCGCCTGAGGATTGGCGAGCTGGATCGCCGGGGGCGCCTTGTCGAGGGCGGCGAGCTGGCGCTCGAGGCGGCCGCGCTCCTCGCGGAAGCGCGCCTCGTAGCGCGGGCTGGGCCGGGCGTCGCGGAGGACGGCGAGACCTTCGTCCGGCCGCTTCCTCGCCGCGGCGGCGGCGGCCTGCGCGAGGACGTTCTGGAAGCTCTGGTCCGAGCGCTGCTCGGAGGCGTAGCGGGACATCCGCTCGGCGAGGCCGGGGCGATCCGGCCAGGCGCGGGCGAGGGGCTCCATCCGCGCCTGGGCCGCGGCGACGGCGCCGGTCTGGAAGAGGGTGTCCGCCTCCGCCTCGATCGCCGCCGCCGCGCGCTCGCGCGCCGCCGCGGCGCCGGCGTAGCGCGGCAGGGCGGCCGCGAGGTCGCCGGCGAGCGCGATCACCTGCGGCTGGTCGCCCGCCTGGACGGCGCGGTCGAGACGGCCGGAGAGGTCGACGGCGCGGCGCGCCTGGGCGAGCTCGCGGGCGATCCCGGGGCGGTCGCGCAGCACGGTCCGCTCGTCGCCCCCGATCCGGCGCAATGCCTCGCGCAGGGCCCCGAGGCTGCCCGCCCGCAGGCTGTTGCGCAGGTCGGCCGCCAGCCGCTCGCGGCCCGCTGCCTCGAGCGCCGAGCCGAGCGAGAGGTAGATCGCGCAAGCGGCGGGCGGGAGATCGCCCTCGTCGCGCGCGGCGGCGATCGCCAGCCTCGCCTCCTCGTCCCTGCCCTCCGCGAAGGCGGCGGCGGCAGCGGCGAGCGGTGCCGGCACGGCGGGCACGGCGAGCTCGGGCGCGGACGCCCGCCGCGGCGGCGCGGGCGGCGGCGAGCGGTGGACGGCGGGCAGAACGGCGGCCGGCGCCGCCGCGGGCATGCCGGGCGCGCCCGCTCCCCGGCTCGACCACCAGACGAGCCCCACGCCGCCCAGGGCCAGGAATGCCGCGAGGACAGCCGCGAGGGCGGCGATCAGACCCCAGCGCCTTCGCCGGACCGGAGCGGGCGGTGCGTTGGGCGCGGCGACCGCGGCCGGAGCCGTCGGAGGGGATGGCGGTGGAGGGGACGGCGGCGGAGGGGACGCCGGCATCTCGGGCTCGCCGGAGGGGTGGAGCTCGAAGAGCTCGGCGTCGAGCGACGGAAGAGGCGGCAGCTCCGGCAGCTCGGGGGCCGACGCCTCGGGGGCCGCGGGGCTCGCCTCCCCGGCGGCGGGGACCGGTGGCGGGTCCATGACGGCGGCCTTGCGGAGCGCCTCTTCGAAAAACACCGGGTTGGTGTCGTCGCCGGGCTCGCTCGGATGGGTGTCGTCCGCGGCGCCGGCGCTGGCGAGCGCCTGGGCGAGCAGGACGTCGTCCGGCATCGGCGAGAGGAAGATCCGCGTCGCCGGCGGCGCCGGACGCGGCCCGGCGGCGCCGGTCAGGGCGAGGTGGAAGGCCTCGCGCAGCTCGGCGCACGACGGGCGCTCGCCGGGGTCGCGGCAGAGAGCGCGCTGGAGGATCTGGACGAGGGCCTGATCGTCCTCGAGCTCGAAGCTGACGCCGAGCGGCAGGCTCACGCGCGGCGCCGGCGATTCGGCGCCGTGGACCCGCGCCCCCAGCAGCACGCAGGCGACGAGGGCGAGCGAATAGACGTCCGAGCCGGCGCCCGCCGCGGCCTCGGCGGCGGTGCCGATCTCCGGCGCCGCGAAGGCCGCCGCGCCGCCACCGCCGGCGATGCGCGCGTCGGCGGGGCGCAGCAGCGCCGAGCCGAGGCCGGTGAGCTTGACCTGGCTCGGCGCGCCGTCGCCCGGCGCGGCGGGGGTCGCGAGCAGCAGGTTGTCGGGCGAGACGTTGTGGTGGGCGAGGCCGGCCTGGGCGAGCGCCTCGAGCCCGTCGACCGCCTGGATGAGGGCGGGGAGGATCTGCGCCGGCGAGCCGCCCGCCAGGGCGTCGAGGCCGCGGCCGGCGGTCCACTCGAAGACGAGGAAGGCCTTGCCGTCGGGGGTGAAGCCGAAGTCGAGCAGCTCGGGCAGGCTCGGGTGCGCGAGGCCGCCGAGCACGTTCATGGCGCGCACGAAGAGCGGCGCGTCCTCGGGGCCGCCGGCCATCGGGATGAGCTTGACGGCGACCGTCGCGCCGCGCGCCGGATCGAAGGCGCGCCAGACGCTCGCCCCCGCCTTGGAGCAGACGGCCTTCTCCAGGCGGACCTGCTCGGTGATGTCGCGGAAGTAGGCCATCCCCGCTCCGGTCGAGCGTCCTCGCGGCCTGCGAGGGAGGTTGAGCTTCGAGGCCGGAAGTTTAGCGCGAGATGCGTCCACCCGCACCCGCCGGGGCGGCGTGCGCCGACTGAGCTTGTGCCCGAATTACAACCCGTCGATACTTCGCTTCGGGGGACGAGGTGGAGGATGAAGAGGGGAGGCCGGCGCGCGCCGGCCTCCCCTCTTCGCCAGGATGCTGCGGGCCGCCTTAGCGGACGGTGCCGCGGCGGAACAGGTTGACGATGGCGAGAAGGATGACGGCGCCGACGAGCGACACCAGCAGGCCGGTGACGGTGAAGTCGCCGCTGTTGATGGTGCCGGTGCCGAGATGGGGAGCGATCAGGAAGCCGGCGATCAGCGCGCCGACGATGCCCACCACCACGTTCAGGATGATGCCCTGTTGCGCGTCGGTGCGCATGATGATGCTGGCGATCCAGCCGATGAGGCCGCCGACGATCAGATAGATGAGAATGCCCATGAGTTCCTCCTCCTCGTGTGTCCGGTTGATGTGGCTCGGTACCCTTGCCTGTCCTGCCACCATGGAGAGCAACAGTCGTGCCATAGCGGCCGCGCGCAGTGGCGGGGCAGGGCTCCCGCGGCCCGCCGACATCCACTGGAGCGCTTCTTGCACCCCTCCCTCCCAGCCTGCCCGCCCACGGGACCGTCGACCGCTCCGTTCGGGTGCCGGCGCCGGCCGGTAGCCACGGCAGCAAGATCCCTCAATGTCTGGCAAACGCAGCACTTCCCCGGCGGACGCCCGGTCGTTCAGGCGCCGCTGGCTGTTCCTGGCCGCCGGCGTGGGAGGGGTCCTCGCCGCCGCCGCGGCGGTCGTCGTCGGGCCGTTCTGGCGCCTTACCAGCCAGTTCGAGGACATCACCTACCGGCAGCCCTCGCGCCTCTACGCCCAGCCCACGCGCCTCGCGGACGGCAAGGCCTGCGGGCCCGACCGCCTGCTCGCCGAGCTGAAGGTCGGGGGCTATCGCGAGGACGGGTCCGCCGGGTCGCTGCCGGTGGGCTGCTACCGGCGGGCCGGCGGCGGATTCGCCGTCCATCTGCGCAATTTCCCCACTCCCGAGGGGCGGGGGGGCGGCCTCGCCGAGATCGATCTCCACGGCGGCCGCATTGCCGCCCTACGCCTGGACGGCAAGAGCGTCGACTCCCTCGTCCTCGAGCCTCTGCTCCTCGCTTCGTACTACGGCCCCGACTTCAAGGAGCGCCGCCCGGTCGCCGTCGCCGAGGTGCCCCAGGACCTGATCGGCGCCGTGCTCGCCGCCGAGGACGAGGGGTTCTTCAGCCACTCCGGCATCTCGTTGACCGGCATCGTCCGCGCCGCCTGGGTGGACGTCCGCGGCCGCGGCATCCGCCAGGGCGGCAGCACCCTCACCCAGCAGCTGGTCAAGAACATCTATCTCACCCAGGAGCGCACGCTCACCAGGAAGCTCCGCGAGGTGATGCTCACCGTCGTCCTCGAGAGCCGCTTCCAGAAGAAGGAGATCCTGGAGGCCTATCTCAACGAGATCTACCTCGGGGCGAGCAACGGCGTGAACCTGATGGGGGTGGGCGCCGCGGCGCGGGCCTACTTCGGCAAGGATGTCGGCCAGCTCACCCTACCCGAGGTGGCGGTGCTGGGCGGCATGATCAGCGCCCCCGCCCTCTACTCGCCGATCGAGCACCCCGACCGCTCGCGCGAGCGGCGCGACTGGGTGCTGCGGCGCATGGAGAAGCTGCGCCTGGTCGACGCCGCGCGCGCCGAGCGGGCGATCGCGAGCCCGCTCGCCGTCTCCCCCGAGCCGGCGGTCCGCCGGCGCACCCCCTACTTCGCCGACGCCGCGGCCCAGGAGGCCGAGCGCCGCTTCGGCGTCAGCGACATGGACGACGCCGGGTACACCCTCTTCTCGACCCTCGACTGGCGCGATCAGCAGGCGGCGCAGCGCGCCGTCGAGGCCGGCCTCGCGGGGCTCGAGAAGGGCGCCGGCAGGCGCCGCAAGGGCGAGCTGCAGGGCGCCCTGGTGTCGGTCGACCCGGCGACCGGCGGCATCCTCGCCTACGTCGGCGGCCGCCAGTACGCGGCGAGCCAGTTCGACCGCGCCGGCCAGGCGCACCGCCAGGTGGGGAGCGCCTTCAAGCCGGTCGTCTACGCCGCGGCCTTCGAGGCGAAGCGCGCGGTGCCGGCGACCTTCCTCGACGACTCGCCGCTCACCGTGCGGGTGGGCAACCGCTCGTGGACCCCGAAGAACGACGACGGCGACTTCCACGGCTGGGTCTCGGCGCGCGCGGCGCTCGAGCACAGCTACAACCTGGCGACGGCGCGCCTGGCCCTCCAGGTCGGCCTGCCGAAGATCGTCGAGCTCGCCCACGCCATGGGGATCGCCGGCACGCTCGAAGCGTTCCCCTCGGTCGCCCTGGGCGCCGCGGACGTGACGCCGGTCGAGCTCGCGACGGTCTACGCGACGCTCGCCCGCGGCGGCGTGCGGCCGCCGGTCCACGCGCTGGTCGCCGTCCGCGACCGCCACGGCAAGCCGGTCGCCGCGGCCGCGCTCCCCGAGCCCGAGCGGGTGCTCTCCGCGCCCACCGCCTACCTGGTGACCTCGATGCTCCAGGGGGTGCTCGACCGCGGCACCGGGCGGGCCGCCCGCAGCCTCGGGGTGGAGGGCGACCTGGCGGGCAAGACCGGCACCACCAACGACCAGCGCGACAGCTGGTTCGCCGGCTACTCGCCCGACCGCGCCACGGTGGTCTGGGTTGGCTACGACGACAACGCGCCGAGCGGCCTCTCCGGCGCCCGCGGGGCGCTGCCGATCTGGGGCCGCTTCACCGTCGCCGTGCGGCCGCCCGGCGGCTACCGCACCTTCGCCCAGCCGTCCGGCATCTCGACCGCGGTGATCGACCCGGCCACGGGCCTGCTGGCGACCGAGTACTGCCCGGCGGTGCTGACCGAGGTCTTCCCCGCGGGGCAGGTGCCGACCGAGCTCTGCAGCCAGCACCAGGGCTGGTCGCCCGAGCTCCTCGCCCAGGCCCAGGAGGCCGCGGTGCCCAACACCTCGACAGGCGAGGAGGAGCGCCGCGCCCCCGGCGAGCCCGCCGCGGCCGGGGCCGAGCGCGAAGCTCCCCGCGAGCACCCGTTCCGCCGCTGGCTGCGGCGCGTCTTCGGAGGCGGGGTAGGCGGCGATCACGGCCCCGACCGCGGCCACGATCCGGCGGCCGACCGCGACGCCGACCGCCGGCCGCCGCGAGAGGGCGAGCGCCAGCTACCGCGGGACGGCGAGCGCCGCGACGACGGCGGCTGACGGATCGATGTCCCCCCGCACCGCGATCGAGATCGAGCGCGCCCGCACCCACAACCTCAAGGGCATCGACTGCCGCGTGCCGCACGGGGCGGTGACCGTCGTCACCGGCCCCTCGGGAGCCGGCAAGTCGTCGCTCGCTTTCGACACCGTCTTCGCCGAGGGGCAGCGGCGCTTCGTCGAGTCGATGTCGACCTACGCCCGCCAGTTCCTCGACCAGATGGAGCGGCCGCCGGTCGACGACATCCGCAACATCCTGCCGGCGGTGGCGCTCGAGGCCAAGAACTCCGTCCGCAACGCGCGCTCGACGGTGGGGACGGCGACCGAGGTCCACGACGTCCTGCGGCTGCTCTACACCCATCTCGGCGAGGTGGTCTGTCCGCTCGGGCACGGCGCCGTCGCGAGCTACGCCCCCGAGGAGGCGGCCGCCGAGCTCGCCGCCGGCGCCGCCGGCGACCCGTTCCTCCTTGTCGTGCGGCTGCCGCGCCCGCGCCGCCGCGCCGACGAGGCCCTCGGCGAGCTCGTCCGGCAGGGCTTCCGGCGGCGTCTCGTCGCGGCCGCCGGCGGCGAGGAGCGCGACGAGGTGGCGACGATGGAGCCGGGCGAGGCCTGGCCGGCGGCGCTCGACCCGCTGCCCTTGGTCCTCGGCCGCTTCCGCGCCGGGCCGGAGACGCTGGCGCGGGTGACGTCGACCGTCGAGGAGGCCTATCGGCTGGGCTCGGCGCTGGGCGCGGGCGCCGTGCCGGGCGCGGGTCGCGTCGAGGCGCGCGGTCCCGCCGGCACCCGCTTCTACGGCCGTGAGCTCGCCTGCCTGGTCTGCGGCACCGTCGTGCGCCGGCCGACGCCGCCCCTCTTCTCCTTCAACTCGCCGCTCGGCGCCTGCCCGGGCTGCCAGGGCTTCGGGCGAGTGATCGGCATCGACCGCGGGCGGGTCGTCCCCGATCCGCGGCGCACCCTCGCCGAGCGCCCCATCGCGCCGTGGAACACGCCGGCCTACGAGGACCTCTACGCCGAGCTCTACGCCGCCTGCCGGCGGCGCAAGGTTCCGCTCGACGTCCCCTGGGGCGACCTCCCGGCGGCGACGCGCGAGTGGGTGTGGAGCGGCGACGGGAAGTTCGTCAACCTCGAGGGCTTCTTCGCCTGGCTCGAGCAGCGTACCTACAGGGTCCACGTGCGCGTGCTGCTCGCGCGCTATCGCTCCTACACCACCTGCCCGGAGTGCGGCGGCGCGCGCCTGAAACCCGAGGCGCTCGCCGTGCGGCTGGCGGGCAAGACCCTCCCCGAGCTCACCGCCATGAGCGTCGAGCAGCTCCTGGCGTGGCTCGCGGCGCGGCGCTTCTCGCCGCGGCAGCGCGAGGTCGCCGGCCACCTGCTCGAGGAGCTCGGCGAGCGCGTCGGGGTGCTCCACCGGGTGGGCCTCGACTACCTGACCCTCGACCGCCAGGCGCGCACCCTCTCGGGCGGCGAGACGCAGCGCATCCACCTCGCCGCCGCCCTGGGCTCCGGGCTCACCAGCACGCTCTACGTCCTCGACGAGCCGACCATCGGCCTCCACCCGCAGGACAGCGCGCGCCTCCTCGACCTCCTCCGCGACCTCGCCCGGCGGGGCAACACGGTGCTCGTGGTCGAGCACGACCGCACGATCATCCGCGGCGCCGACCACGTCATCGACCTCGGGCCGGCGGCCGGCGAGCACGGCGGCTTCGTGGTGGCGGAGGGTCCGATCGCGACGATCCTGGCGAGCGAGACCTCGCTGACCGGCCGCTACCTGAAGGAGCGCCCGCCGACCCCGGCGCGCCGCCACGTCGCCCGCTTCCGCCGCGAGCGGGGGCGCGAGTCGCTCGACGAGGAGCTCGCCGGCCTGCCGCGCGTCGTGGTGCGCGGCGCCCGCGCCCACAACCTGAAGAACCTCGACGTCGAGATCCCGCTGGGGGCGCTGGTCGCGGTGACCGGGGTCTCGGGCTCCGGCAAGTCGACGCTGGTCGAGAACGTCCTCTACGGCACCTACCAGCGCGCGCGGGGGGTGGTGGACGTCGATCCCGGCGAGGTCGACGAGCTCTCCGGCCTGGCCGACTTGGCCGACGTCACCCTGGTCGACCAGCGCCCGCCCGGCCGCTCCAGCCGGTCGAACCCGGTCACCTACCTCAAGGCCTATGACGAGATCCGCCGGCTCTTCGCCGCCACCGCCGACGCCCGCGCCCGCGGGATCACCGCCGCCCACTTCTCCTTCAACGTCGAGCGCGGCCGCTGCCCGGCCTGCCAGGGGACCGGGGTGACCGAGGTCGACATGCAGTTCATGGCGCCGGTCACCGTCCCCTGCGAGATCTGCCAGGGGCGGCGCTTCCGGCCCGAGGTGCTCGCCGTGCGCCTGCGCGGGCGCAACGTCGCCGAGGTGCTCGACCTGACGGTCGATTCGGCGCTCGCGGTCTTCGCCGCCGAGCGGCGCCTGGTCCGGCGCCTGCGGACCCTCGCCGAGGTGGGCCTGGGCTACCTGCGGCTGGGCCAGCCGACCTCGACGCTCTCGGGCGGCGAGGCGCAGCGCCTGAAGCTTGCCAGCTTCCTCGACCGGCCGGCCGCCTCGGGGCGCCGCCTCTTCCTCTTCGACGAGCCGACGACCGGGCTCCATCTCGCCGACATCGATCTCCTCTACCACACCTTGCGGCGGCTGGTGCAGCGCGGCGACGGCGTCATCGTCGTCGAGCACAGCCCGGACCTCGTGGCGCGCGCCGACTGGATCGTGGACCTGGGCCCCGGCGGCGGCGTCCACGGGGGAGAGCTCCTCTACTCGGGACCGCTCGAGCCGTTCCTCGACCGGATCCTCTCCCCCACCGCCGACGAACTCCGGCGCCACCTGCAATGGCCGGAGCCGGCGCTGGCGGTCGCCCGGTGACTCGGCTTTAGCGCTTGCTGGTTTACTTGGGCAAAGCGGCGACCTGCGTTATGATGTCAATATCTTTCCCCAGGTCGTCGAGGCCGGTGCGTTCCCAGACGGCCGCAGTATGGGAGGACGCGATCATCGCCAGCGTCGGAGGGTGGTACCTCGAGGTCGAAGGACGCAGGATCGACCTGCACGACGGCGAGGTCACGATCGGCCGCAGCCGCGGCTGCGGCGTGGTGCTGCGGGACCCCAGCGTGAGCCGCGGTCACGCTCTCCTCTCGGTGCGCGGCGAGCGCGTCACCCTCCAGGACCTGCGCTCGAGCAACGGCACCTACAGCAACGGCAAGCGCCTCGAGGTGGAGACCGCGCTCGCCGACGGCGACCGCGTGGTGATCGGGGAGACCGCCCTCCACCTGCGGCGCATCCTCCCGGGGACGGGGCCCGGCCTGGCCTCCTCCGACGGCGCGGCGTTCTGCCCCGCCTGCGGCCGCCCGGTCGACGGCGCCGCCGCCTCCTGCCCGAGCTGCGGCGCCGGTCTCGGCGGCGGCCGCCTGCCCCGCCGCTCGGAGGCGATCGGCCTGGGCGAGGTGCTGCCGGTCGGCGAGGTGCTGGGCTCGGCCTCCGCCTCCTGGGACCAGACGACGTTTCGCCAAGGATCGGCGGCCGCCGATCCGTCTCAATCAACCGCGGCGGCCGCCGATCCGTCTCGATCGACCGTGGCGGCCGCCGATCCGTCTCAATCAGCCGCGGCGTCGTCAACCGCGACGGCCGCTCCGCCCCCGGGTCCCGCCGCGGCCGGCGAGACCGACCCGCCGACCGACCCCGAGCTGTCGGCTCTCCTCGCCGAGCCGCCCATGTCGGTCCGCCAGGCGGAGCGGACGCCGGCGACGCCGCTGCCGGCCGTCTCCGCGCCGCTGGTCTCGGCCGACCCGCCGCCGGGGCTCATCCAGCGGCTGGCGGAGCGCCTGGGACTGAGCCGGCGCGGCTGAGCTCGCGGACCTCCGTCCTGGTAGGATCGCCGGGGGGACGCGCGATGATCTCAGAGGCTCCAGCGATGGCGGCAGCGGGCGCGCGGGGCGCGCGCCGCCCGGCGCGCGGAGCCTGGTGGATCGGCACCGCGGCGGGAGCCTTCCTGGCCTGCGTGCTGCTGGTGGCCGCCTGGGCCAAGGCGCTCGACCCGCACGCGTTCGCCGACCAGATCCGTGCCGACGGGCTCGACGGTCTCGCCCCGGCTGGCGCCGTCGCCCTCGCCGCGATCGGGCTCGAGGCCGGCCTCGGCACGGCGCTCCTCCTCGGGCTGCGCCGCCTGTGGGTGCTCCTCCCGGCGGCGCTCCTCGTCGCCTTCTTCCTGTTCCTGACCGGGCACGTCTACTGGCAGAGCGCCCATGGCCACGCCCCTGCCGACGCCGGCTGCGGCTGCTTCGGCAACCTCGTGCAGCGCTCGCCGGCGGCGGCGTTCTGGCAGGACCTGGCGCTCCTCGTGCCGGCCCTGGCGCTCGCTTTCATCGGCCGCGAGCGGGAGGCGCCCGCGCCGCGGGGGCGTATCCTGGCCGTCCTCGCCGTGACCGCGGCGGCCATCGTCTTCGCCTGGTGGTCCCCGCAGCTGCCGCTCGACGACCTCGCGACCCGCCTGAAGCCGGGAGCCCGCCTCGCCGACCTCTGCGCCGGGGCCGGCGCCGGGCGCGCCTGCCTGAGCGGCATCGCTCCCGAGATCGCCGCCGGCGAGGAGCTGGTGGTCATCGCGGACCTGGACGACCCGGGCTTCCAGCGATCGGTCCGCGCGCTCAACGCCTACGCGCGAGAGGGGCGGGGGCCGGCGCTGTGGGTGCTCGCCGCGTCGACGCCGGAGCAGGAGCAGGCCTTCGGCTGGCGCTTCGCCCCCGCCTTCCGCGTGCTCGAGGCGCCGACCGCACTCCTCAAATCACTCTACCGCCGGATGCCGCGCGCCTTCCTGGTCAAGGATGGCCGGGTGACGCGCACCTACCCCGGGCTGCCGCCCCTGCCGGCGCCCGCCGCCAGCCGCCGGCTCGCCGGCGGCTCGGCTCCGGGCTGATCCCGCAGCTTTCCCTGACGAGGTCCAGACGATGACGCCACTCCATGCCCTCCAGCGCGCCGGCCGACCGGCGCTCCTCGCCGCCGTCCTGTGCGCCGCGCTCGCCGCCGCCGCCCGCGGCCAGGCGGTGCCCAGCGACCACGTGCTGCGCGACTTCGTCCCCAACGATGACTATTCGCTCTGGGTCGACCTCAAGAGCGTGCCGACCGCCGAGATCTACCGCAGCGACGTCGCGAGCGCGATGCTGATCCTCACCGGGGCCCTCCCCTCGCCGGTCCTGGTGCGCCAGGGCGACGAGCCGATCGCGACCGTCCAGATCATGAAGGTCTCCAAGCAGAAGGACGGCTCGATCGACCTGCTGTCCGACGCCGAACTCGCCACCCAGGGCCCCTACACGTTCACCAACGGGGTGGTGAGCTTCAAGGTCGACGGCCATGCGGTCGAGCTGCGCCCGCGGCCGGCCCTCCTCGGTCTCCATGGCGCCGCCGAGCTCAAGGCCCACAGCCCGACCTACGTCCAGGGCGAGAAGGCCTACCAGCCGAACGCGCAGGCGGTCGCGTCGCTGCGCGGCACCCGGATCCCGGTCAACGTGCGCGTCTTCTTCGGCTCCTGGTGCCCGCACTGCCGCCACAACGTGCCGCGCATCCTCAAGGTCGAGGACCAGGTCAAGGGCTCGCAGATCCACTTCGAGTACTACGGGCTGCCGCAGCAGCACCTGGCGCAGGAGCCCCAGGCGAAGAAATTCAAGGTCGACGGCGTGCCGATCGGCGTCGTCTTCGTCAACGGCAGGGAGGTCGGGCGCCTCGTCGGCGACGATTGGAAGACGCCGGAGCTCTCGCTGCTGGGCGAGATCCGCAAGGTCCAGGGAGCGGGCAAGAGGTAGGGCCGGGCCTCGGGACCGAACTGACCCATTACCCGAGCGCCGCGAGCGGATCGATCCCGCCGTTCACCCAGGCGGCGTCCGGGCTCTGCAGCTCGCCGGGGGCGGCGAGCCGCGAGACGCCGAGCGCGGCGAGCCGCGGGGCGATCGCCCAGGCCGCCCGGCCGGCGAGCGCCGCGCCCTGGAGCCGGCCGCGCCAGGGGAAGAGGATCTCCGGCAGGCGGTCGAGTTCGGGCAGCGGGTGGACGGCGACCGTCCGCAGCCCCGGGCCGGGCCGCAGCGCCGGATCGTGCATGACGACGACCGTCCCCGCCGCCGGCGACGACGGCTGCGGGGACGGTGGCATCCCCCCCATCTCTGCGGTCAGGCGGAGCTGCTGCACGGCCCCCAGCGCGGCGGGATCCGCCGGTCCGGGAGGCCACCGGCGGGCGAGCTCGCCGAGCTCGGCGGCCAGGGCGCGGGCAAGCGCCGCGGCATCCTCCGCCGTCCCCTCCCGGTAGACCGCCACGATCGACAGGCAGCCCCGTTGGTCGAAGAGCGCGACGTCGCGTGACAGGCCCGCGGCGACCGCCGCAGCGGGCACCTCCGCTCCCACCGCCGCCAGGCTGAGCTTGGGGCCGTAGGCGATCACCCTGCCCGGCGCCCGCCGCTCGAGGTCGGCGCCCGCCGCCGCGTCGCCGTAGGCGAGAATCCGGCCGACGGCGGCGAGGACGGGTCCTTCGAGCGCCTCATCGCCGCCCGGCCAGGCGGCGGCGGCGACCGCGCCGCCGAGGCGCGGCTGGCGGCGCGCCAGCGCGGCGAGGAAGGCGGGGGCGAAGAAGGGCTCGGCCGAGGGGGACTTGAGGAGCACCGGCCGGCGCAGGGCGAGAGCCGGGAGGAGCGGCTGGACGGCGAGGGCCGGCAGGTTGGCGGCGAGGACGACGAGCGCGGGCATGGGTGGACCGTCGGCGCCGGCTCGGACCGCACGGGCCCGCGCCAACAGCGCCGCGGCCGGCTCCCGCCGCACCCCCCCCAGCACCGCCTCCAGGCCCGCGGCGAGCCCCTGCGGAGAGAGGGCGGTCGAGCATGCGAGGGCGCGAGCGAGCCCCTGCCGCTCGGGCGAGCCGGGATCGAGGAACGCCGCGACCGTCTCCGCCCAGGCCGCGAGCAGCTCCTCGTCGGAGAGGGAGCGCAGCGCCGCCCCACCCCGCTCGAGCTCGGCGACCAGGCGCCCCAGCTCCTCCGGCCGCCAGCGCGCCGCCTGGTACCGCACCCCTCGCTCGGCCGGAGCCGTCGCGGGGAGGGGAAAGCCCGGCGGCAGGTAGGCGTCGAGGAGCACGGCGCGGCCGGGGCCTTCAGACGACCTCGATGCGGGCGGGGTGGCCGGGCGCGCGGAGGAGGCGGCCGTCACGGGTGACGAGAGTCGCCCCGAGGAGCTCGGCCAGGGCGACGTAGACCGCGTCATAGGCCGTGAGGTTGGCGCGCAGCTCCCAGGCCCTGCCCAG
>Ga0307470_10000655_pt1 | contig 15458 bp, 13 predicted proteins | sample atmos_gasesAM3C__FD_204565 | JGI IMG/M metagenome (GOLD analysis project Ga0307470, IMG submission 204565) | Hardwood forest soil microbial communities from Morgan-Monroe State Forest, Indiana, United States - atmos_gasesAM3C_05 | ecosystem: Environmental > Terrestrial > Soil > Temperate forest... | reverse complement strand
GCGTCAAAGAACACCAGCAGCGGCGAAATGCCGGTATCGCGAACCGTGCTCGCCCGCAGCGTCAAGGAACCGCTCGTCCCCGTACAGGACGAGCCGGTCGGCGGCGGAACCGGAGAAGCTGCATTGACGGCGATCGTCGACGACTGAGCGGCACTGCCTCCGGTGCCGGTGCAAGTCAGCGTATAGGTTGAGGTGGCGGAAAGCGCTCCGGTACTATGCGTGCCGCTCACCGGCTCGGTTCCGCTCCAAGCCCCCGAGGCTGTACACGAGGTCGCGTTGGTTGAGGACCACGTCAAGGTCGATCCGCTGCCGCTCGTTACGCTCGTCGGACTCGCGCTGATTGATACTGTCGGCGGAGTCGGGGCGGTGGGCGAACCCGTGCTAACGGTTACGGTCGCCGATTGGGCCGTGCTGCCCCCTGTTCCGGTGCACGTCAACATATATTTGGCCGTTGCCTTGAGGGGTGCCGTCGACTCCGTACCGCTCGTCGGCATCGTTCCACTCCAAGCTCCGGATGCGGAGCAAGAAGTCGCATTCGTCGAATTCCACGACAATGTTGCCGATTGACCCGGGGCGAGAGTCAGCGGGCTGGGCGATAACGTGACTGTAGGGCTTGGGTTGGCGGAGGTACCTGATCCAGTACCTGCCTGCGCCCCAGCACTGGTCATACTCACCCCGGAGCCACATGCGGATAAGCCAGCTGCTAGGACGAATACCAGCGGCAAGTGCCGATTACGCTTCAGAAATTGCATCCGCGAATTTTCCCGCGACTCGATAAATAGAGTGTCCATAGGCTCCATGAAATTTGTCGTCCGATGCAGCTACAGCGTCTCTTGACCGGACAATGATCGGCTTGACCGGGCAATCATCGGCGCCATCCAAGGGCTCGCCAAATGTCGCGGTCTAGCTACGTCGCTAACTAGCGACATCGCAAATTCTGCGAGAACTGATTCACCCAGCGCCCAGTGCCGACTCGATCTGGCTTGTATTCGCTGTCGCCCGGTATGAGCTCTAGGCCTGTTGTTCCTGAGATCTGCGGCTAGTCCCCGACGATGCCGGTATCGCCTTGGCGCCATTCCGCGGCCTGGGCTCGCTCAGTCGAACGGGCTGCGGCGCGGGGATGTCGGACGTAAACTGTTTGCCTCGACGGGCATAGGCCGCCGCGAGCGCGATCAAAAGGTAGAACATCTTTTCAGCGCCGAAGATCAAGCTGCAGTCGGCGAGCATGAACAGTATCCCGATCACGCACGCAGAGATGTTGAAACCGAGCAACGCCCAATCCGCGTCAGTGGAAATAGCCGCCTTGGCGGCTCTAAGTACTCCCATAATGGCGCTCAAAACAAATCCGAGAAACAAGACGAGCCCCAACCAGCCATGGAATAGCAGGACACCTATATAGGTATTGACGATGTCGATAATTCCTTGCCCCTGACGGAGATCCTCCATTTCCTGCATCGCCAGCTGATCTCCGAATATTGGATGCGCCCGGATCAGTTCTAAAGAGCGGTCAAGAAGCCGTTGGCGATAAAGGAAATCGGCATCGGGTTGGCCCCCCATGACGTGCAGCGAGGTCATCATTTTTTCGCCTGTCGGGGACAGGCTAACCAGTCCGAGCACAATGGCCATCAGGAAGCCGGCCTTGAATAGACGGGAAATTGCGCGCGGTTTCAGGGCCGAATACGCGAGGTACATCAGTACCGCGCCGATCCATGGTCCGCGCGAATAGGTCGCGACCATGCCGAGCCAGAATACGATGCCGATCGCCAGGCGCATACGCAGTGCCGCTGCGCGCGACTGCAGGTAAAGCCAAAACCCAAACGCTATGGCAAGCAGGAAACCCAGACTGAGTGCATGGCCGGCAGATGCCTGTGCCCGAAGCCACGAGTCGCCACGAAGCAACCATGACATGAGGTAGTTGGCGTCCGTCGGATCCCAGTGCACTGCCAGCTGCGTGTACAGCAGCCATCCCTTGAAATGTTCGAATGTCGCGACGAGAGCCATAATGCCGCTCGATAAGCAAAATGCGGCCTCGGCATCGACGATCTTGCGCCGATCGTTACATGAACGGCTGGCCGCGTAGTACAAGACGAGAATATCGACAAAGTCCAGGAAAGCTCTGCGCAAAAGGTTGGTTGGAGAATCTTGGAGAATGACGTGGTTCGGCAAGTCGGGGGGCACGAAGCCCGCGCATTGCACCACGATAAATGCGAGCAATAACAGGTCCGTCGTTCGACTTCGGGCAGTGCGATCGCGATCGATAGAGCGGCGGGCCCGCAGAGCGACCGGAATGAGGATGCAGAAAGACAGCAGCCGGTAGTTATCGAGGCTGAATAGCTGACCTACGCCGATTGCCGGGAGGTCCGCCGAAACCGGGGGTACGACGTGCAACAGCAGCAAATAAGCAGCAATGGGATTGGAATCTTTACGGCCCATCCAGACGTAAATGGGCACGGCGAATAATGCGAAAATCCAAAAATTTGGACTGAGGAACGCGATGATGGTCAACGCGAACCAAACGTTTCGGCGCCGCAGGAAGTCCGCGTCGGCGCTGAATCGAAGTGCGATAGGCTTCGCCAGCCGGAAGGTCAGGCCGGCGATGGCCAAGATGACGATTAATTCCTTCATTTCGTGCGGGGAAGCGCTAGTGAATTTATGTATACTACAGACTAGGCAAGCAATTATTCGAACGCATTTCGCAATCGCATTCTGCTAACGACGGTTCCCAGCGGGATAAATCTTACGGGCATGCAGAATCCACTGCCTCCGACGGCGAGCACGTCCGATGTCCTTGAAATTCCGGCGGTATCGGCCGAAGTCCCCGACTGGTCGCGGGAGCGGAAAGGAAGGTTCGAATGGGCGCCGTCGCGATCGCTTTTGGCGAGCATTCGGGACTATCAGCGTCTGGCGAATTCGCGAGGCATATTCGCCGGATGGCTGCGCCGGTTCGTCGTACTCAGGCATCGATTGTGGACGATAGTTACCGGTGCCGATATTCCGTTGAACTGCAAGCTGGGAGGCGGCCTGCTACTGCCTCACCCGAACGGTGTCGTGATTCATCCTGATGCCGAGATTGGACCGAATTGTCTGCTTTTTCAGCAGGTCACGATAGGCGATGCGGCTGGTGGCGTACCGACCCTCGAAGGCCACGTTGATGTGGGCGCGGGCGCTAAGATCATAGGTCGATTGAAAGTCGGAATGCACGCCAAGATCGGTGCGAACGCGGTCGTTTTGGACGACATTCCTGCGGGCGTGACGGCAGTGGGCGTCCCGGCGAGGATCGTCCGACGTTAGGGCTGCTTGAAGCCCGTGAATGGCCGGTCCGTATCGGGGACGATACCGTGGTCACGGAAGTGTAGAGCCAACAAATGGCATATTTCAGCCTCCGCCCATTGGATTCTCGGATTGAACATGCCGTTTAAGAGTCGTTATGTATTGATCTCTCCGTGCCGCAATGAAGCGGCGTTCATGCGACAGACGCTCGAAAGCGTCGTTGCGCAATCATCGAGACCAACGAAATGGGTCATCGTAAATGATGGTTCTACCGACGAAACTCCGGCAATTTTGGCCGAATACGCGTCCAGATATGCGTGGATATCAATCATTACACGCGCGGACCGGGGCCATCGTGCGGTGGGTCCTGGTGTCGTGGATGCCTTCTACTCTGGATACCAAACGATTGATCACGCCGAGTATGATTTTGTCTGCAAGCTCGATTTGGATCTTCTCTTACCGCCGCGCTACTTTGAGATCTTGATTCAACGAATGAATTCAGATTCCCGGATCGCCACATGCAGCGGAAAATCCTATATTCATGAGAGGGGCCGTTTGGTCTATGAGCGCCACGGCGACGATACGTCCCTTGGAATGACCAAGTTCTATCGCATGGATCGTTTTGAAGCGATCGGTGGTTTCGTCAGGGAGGTCATGTGGGACGGCATTGATTGTCATTTGTGCCGTATGCATGGCTGGATTGCCTGCAGTTGGGATGATCCCGAACTCCGTTTCGTGCATTTGCGTCCGATGGGATCTAGCCAGCAAAGCATCTATACAGGACGCATGCGCCATGGCTACGGTCAATATTTCATGGGCACCGGTTTCTTATACTTGGCAGCGAGCGCACTATCGCGAGTCAATCAGGAGCCCTACGTGCTCGGCAGCCTAGCGATAATGTGGGGCTGGATCAAGAGCGCCGTGTTGCGCAAACCAAAGTATGACAATGTAAAATTCCGTCAATTTCTGCGCCGCTATCAAATGCGCGCTTTGTTTGTCGGAAAGCAGCGTGCGATCGCCGAACTCACTCAGGAACCGTCCTCAGATTCAGCTGCGACACATGGGCAATAAGCGATTCCTGGATTGACGCCCAAGGCGTAGGCGCCGAGGCGCGACGGATTCATGAGGTTAGATGTTTATGTGTGGAATAGCCGGCATCATCGGGCGCATTGACGGGACCAATCGAACTGCTCTGAAACGTATGAATGACGCGATGTCCCATCGCGGCCCGGACGGCGAAGGCTATTGGGAGGCGTCACCCGACGACGCCGGCTGGGGGGTGATGCTCGCGCATCGACGATTGTCGATCCTCGATCTGACGAATGCGGCAGCACAGCCGATGGTGGACCCGACCATCGGCGACGTGGTCGTCTTGAACGGTGAGATTTATAACTACGTCGAGCTGCGAGAACGGTTGGTTTCAGCCGGGCATGATTTTCGCTCGACAGGCGATACGGCAGTCATGCTGCGGGCGCTGTGCGTCGACGGGCGTCGCGCGCTCAAGACTCTACGAGGAATGTTCGCGTTCGGGTTCTGGAACGTCCGAGACCGTTCGTTGCTCATCGCTCGCGATCCGCTGGGCATCAAGCCGCTCTATATCGCGCACAATGCCGACCCGCGCGGGAACTGGTCGATTGCATTTGCCTCGGAGGTGCGCGCCATCCTCGCAAGCGGACTTCTCGCGACTCCGAAACTCAATCCTCTGGCGGCAGCATCCATAGTCTGGAATGGTTTTATGGTGGCGCCGCAGACCGCAGTCCGACAGATCGAATCGGTCATGCCGGGCGAGCTCCGTATTTACGACTCTCGCGGGGCGGAAAAAGATCGCGAGAATTATTGGGTTCCTATGCAGCCCAACCAGGCCGCGCCCATTGACGAAGGCGAAGTGGCGCACGTGCTGCAGGAATCGGTGCACTTGCATTTGGCCAGCGACGTACCGTTAGGCGTCTTCTTGTCCGGCGGCGTTGACTCCTCGGCGGTCGCGAACCTTGCGCAGAAGACCGCAGGAAGGCGTGTAAACACCTTTACCTTGAGTTTTGAAGAGGCGGAATTCAGCGAAGGACAGATAGCTCGGCAGGTCGCCGAAGCCATTGGCACGCAGCATCAAGATCTGGTTCTGAGCGAAGAGCACTTTATCGGTCAGCTCGATGCGGCGCTCGATAGTTTGGATCAACCTACGTTTGACGGGCTCAACTCCTACTACATGTCGCACGCGGTTCGCGAGGCTGGATTCAAGGTTGCGCTGGTCGGCAGCGGCGGAGACGAGCTGTTTGGCGGCTACACCTCGTTCAGAGATCTGCCGAAGCTCATGCGCTGGTCTCGATCCGCGCGGTGGCTCCCGGCAAGTTTTCGTGCGGCCCTCGGACGAGCCGTGGCTGCGGCGATGCAGTCGCCCCAAGGAGCGTTCCCGCCGCAAACGCGCTGGGCAAAGCTGCCGGACATGTTGGCGCGCGGCGACGACCCCTTGGCCCTCTATCAGCTGGCCTATGCTCTATTCGTACCTGCCTCGCAGCACTATCTGCTTGGCGGCCGCCTCCAACATGCTCTCCGGGACGGGTTGCCCGCAGCGATGCACGCTCGCCTGCGTTCCGAGACCGGCTCACATGAACTCCTGCCCGCGATAGGGACTTTAGAGCGCACACTGTTCCTCGGCGAGCGCTTGTTGCGGGATACGGATGCCACGAGCATGTCCGCATCAATTGAAATTCGCCTGCCGCTCGTCGATCAAGTACTGGTGGAAAACGTCGAACGCTTGCCCACATGCAAGCGATTCGACCCAATCGGAAAAAAGGCCGTGCTGCGCCGGATTGGCTTGCGCGGCCTGAATGCGCAGTTATTTGATCGGCCGAAGTCCGGCTTCGTTCTGCCCTATGATCGTTGGCTGAGAACCGGTCTCGGAAAGGTAATAGACGGAACCATGCGGGATCCGCAGGCGATCGAGCCAACGGGGCTCGATTCGGAAGCGGTCGCGCGTCTATGGCAGGCATTTCTCGACGGGGCGCCGGGCCTGTACTGGTCGCGTGTTTGGGCAATCTACGTCTTCATTCGCTGGTGCCACCGGCATCAGATCTATCTTTAATCCCCCGTTCGATTTGTTCCCGAAACGTTGAAGACCATAGATAAATCATCACTCAAGGCGTTGGCCATCAGAGGTTCGATCTGGACACTTGCCGGTCACGGCGGTGTGCTATTGATTCGCATGGGGCGGAGCCTGATCATGACGCGCCTCCTATTTCCCGAGGTCTACGGTCTGATGACCTTGGTGTGGGCCGTACTCTACGGCCTGCAGATGTTCGCGGACACCGGCATTGTCACGACCATTATTCGCGACCCACGCGGCGACGATCCCTCATTTCTCAACACGGCGTTCACCACCAATGTCCTTCGGGGGCTATTACTCTGGGTGATCTCGTGTGTGATCGCCTATCCGTTGGCGACTTTCTATCATCAACCGGTGCTGGCGCAACTGCTGCCGGCGACCGGACTCACGGCGCTCATCCACGGGTTCGTATCCACCGCCATGTACACGCGCCGACGTCACATGGACTTCAAACGATTGACGATACTCGATTTATCCAACGAGACCGTCACATTCGTGGTGTTGATCATTTGGGCCTATTTTTCCCGAGATGTTTGGGCGCTGGTGGGCGGGGCGGTAATCGGCCAGCTGTATCTGGTGGTCGCAAGCCATCTGTATTTGCCCGGCATTCGCAACCGGTTCCGGTGGGATCGGTCGGCGCTCGACACGTTCATGGGATTCGGAAAGTGGATTTATTTGAGCAGTGTGGTCTACTTTCTCTCGACTCAAAGCGACCGATTCTTGTTGGGCCGATATCTGGACATGATACATCTCGGCATCTACGGTACCGCGACGGTGTTGAGCGGTGCCGTGCAGACGATCGTCCTCAAGATCAATTCCGACGTACTTTTCCCAGCGTACAGCAGGGTCGTGCAAGAGGGAACCGGCAGATTGCGCCAGGTGGTGCTGCGCACCCGACTGGTGGTTGACGCGGGCATGATCTTGCCGATAGCTATGCTGATGATGATCGGGAGCCGCGTCGTCAGCCTATTATACGATCAGCGTTACCATGATGCCGGATGGATGCTGCAGATACTGTGCGTCCGACTCTTGCTGGTCGCAACGCTTTCGAACAGCGAGTCGTGTCTTATAGCGCTCGGGTACCCCAAGTATTCTTTCATACAAAATGCTTGCCGCACGGCCGCGATGTTCGTCGCCATTCCCATGGGTTGGTCGCTGGCGGGCATCAAGGGCGTGATTTGGGCGATCGCCCTTTCGGAAGTCCCGCCCTTGATCGTCATCTGGGCCGGCTTGATGAAACATCGGATGTTCTCGGCCGTCGTCGAAGGACGCTCGCTGTTATTCGCGGCTTTTGGGGCGCTACTGGGTCTCGGCGTACTGCACTTTTGGCGATGATGGCCAATTGAGCAGGGCATATGCGGCGAATATGGCCAGCATCGGATCGATGGGAACATGGTAGCGATCCATCGCCACGGTAAGCACAGGGAAGACGGCAAAATAGCCCGCACTGAATAATAACGGCCACGAACGGCCCGCCAGTTTCCGACGTACGATGAGTACGGCGCCGATGAATCCGAGCGTCAACACAATCCACCAATACGCCGTCGATATCCTCTTCAACATGATCAATGATGACTGGTCGTATTTCGAACTCAACCCCTTCTCGTTCCAAACGACGCCGATCGTTTCTCGGCTGTAGACCGTCATTGCCCGATTGACGGACAACCTCGCATATGAAAGCGGATTCGAAAGTATATATTTCACGGCCTCATGGCCGTAGTAGTGGTCGCGGTCCACTTCGTTTGCGAATTGCCGATCCGGCAGCTCCATGTATCCGCCGGTAGAGCCGGGGTTATTGCCCATCCAAAGATTGACGCCGCCGTTCGCCGAAACGAGAGAGAATCTGTCGAAGAGAACGACGCTCCTGTAGGACCACGGCGCGAACAGCAACGCGGCAGTCAGTGAGGACAGTACACCTCCCATAATTAGCGCCCGCCAGTCCTGGTCCATCATCCACTGCACCGTCAGAAAAATAAACAGCACCGGCAGGGCCGTCGGGCGTACATAAGTCGCCGCGGCAATGGACGCTCCCCAGAAAATCATACGGATGGCAAATGGAAGCCGTCGGCATATCCATATGTTGAGTGCCGTCAAAACCAGCGCGATGAAGAGCAACTCGCTTGCAAAGATCGTGGTGAATTCGACGAGCAGCGGCCAGACCGCCGTCAGCCACGCCGCGAGCGCGGCCACCTTAGGGCCAAAGGCATCTCGCGAAAGTCTCCACGTCAGGCCGACTATTGCTGCGCCAAGCAAGGCCTGAAAGACGGGCACGACCCAGATATGCAGCCCAAAGGCGTAGTACAGCAGAGCGTAGACGGCAGAGGTCCCGACAGGCCAATATTCCGTCATCGTGCCGTCCGCGAAGGCATATCCATGGCCGGCGGCCATGCTTTGCGCGAACGCGTCGTAAAGAACGCCATCCGATACCGGGGCAACGGGGACGCACGCGGCCCACATCAAGCGCATCAACAATGCGGCGGCCATAATGATCGAGGGGCGGGCCCAGTAGGCTAACCTGGGTGCCTGCGCCTCTCCGCCTACGAATTGCTTAAGAAATCGTGGCCGCAGCAAAACACATTCCCACAAGGACCAATGTTACGAGACTTTGCCAGTCGCGCGTCGCGAACACGACTGGATCGTCGTGCATTTCCCCGCGGTGCGCCTTCATCCACACTCGACTGACCCAGTAAAGAATCAAAGGTGGAACCGGCCATAACCAGATGGTCGCGGGATACAATTTGCTGGTGGTCGAATCGTTGATGTAGAGCGCCAGAACAACGATCGCGGCGATGCCTGCGCTGACGCCCAAGGAAAGCAGTACGGGCATGTCCGCCACGGAATATCCGCGGCCCGCGGCGTACTGTTTGTCCTGGGAAAGCGTGACCAGCATCTCGGAATAGCGCTTTACCACGGCTAGGCTCAAGAATAGGAACATGGATAGCGCCAGCAACCAAAAGGAAGGAACGACGACGGTCGCCACGGCCCCCGCTATGACGCGAATTGTATACAGCGCCGCAAGCAACATGACGTCCACGATGACCTGTCGCTTAAGGCGCAAAGAATACGCCAGCGTCATTGCAAAATAGACGCCCAGCGTCATGACGAATAGAGCCGATATGTGAAAGGCCAGGTAAACCGAAGTGAGGAACAGCAGCAAGCCGATGCTCAAGGCCTGACCCACGGCTATCTTTCCGGACGCTATCGGCCGATTTCGCTTTCGAACGTGTTGACGATCAGATTCCAGATCCAGCAGGTCGTTCAGTATGTAAACTGACGATGCGCAAAAGCTGAACGCTACGAAGGCAATCGCCCCGATGCCAATATCGTGCAGAGAGCTCAGTCTATGCGCCGCGAGCAGCGGCACCCAAACGAGGCAGTTTTTGACCCACTGATGGACGCGAATCATTTTGACAAATGCGAAGAAACCCGCGCCCTCTCTTGGGATCACGCTCTCCACCGAGGCGTTCTCCTTTGCCCGCTCCATGGTGGCGCGATTCGATGTGACGATGTGTACCCGGCGTGCGAGCTTGCAGACCGGAAGATCCCACCCGCCGTTGCCGATGTAGTCAAATCCCTGCGCGCCAAACAAGTCGGTCAGGCGCGCTCTCATGTTCTCGACGGAAGCATCACAGGAGTTCTCGCCCATAAATATGACTTCAGCCAGACCCAGCTCGGCGGCAAGTTCTTGCGCCCATGTCTTTGGCATCGATGTCATAAGAAAGACTCGACGATGGCCGGCGTGCGCAGCTCGCATCCGCTCCAAGGCGGGCTCACAAAACGGTACGGTGCGCCAATTGATCCTTACCGCCTCCGACACGGGTCGTATGAGCGCCGATTTTCCCCGTAGAAGCCAAATCGGAAGTACGAATGCATAGAGAATATTTCTCTTAATGAGATTAAATAATGCCTCGTAACAAATATTGGTCCTGAGCAGCGCGCGTTCACAACTCACACACAGAGGCACATCGACCGCTTCCGGGACGCTCATGCGCGGGCCATTACGACGACGCCCAAGCATATGGTGAGGGTTCCGATGACCTGCGCAATGGATGGGATTTCGCCTCGAATGAGCCACGCCAGCAGCATGGTCACGACGAAGCCAAGACCGACAAATGGATACGCAAGCCCGACGGGGACGCGTGCCAGTACCAACAGCCAAACGGCGGCGCTGGCGAAATAGACCAGCAGCCCGCAAAGGACTTTGAGGTTCAGCGCGATCGCAACCGCCATGCGCATATTGATCCCCTGGGCGCTTGCCAATTGAATGCTCACGCTGCTCATCCCCTCCTTCAGCACTATTTGCGCGATGGACGAAAGGAGCACGCTTACGATCACGAGCGAGAATGCAGATCTGTCCATAACGTTGACTCTCAAAGTCTCCAAAAAAATCCAATTCAGCCGTGAGGCATCTCTTGCGCGGAGTTTGTAATCGGGAGTTTCGCCTCGACGAGGGGGTGTCTTCCTTCAGCCTTGGAGCGATTGAACCAGCGCTCAACGGCGTACCAGCTTAGAACCCCGGCAGCAAGCGAGAGAAGCATCGCGAGCGGAATATAAAGCCAAAAAGGAATTGCCGTGCCCAGTTTCGAAATTAAAATCTGTTGAATCGGGTATGCATAGAGATATGTTCCATAGGAAAAGTCTCCATATCGGGAAGCATCCAACAGCTGCTTGTTGAAGGCGAAATAGAAAACGGTATACGCCACAAGCGGCGGAAAGATCAGACCGACGAGCGACTGTTTCCACGGCATGGTGATGGGAAGATTCGCTGTTGCAATCACCAGCAACGGGCCAAGGACGGCAATCCACGATCGGCGCGGTATCGAATCCCGATACAAGTAAGCGAGCATCCCTGCCAGGAAGCAAGGCAAGACTTTGAACCATTCATAGGGCCATCCGATGACGAGACCTATAAAGCCCCCGCCTGGTTTTCGTCCTGTGAGCTCCAGCCATCCTCGCACGACAGCCAGTAATATGAGAACGCCTAGGATGAGAGCGCGTCGGTTCAGCTTGAGAAAACCGAAGACTCCAAGTGCGAGTACGCCAAGATAGCACCAGAACTCATAGGGAATACTCCACAACGCACCGTTGAGGGCCGGTCCGGGATTTTGGCGAAATGGCGCAGGGTCGATGAAGTAGCCCTGCAGCAATAGATTCAAGCCGATTGTCTTGACGACGACGCCGGCCGTGTAGGCTGCGGTGCTGGAATATAGAGGAACAATGACAAAGGCGCAGATACTCGTAGCCGCGATAAACCCGGGATGAATGCGAGCAATGCGCTTCTTTAGATAGGTCCAGGGACTGGACGAACGATCGAAGCTTTGAGTTATTAAAAAGCCGCTCACCATGAAAAAGACGAAAACGCCGCAGTTCCCGCTGTTGATGACGCCCTGTGTCAGCCGCGACATGAGTTCAGTGCTCTCCGAACCCTTATAGAGCGCGAACGAATGCGACCATACGACAAGCATGGCCATGGTAATCCTGATCAGGTCGAAATTGTTCGGAACCCGCGGCCCTTTGTCGCTGGGAACGAGAAGCGGCCGGGTTGCAGTGCAAGACATAATTGTCATCGTCGTGCTTGTCGATCAGGAGACTTGCGGGACTGAAGACACTCGAGTCTGCTCGCGAAGTTGGCCCGCAAGGTCAATAACGGTTGTCGCCCATGTGCTCCAATTTGCTTCAGTCTCATATCGGGCACGGCAATTCGCCGACATCTGTTCATATTGTCGAGGGTCCCGAACTAGCGAGCAAATCTTTTGCGCAAAGTCCTTCGCGACCGACCCCAATGGGAGGGTGTAGCCGGTAATACCGTCCAAAACCGCCGTTGGAGTGCCGCCGACAGCATAGGTGAGGGAGGGGCATCCGAACGCCTGTGCCTCTGAAAATACAATCCCATAGGCTTCGGCCGAGGTGGGCAAAACGAAGAAGTGGGCGAGCTCATACAGGCTACACAATTCTCGAAGCTGCTTTTCATCGGACTTATCGAGTCGGCCCAGCACATTGATGCCGTCCTCTACGGGTATGTCTTTGGGGCAATTGCCGACAAGAAATAATTCGCAGGGTATTCCTAGAGAGTCCAGGTGTCGTTTGATCTCCACGACCACTGGACCACCTTTGCGTTCCCAATCTGCTCCAATGAACAACAATCGAACACCGTCAAGGAAGTCCGCGGATTTGGTGGACTTGTATCGTTCGATTAAGTCGCCGTCTATATTGGGTCCGAGCGGCAATACGGTAATTGCGGCGGGTGCCGCGCCGTAGTCGACAATCGCCGATGTCCTCGCCCAGTCACTGCTGAGAAGTACGCGGTCGCTTCTGCGGAGAGCTTCATGTTCAATCTTGTCCGCGTCGTCCTTCAGCCATTGCGGCATATTTACAAAGGAAGAGTAGATCCTGCTGATCGAAGCGAACGTGGCATCAGACACGAAGATGATGGGTCGTGAAGCCTTCAATGTAAAAAAATAAGGAGCGGCTGCGATTGCGACGATGACTTCCCCTTGCGCAAACCGGAGGCGCACGCTCGCTTCCGTGCTGGCAAGCCGGGCGTACATCACAGATCGCATGTAATCCGCCTTTGCGCCGATTTTTCGCAGCAACCTACAGATGTTCTTCACGAGAGTGTCGGTCCAAGTTGCACGAACGACTTCCACTCCTGCGGCGGATCGCAACAAGGCGTGATAGGCGGAGTAGGCGGTGCCGGACCAGGTGCCGATGTCATTTGGGTCGTGCGGCGACAGAAGGATTATTCGGGGTCGTGAGATCCGCATTGCTGCCTTTGGCATAGTGATACTGTATTTGCTTATGTCACCAAATCATCTTGGCGGTTACCGAGAAATTACGAGCCGGATGCTCCAAGCGGCATCGGGTCTCGGGATCCGACTACGGAACGGATATCGCGGAAGAGTTAAGTTACCTAAGCCTTACGTACTCGGTTAAGTTGGCGCATGATGATCGGCGGCACGAGGTCTTGTGCTATCTTGCGGGCACGTTGACCAACGGTCATCCGCAAGTCTTCGGGTCCGCGTGCGCGAAAAATCGTCGAGTGCTCCCCGCTTACCTCGTCCGCCGGTCTGCCCTTGGTGAAGTAATAGAGGGCGAGCGATTTGCGAGTCATCCCATCGGGACAATCAAGAGGATCGGGGTGACCGTGGTAGGTGAAGTCCGTGGTGCTAAAAATCATGACACGATTGAATACCGGTAAGATCTTTGCCTCGCACCGGGTCATGTCCCGATTCCATAGCTGCAAATGACCGCCATATTCCTCGCGCCAGTTCTTGTTCAAATACAACAGCAGGTTCAACCGACGGTCGAGGCCGTACACCGCATGCTTGTTGAAGTCCGCGTGTACGCCGAGTTTGCCGCCGCGCACGATTTGATGAAGTCCGCCACCCTCGAATCGGGGGTCCGGTATCAAATTATCGATGCCCGTAATTCGACTCAAAAATTCGAGAAACGTGATCGAGTTCAAATGGTATAGGAACAAGCGTGTCAAGGGCCCGAACGACGCATCTGCGGCGGATGCCAACTTGATTTCGTTGGCATTGTCGAAGCGCTGCCAACGGATGGCGTCGGGACTGGGAAATTCGGCAAGAACACCGTCTACGACCTCAGGGTCAAAGAAGTCATCTAAAACGATATGCGGAAACGGCTTCGCATTGGTGTAAGCCGAGCGTGCGGATGGGCCGATCTCCGCCATCCGCGCGCTCGGGAGAAATGAATCGATTGTCAAATCGCTGACCGATCGCATGACTTCTTAGGTAGCCCTGTCCTACATGGACTGCGGAAATGTTAACAGAATCAAGCGCCAAGGAGTATCTGGCCACGCACACTACGACAGCAATGTGGTGCGACTCCTGCTTGGGACGCCTCCAGGCGAATGTTAACCGATAGCCGAGATGACGTCGTGGTTCCATCGTCGAATCGGCATCCATGCTTTAGTATTGACCGCGCATTTTGAAAGGGGCGTGATTGGAGTCACTGTATGCACCAATCATGGTTTCGAGTGAGTCTGTTTGGGAATCGGTAGCGGGACAAATCTGCTACGGTTGGAATTTAGTTGTTTGGGGGAAGCGTATGGAGATCGGGGAGCGGGCAGAATTCCTTACGCGCCGGAACTGCATCGGTTGCGAGTCGCCGAATCTCGTCGCGCTTTCCTCCGGCTTGTTCAGTGACCCGCCGCTGCACGATTTCCTGTCGAATGATCCATGGGGCGAGAGTCCGGTGCCTTTTCTGGAGGGCTTGCGTTGGCAATACGTGAAATGCGGTGATTGTAATCTCGCCTTTCACCAGAAAATTCTCTCGCCCGTCTGGAATGCACGTAACTTTGAGCGCTGGATGACTGCGGAGGCCATGGCTGAATTTGGCAAAACGCATATCAGCCAACAGGACCGTTTCGATCGCGCGGCTCACTTCGTCAAACACGCCCTCCAGCTCGAATATCTGACACGCAACCTGCGGGGCGGGAGCCGCCTTCGCGTGCTCGACTTTGGCTGCGGGAATGGCGACTTTATCGAGATGTGTAGTCTATTCGGGTTCGAGGCACTGGGCGTTGATCGATCGGCGGCACGCCGCGGCAGCAACCGTTCGGTCGTTTTCGAAAGCATTGATGAGGTCAAAGAGCCGGTGCACGTCATTACGCTGTTCGAGGTGCTGGAACACTTGGAAGAGCCGAGGCCTATCCTGGAATCACTGGCCGCGTTGTTGGTGACCGGCGGATTGCTGGTGCTGGAGACTCCCGATTGCACGGGAGTCACCGCCATCGAGAGTCCGAACGACTACGCGAAGATCCATCCCCTGCAGCACATCAACGGGTTTACTCCGACGACTATGCGCGCATTTGCCGAGCGACTGGGATTTAGGACAGTCGCGAAGCCGGTAAGCCACGTTACCTGCGATCGAAAGCGTGTGGCTAAGGATGAGGTCAAGCGTGTCTTGAGCTTTGCCGTGCCGGTGCGCACCCAGCAGTATTTCGTTAAGCTTTAGCCGAAGTTCTCGATTAGTTGTGCACGGCGCCGAGATCCCAAGTCAGCCCCCAGAGCAGGCCGAGGGCGTCGGACCAGACCGGCACGCTGGCCCCCCCGAGGTAGTTCGC
>Ga0307470_10000654_pt1 | contig 15489 bp, 14 predicted proteins | sample atmos_gasesAM3C__FD_204565 | JGI IMG/M metagenome (GOLD analysis project Ga0307470, IMG submission 204565) | Hardwood forest soil microbial communities from Morgan-Monroe State Forest, Indiana, United States - atmos_gasesAM3C_05 | ecosystem: Environmental > Terrestrial > Soil > Temperate forest... | reverse complement strand
CGCGCGATATTTTCGGGCGAATCAGCGGGAATGTTGGCAGTCATGGCCGTCCACGCCCACGGAGCAATACAGTTGGAACGGACGTTGAACCTCGCCATGTCCATTGCAATGCATTTGGACAGTCCGACGATGCCCATTTTCGCAGCCGCATAATTTGCCTGCCCGAGGTTGCCGATCAAGCCGCTCGTGGATGTCATGTGTACGAAGCATCCGGATCCCTGGCCTTTGAAGTGGGGTGCCGCAGCCCGTGCCGTAAAGAACGACCCACTCAGATGGACGTCCAGCACGGTCCGCCAGTCCTCCACCGACATGTTGAAAAAAATTCTATCTCTCGTAATTCCCGCATTGTTGATCACGCAATCGATCCGCCCGAAATGATCCAGTGCCGCCTGAACGATTCGTTGGGCCGACTCCCATTCGGCAACGCTTTCAATCACAGCCGCGGCTTCACCCCCTTCCTGCCTGATCTCCTCCACCACGCGATCCGCTGCGAACACGTTTGCATCCGGAATGCGCGCCGGGTCGTTGACGATTACTTTGGCCCCATTCGAGGCAAACGCCTTCGCGAACTCGCGACCTATGCCCGCGCCCGCGCCGGTCACCACTACCACCTTGCCTTCAACCATTCTGCCCATATGATTCCCGGTCCCTATCGTGATCGAAGACGGTCAGGCCTTCTCGAGAATGTGCACGGCGCAGGCACTGCCGAGCCCAACGACATGCGTCAAACCAATGCGCGCCCCTTCGACCTGCCGCCTGCCTGCCTCGCCGCGCAGGTGAGTACTCACCTCGTAGATATTCGCGATGCCGGTGGCCCCCAAGGGGTGGCCCTTCGACAGCAATCCACCGGATACATTGACGGGAATTCGACCGCCCAGAGACGTATCGCCGCTGTCGATCAAGCGCCCGCCCTCCCCGGCCCGACATAGCCCAAGATTTTCGTAGTGCAGAATTTCGGCTGTCGCGAAGCAATCGTGCAGCTCGACGAGCTGCAAATCCTGCGGACCCAATCCCGCCATTTCGTAGGCGGAGGCGGCCGCCTGTCGCGAGACGGTGTTCACGTCCTGCATCACTTGATTGCGCTCCGTCCAGGCATCGCTTGCCAGCGCCGAAGCGCGCACCCGGACAGCGCGATCCAGCACACCCGCTTCCCGGGCCCGTTTTTCCGACATGAGCACCGCGGCCGCCGCCCCGTCGACATTCACCGAGCACATGAGTTTGGTGTTGGGATAGGCGATCATCTCGGCGCCGAGGACTTCTTCCAGCGGTGTCTCTTTCTGATACATGGATTTCGGATTGAAGGTCGAGTGATGGTGGTTCTTGACCGATACCTTCGCGAACTGCTCGATGGTCGTGCCGTATTTGCGCGCATGCTCCAACCCAACCATTGAAAAGACCGCCGGCATGGTTTCCGATCCGATCAATCCTTCGGCGGGAAACGGTTCGTTGCCGACTTTCTTCTTCACGATCATCCCCGGTGCCATCTTCTCAACCCCGACACATAGAACGGTGTCGAACAGACCCGCCTTGATCGCGGTCCAGCCTTCCCGGAACGCCGTCGCGCCGGTGGCGCAGGCATTGGTGCAATTGACCACGGGAATGCCGGTCTGCCCTATTAGTTGCAGAGTGCGCTGACCTGTCATCGTCTCGCCGATATTGCCGCTGAACAACGCCTGGATGTCCGTAATGCCGAGACCGCAATCATCCAACGCCAACAACACCGCGTCCGCCGCCAGCTCCACCACCGTTCGCTCCGGGTATCGCCCGAAGCGGATCATGTCGATACCCACCACATAGACATCAGCCACGCGAACTCTCCGGATCGAGAATGAAAAAGTGGGCGACGAAGCCGGCCCCCTCCGCGCTGGCCACTTCGGCTCCTCGAAACACCATGCGGACCCGCATGTCGAAACGCAGCCGCGAAGGATCCGGCTCGACGTCGAGTAGATTGCCCTTGACCGTACCCCCGCCGTCGAGGTCCACGATGGCGGAGATAAACGGCACCTTGATGCCCGGATAGCTGCGATGCACGATGGTAAAGCTGTACAGGTGCCCGCGTTCGCCGAGGTGAACCGACATCATCCGCGCACGCGCGCCGCACCGGCCGCAGTGCTCGCGCTGTCCGACAAACACTGCGCCGCAATCCGGGCATCGGCTGCCTTGCAGGTAAGGCTTCCCATCATCATCGATGCGTGTATACGAGGTTGCGGGTAACATTCAACCGACCTCGGATCGCCCGCTTTTGATCACGGTAACGCCGCGTGCCGCGACATCGGCTTCGAATGACACCACGCCGGCATCTTTCCACAGCTTCACGGCGACCGTATCGCCGGGAAACACCGGCGCGGAGAAGCGCACCGCGTGACTCTTGAGACGCACAGGATCGAATTCGCAAAAAGCCTGCAGCACCGCTCGGCAGCAGATGCCGTAAGTGCACAGGCCATGCAGAATCGGCGTTCTGAATCCCGCCGCGATGGCGACATCAGGATCGGCATGCAGCGGATTTCGATCGCCGCACAAGCGGTACAGGAGCGCCTGATCAGGGCGGGTCGCAAATTCCATCACGACATCCGGAGAGCGCGCCGGCGGCGCGTGGGGCGTGGATTGTTGTACGGGTCCGCCGAAACCCCCATCCTTGCGTGCGAAGGCGGTACGAATGATGGTGGCGAGCAATACGCCGCTGACCGCATCACGCAGGACGGTCTCTCGCTCGATCACAGCGCCCTTCTCACCCTTGTCGTAGACGGCCCGCACGCGGCTGTCGGCCACCACTTCGCCCGCGGCCGGCAGCGGCGAATGCAAGGTGAGTGACTCCTCGCCATGCAGGGTGTGTCGCCGATCCGTGCCCAGCCGGTCGGCGGGAATGCTCGCGCCCCAGGCTATCACGGTGGCCAGCGTCGGCATGGCCTTCAGATTCTTCTCATAAACGAACGGCAAAAGCTCGCGGTCCAGCGGATCCGCGCCCATGCCGATGGCCAGCGCATACAGTATGGTCTCGCGATCAGACCAAGAGAAGCGCCGGCCTTCATCCTTGAGTTCCAGAACGCCGGGATAGTCGATCGGCATCAGGACCGCCTCACAGCGACTTCGCGGTTGGGCCGTAGGCATTGACGTACAGCAGGTCGCGCTCGGGCAGCATGACCTGCCCGGCATCGATCGCGGCCACCAGGTCGGTCACATCGAAACGCTCGCCGGGAACGAATCCCGGGCCGACCTGCATGCGGATTTCGCTGACGTAGCCGCCGCCGGCCAACAGAGTCTTGCCGGTCTGTTTTCCCGAGAGATCGCTGACCATGTACAGCAAAACCGTTGCGACGCGATCGGGCGTGAATACCTTCTTGTATTCATCGGACACGATGCCATCGGTGAGCTGGCTCGCGGCGGCCGGCGCGATGGTCCACACGCGGACGCCGTACTTCAGGCCTTCCTGCGCCAATGAATTCGAAAAGCCCCAAAGGGCGGCCTTGGCGGACCCATAATTGGTCTGGCCAAACTTGCCGCGCAGGCCGGCGGTCGAGGTCGTGTTGACGATGACGCCGCCGGTGCCGCGCTCCTTCATGTGCCCGAATATGGGCTTGGTGACGCAAAAGGCGCCCTTGAGATGTACACGCACCACCTCATCCCAGTCGTCCTCCTCCATTTTCAACAGCGACTTGTCGCGCAGGATGCCCGCATTGTTGACCAGGATGTCCACGCGGCCGAAGGCATCGAGCGCTGCCTTCAAAATCGCGATGCCGCCGGCGACGCGACCCACATCGGCCACCGCGGCGACCGCGCGTCCTCCCTGTCCGCGAATTTCCTCGACCGTGAATTGTGCGGCCGCGGAGGCGAAGTCGTTCACGACCACGGCGGCGCCATGCTGCGAGAACAAGCGCGCGTAACTGCGGCCGAGGCCGGTCCCGGCACCGGTGATCACCGCCACTTTTCCATCCAACAATGCCATTGCTGAATTCCTTCCGTCATGCGGGGCTTGGGTCAGCGCCCCGTGGGTAGATCCTTGAAGGCGACGCCCTTGTCCACGCGAATGTCCCCCGGAAGACCGAGCACGCGCTCGGCGATGATGTTCTTCAGTATCTCGTCGGTGCCGCCGGCGATTCTCAAACCCGGGGCGTACAGATAATCGTGGTGGAGACTGCCACCCATGGCGGCATGCGCCGCGTCGTCAATGAGCCCAAACTGATCCTGGCATTCGATCAATTCGTTCGTGAGGTCCTGCAGACGGTTGGCCGCCACCAGCTTGCCGATCGACGATTCCGGTCCGGGGATCTGCCCCCGGGACAGGGCCGTCAAGGTTCGCAGCCGCGTGCAGCGCAGCCCCTCGGCCTGCACGTACCACATCGCCAGTTTTTGCCGGAAAGCCGAATCTTCCAACACGCTCGCGGTACCGCGCGGGATCGACCGGGCGAGCGCCAAAATCTGCTCCGTCGTCGGCCCGCGGTCCTTGCCGCCTTCCACCCGTTCGTTCATTAATGTGACCAGTGCCACCTTCCAACCGGCGCCGACGTCTCCCAAGCGCTGACTGTCCGGCACCCGCGCATCGGTCAGATAGACTTCGTTGAAATCCGATCCACCGGACATCTGGTGAATCGGCCGTACCTCCACACCCGGCGTCTTCATGTCGATCCAGAACATCGTCACTCCGGTGTGCTTGGGCACACTGGCGTCGGTGCGTGCCAGCAATAGACCGTAGTCCGAATAGTGCGCGCCCGTCGTCCACACCTTCTGGCCGTTGACCAGCCAGGAATCGTCTTGCCAAACCGCGCGGGTGCGCGAGGCGGCGAGATCGGATCCGGCGCCGGGCTCGGAAAACAATTGACACCAGATCTGCTCACCGCGAAGCGCCGGCCCCGCGAAGCGCTGCTGCGCCGCTGTGCCGGCGAATCTCATCAACGTCGGGATGCACATTCCAAGCCCGATGCCGAAGAACCCCGATGGCACACCGTAGCGTGCTTCTTCTTCCGTGAAAATCATCTGCTGAATTGGGGTGCCGCCGGCGCCGCCCCAATCGCGCGGCCAGCTGACGCGCGCATAGCCGGCAGCCGCTTTGCACGCCTGCCAGGCGCGAGCAATCCCCAGCCGCTCCTCCTCGGGGGCTCTTCTGGACACCGTATACCGCGGTGCATTGTTCGCCAGCCACTCCCGTACCGTGGTTCGGTAAATGGATTCCTGGGGTGAATCGTTGAAATTCATGTCCCACACTCGACCACTGACGACGCTGGACGGCTCGAGAGCGCCGCGACCAATTGCTCGCCCCACACCGCAGGCGCACCGGCAACCAGGCTCAATTGACGGGCACGCCGGAAAAACAGATGGGGGTCAGCCTCCCAGGTAAATCCAATGCCGCCGTGAATCTGGATATTCTCCTTGGCGGCAAAACCGAAGGCATCACTGGCTGCGAGGCGCGCCGACGCTGCGGCAATTGGCAGTTCACCGGCATTGGTGTCCAACGCCCAGGCGGCGCGGTAAGCATTGGAGCGCGCCAGTTCATTCCTGACGTACATATCCGCCAGCCGATGTTTGACGGCCTGAAAGCTGCCGATCGGCCGGCCAAACACATAGCGCTGCAGGGCATAATCACGCGCCATCTGCAGGCAGCGGTCGGCGCCGCCGATCTGCTCAAAGGCCAGCAAAACAGCCGCGCGCTGCAATACCCGGTCGACCAGGTACAAGCCCGCGCCCGGCCGGCCCAGCGGCTCTGCGCGCGCGCCGTCAAAACTCAGACTCGCAACGCCACGAGAACCATCCAGAGAACTGAGCGGCACACGCTGCACCGCGGTCTGTCCCAGCTGGACGAGGTAGAGTCCCGCCGCTCCCGCCGTCGCCGCGAGAACCATGGCCACATGGGCAATCCCCCCGTCCGTCACCGGAATCTTGGTGCCGGTGATCCGCCCCGCCTCCACCACCGTGGTCGGTGAGCTGCTCGGCCGGCCCGGCCCTTCAGCGGTGGCGAAACATCCAATCAACTCGCCGCAGGCAATTTTCGGCAACCACTCTGCCTGCTGCGCCGGTGAACCAGCCAGCAGCAGAGCCTCCGCGAAAAAATACAACGTGGAGGCGAAGGGTACTGGCGCGACGGCGCGCCCCAGTTCCTCGGCAATGGCGCAAAGTTCCACGTATCCCAACCCCAATCCGCCGTGGACCTCGGGAATCACCGTGCCCAGCCAGCCAAGCTGCGCGAGACCGGCCCACAGACCTCGATCAAACGAAAGCTCGGGATTCTCCAGCACGGCGCGAACGGCGGAAGGTGGACAGCGATCCTCCAGGAAACGACGTGCCTCCTGCTGCAACTGCTTCTGTTCCTCGGAATAGTCAAAGTCCATGGTCGTGATGGCCGCGGTATCAATGCTTCCAATACAAGGGCAGCGTCTTGACGCCGTTGATTCGGCCCGACTTTACGACGACTCCAGCGGCATCTGCATGGAACTCCGGAATCCGCGGCAGCCATTCCTGCAATAAAACGCGCAATTCCACCCGAGCCAGCTGGGCGCCCAGGCATCGATGGATGCCGGTCCCAAATCCCATGTGATGTTTGACGGGCCTGCGGAAATCCACCGTCATCGGGTCCGCAAATTTACGCTCGTCGAGGTTGTACAAGGCGGCCGGCAGGAGCACCAGATCTCCTTCTCGCATCGGCAGCCCCTTGAACTCAAAGTCCCGCGCAATCATGCGGCCGAAATTGGAAATGCCGTGGCGCCGCAGCAGCTCTTCGACCGCATCGGGAATGAGGTTGGGCTCATCGACGAGTTGCCGGCAATGGGCCGCGTGACGGCCGAGAAAGTTCATGAAAAAACCCATCGACGACACGACCGTGTCCAAGCCGCCGAACATCACATTCGCCGTCAAACTCAATACCTCGTGCCGCGTCACCGCCCGGCCATCGATATGCGCGGTCAATAACCGGCCGATGAAGTCCCCGCCCGGATTGGTCTCACGCTCGCCGATGCGCTGCTGCAGATAGCCCATCATCGCTTGCATGGCGCGCAGAAAGGATTCAGGGTCGGAATCGCGCGTCAACCAATCGGCCGCCGGCAGTAATGCGGCCGCGTCCGCGAGCGGTAGTTCCATCATGGTGAGAAAGATGTAGATCGGCATTTTGCGGGCCACGTCGGCTTGGAACTCGCAACGGCCCCGATCGACGAATTCCTCAATCAGCGTGCGCGTCAGCGTGCGCATCCTGTCCTCGAGCGCGTGCACCGCCTTCTGTGAAAAGAACGCCTGCAGCAGGGCGCGGTACTGCGTGTGCTGCGGCGGATCCACCTCGCCCGGGAACAGCCCCATCTCACGCTCCTCGCGCGACATCGCAACACCCTTGTTCGAGAAGCGGCCGTGATCCATCCAGGCGGCGCCGATTTCCTCGGCGCGGGTGAACACCCAATGACCGCCATTGCGCGGCGTATAGAAGATCTCGGGACCCTGGTGCAGTCGCTTCCAGCCTTGATGCAAATCGCCATCGATGGCTTCCACGCCAAAAAAATCAAAGTCGACCAGCAGGTCGGGAGCAATGGCGGGCAGATCGGGTGGCTTGTTCATTGCGTCGTTTCCTGGGCCGGGCTCAGCCGGCTTGTATTTCGATCAGTTTGAGCTGAGTGAATTCGTTCAGCCCCTCCTCGCCCAACTCCCGGCCGTAACCTGAGCGTTTGACGCCACCAAAGGGGCCCGACGAAAGCTGCGTTCCGGCGCCGCCGTTCAGCGTGATGCCGCCGGTGCGAATGCGCAGCGCCATCTCATAGGCACGGCCCACATCGGCGCTGATGATGCCGCCGCGCAGACCGAAGAGGGATCGATTCGCCAACTCGACGGCCTCGTCGTCGCTGTCGTATCCGATGACGACGCCCACGGGCCCAAAAATCTCCTCCTGCGCAATCACTGAACCTGGGTCATCGTCCTCGAACAAAGTGGGCTCGTAATAGAATCCCCGCGGCAAATGGGCCGGTCGCCTGCCGCCGGCACGCAACGTAGCGCCGCTGCGCAAGCCCTCCGCCACGTAGCCTTCGACGCGGTCACGGGCGGCGCTGCGAATCAGCGGACCCATGTCGGTGCCGGCGTCGGCGGGATTGCCCACCTTCACTGATTGAGCGGCGGCGGCCAATTGCGCGACGAACGATCCGCGAATCGAGTTGTGCACCAGCACTCGCGTGTTCATTGCGCACCCCTGACCCGCATGGCTGGTAAAGCCCCTTAGAGCCTGCGCGAGCGCCATTTTCATGTTGGCATCCGCACGCACGATGAGCGCGGACTTTCCGCCCAACTCGAGAACCAACCGCTTCAGGCTGGGCGCACTTTGTGCCGCGATCGCGCTGCCGACCGCATCCGATCCTGTGAAGCTGATCAAATCGACACCTTTATCCCGGGTGAGCCATTCGCCTACCGCGGTGCCGCCGGTGACGAGGTTGAAAACTCCTTCGGGCAGCCCCGCTTCATGCGCGGCGACAGCCAGCACGATGGCCTCGAAGGGCGTGTACGGCGAGGGCTTGAGCACCACGGTGTTGCCCGTCAGCAACGCCGGCACCACCTTCGTCAAGTTCAAAAAATAGGGGTAGTTGTAGGGTGTGATTGCGGCCACCACACCCACCGGTTCACGCACGACGAACGCGGTGCCCACGGTCGAAATGCCGCCCGGTCCCCGCGTCACTTCCGGCGCAAGCGCACGCACGTCGCCATGCCCGACTCCGTCCAGATAATAACGGAAGTGCTTCATCGGAATGTCGAACTGACGTGCGCGCGCATTGGACTTCACGGCACCCGCTTCCGCGACGATCAGGTCGCAGATGCGCTCGGCATTCGCCGTCAATGCGCCAAACACCTTCTCCAACATCGCGGCGCGGTCGCGGGTGCGCAAATTGGGCCAGGGCCCATGATCGAAGGCGCCGCGTGCAGCCTGAATCGCGGCCTGCACGTCATCGAGGTCACCGACCGGCGCGACACCGATGGGCTCTTCGGTCGCCGGATTGATGATGGCCTCGCAGCCACCCGCCGCGGGACTCGTGAAAGCCCCGCCGATGTAAAGTGCGCTCGGCAATCCGCCCCGCCCATTCATACGTGCGACAGGATCCGCTTGATGTCGGCCGACGTCACCGGACGTACCGTACCGGAGTTGGGATTCAGGCCGCCGCGGGACATCGGGCGCGTGTCCACGTGTTTGGCGCGCTCGCGCAAGGCGCCGACGGTGCAACCATCCCGGCCGAACGCGGCGATCGGATCATAGCTGAAGGCCCGCATCGCATTCAAATGCGTGATCTTGTCGATGTCTCCGGACGGCAGCGACCGAACACCCTGCCAGAGGTGTTCCGGTGACTTGGGCCAGGTAGCATCCGAGTGGGGATAGTCGGCTTCCCAGCAGATGATATCGATGCCGATATCCTGACGATTTCGCAAGCCGAACTCATCGTCGATAAAGCAGGTCAACACGTGACGGCGAAAAATATCGCTGGGCTTTTCCTTGCCGAAATCCGTATGCGTCCAGGCGCTGTGCTGTCCATACGTGAAGTCGGCCCGCTCGAGAAAATAGGGAATCCAACCGATACCGCCTTCGGACAGGGCCATGCGCAGGCGTGGATATTTTTTCCAGAAGCTCGCAAACAGCCAGTCTGCCGCCGCGTTGGCGATCGAGATCGGCATCGACGTGATCCAGGCGTCGATCGGGGATTCGTCGGATGGATATGGCGCATTGCCTGCGGAACCGATATGACAACAAATGACGACGGCCTTGTCCTCACAGGCGGCCCACAGCGGATTCCAGCCCTCGTTATGCAGGCTGGGTAAGCCGATCAGCGACGGGTTGTCCGGGAACGTAATGGCATGACACCCCAATTTACACATGCGCTCGAGTTCCGCGACCGCCAAGCGCACGTCCCAGAGCGGCAGCATGGCCAGCGGAATGAAACGTCCCGGATACGCACCGCACCAATCGTGAAAATGCCAATCGTTGTATGCCTGAATGGTGGCCAGCGCGAGTTCCTTGTCCTGCATTTTTTGGAATCGCGCTCCGGCGAAGCCGGGAAATGACCCGAAGCAGATCGATCCCAACACGCCATTCGCATTCATATCCTCGATGCGCGCGTTGATGTCATAACACCCCGCGCGCACATGTTCGTAGGACACCGGTTCGAACCCGTATTCTTCCTTTGGGCGGCCCGCCACGGCATTGAGTCCCAATCCGGGGGCCTTCTGCCCCTCGATCTGCCAATGGTGAGCGCCGCCGCTGCCCCGTTTGACCACGGGCGCCCGGTCCCTGAAGCGCGGCGCAATATGCTTGGCGAACATGTCTGCGGGTTCGATCAGGTGGTCGTCCACGCTGACGAGAATCATGTCTTCTAAGTCCATGCCGACCCCTTCACCAAATCCCGCCAAAAGCCTATCTAAAAAATGACACAATATCATTTTATAGCGACGTCGCCCGGGTGTCCATAGGTTATCAGTCCGGTGAGAGCAATTTTCTCTGGACAAAAAGCTGACGATTCGTCCATTATATGATGAGCGCGACGGGCCCTGCGTGAAGCGCCCGCAATCGAGGGGAAGGGAAAACACAAATGATGTCTCATGAAGTATGGTCGCGGGCGCAAAAGGACACCGTGACTGCAGCGCTGGCGCGATCGGTCGCCGCTCATGGATCTCGCGTGTTTTTGGATTTCAGCGGCGATCACTACAGCTACGCCGACATCGACCGTGAATCGACCCGCCTGGCACGGGGGCTGATCGCTCTTGGCGTCAGCAAGGGCGATGCGGTGGCGAGCATTCTCGACAACAATCTGCACGCGGTACTCAGTTGGTTTGCCATCAACAAAGCCGGCGCCATCAGTGTTCCGGTGAACACCGCCTACAAAGGGGAATTTCTGCGCCATCAACTCAATGACTGCGGCGCAACGGTGGTCATAGCCGAGGCCGACTACGCGCAGCGAGTCGTCGAGGTACAGGACGGCTTGTCGGCCGTTAAGACCTTGATCCAACGCGAGGGGAAGATGGCTCAAACCTCGCGACTGAAGGTATTGGCGTTGGATGCCATATTTGAAGCATCCAGTGAGGCGCTGGCGGATCTTAATTTGCCCACGGACTTGGCCATGCTCATTTACACGGCCGGCACCACCGGACCATCGAAGGGTTGCATGATCAGCCACAACTATGTCTGCAACCTCGGGCGACAGGTCGTGCTCACGGAGGATCGGCATCAAAATGACTGCAACTGGACCGCGTTGCCTCTCTTTCATATGAACGCCACCGGCGGGTCGATTTTGTCGTGCATGTTCGTGGGTGCGCGAGTGGCCATATTCCCGCGTTTCTCGGTGTCGCGCTTTTGGCCCGACATCCGGCGTAGCGGCGCAACGGTGGCGAGCCTGCTGGGTTCCATGATTACCTTTCTCGCCGAAGCCGACGATACCGAGGACTCCCGCGCCTGCTTTGGCCAATTGCACACGGTGCGCGGCTCGCCATTTCCGGCGGCTTTGCAGGAAAAATGGAGAACCCGTTTCGGCGTGCGCCGCGCGGGCTCGAACAGTTACGGACTTACGGAAGCTGCGCGCGTGACCGGCTCACGACACGACGAAGATGCGCCCCCAGGGTCCTCCGGCCGCCCCAACGCCGACTTCGATGTCCGCATCTTCGACGATGACGACAACGAATTACCTCATGGCGTCGCGGGAGAGATCGTCGTACGCCCACGCCGTCCTCAGGTCATGTTCGACGGCTATTGGAATCGTCCGGCAGACACGCTGGGGATCATGCGCAATATGTGGTTGCATTCGGGCGACATCGGGAGATTCGACCAGGACGGCTTTTTATACTTCGTCGATCGAAAAAAGGATTACCTGCGCCGGCGCGGCGAGAATATTTCCAGCTTTGAGGTGGAGACGGGTCTTCGAGCTCATCCGGACGTTGCGGACGTGGCCGTGCATGCCGTGTACTCCGATTCGGGCGAAGACGATGTAAAGGCGACGGTCGTATTGAAGAGCGCCGGCGCCGTCACGGAAGAAATGCTGTGTCGCTGGGCCATCGAGCGGCTGCCCTATTTCACGATCCCGCGCTATTTCGAATTCCGCTCTGATCTGCCCCGCAATCCGCTCGGCCGAGTGCTCAAATACCAGCTTCGGGCGGAGGGCTGCACACCGGCGACCTGGGACCGGGAAAAGGCGGGCTTACAAGTGCCAAAACGCTAGACTGCGCTCGTGCACTTTGCAGAATCGCGCACTTTACAGTACTGAGGACAAATGGGTTTCAACTTGGAAAAGATCAATGCCAAAGATCGTGTTTATCGAGCATAACGGCACCGAGCATGTGGTCGAGGCCGTGGTGGGCCGCTCCGTGATGCAGGCCGCCGTCGAGAATTTCGTTCCCGGAATCGTCGCAGACTGTGGCGGCAGCTGTAGCTGCGGGACCTGCCACGGCTTTGTCGATAACGGCTGGAGCGCCGCCATTCCAGCGGTTCAGGCTGATGAGCAATCCTTGCTCGAAGGACTGCTCGAAACTCAGAGCAACAGCCGCTTGACGTGTCAAATTGAAATCACACCCAGCCTCGACGGGCTGGTGGTTCGGCTGCCGCGGTCGCAATTCTAACCGGCATGCCCGGCCATCAGCACCTTCAATGAAGATCATCGCCGACAAGACCCGGTGTGCCGGCCATGCCCGCTGCGCTGCGGTGGCGGGTCATCTATTCGAGTTGGACAGCAACGGCTACATCGCGTTTCAGGAAAAAGTCGTTCCCGTGGGCGCGGAGGAACTGGCCAAGCGCGGTGTGCGCGCATGCCCCGAACGCGCTTTGAAAATCGCGACAAATGACGCCGGGTCGGAATAGCTGCGGACGCTTGGCCGCGCGAAGAATTAACTGATGGTATATCAGTCTTTGCCCAATGTCGTATAATCGTGCCGTAAGTGCTCAGTGAAGGTCATTCAATGGATAGCTCCAAGTCGGACGCCGCATCGGCGTCGCCGAGCAAGGACAAGGTCAAACGGCCGCGCAAGCGGCCTCAGAATCTGTACGGACAGGCCATGGGCCGCAAGGGCACCCAGACCCGGGAGCGCCTGATCCGGGCGACGGCGGATTTGCTCGAGAAGCGCTCGCTTCGCGATGTGAGCGTCTCCGACATCGCTACGCTTGCCGGCACCTCATCCTCCAGCTTTTATATTTACTTCGCCGACGTGACATCGGCGGCTCTTGCCGCCGCCGACGGCATCGAACAGATCACGCCGGAAATCGAGGCTATCTTGGCGCAGCCTTGGTCGCGCGGCGAAGCGCAGAACAAGGCCATCGCGCTGCTCGAGTCGTACGTGAATTTCTCGAGCCAGCACCATGCAATTCTGCGCATTCGTAATCTGTCGGCGGACGAGGGCGACAAGCGCTTCGAAGAAGTCCGGCATCATGCCGTGTCGCGCATCCACGACCTGCTCGAGTCGCGGATTGCCGCCCTCAACAATGGTCTGGACCCTTCCGCGGGCGCTTCGGCGGTACTGGCCTTGATGGAGCGCATCGCCGCGATCGCGCGACTTCCGCTGCGGCGCCATCATTCGCGCAAGAGTCTGATCGTTGCCGCCGCCTTCCTGATCGCCAACGCAATGACCTCGCCCTAAGTCCATATGAGCGCCGGCAGCCTTGGCGGTCGCGCCGTCATCTCCGGGGTCGGTCTTGCGCTCGCCGGGCGCCGTGCCGAGTGCAGTGCGCTAAATCTGACTCTCGACGCCATCCTCGAGGCGCTCGGCGACGCGGGTCTGCAAGATAGTGACATCGACGGATTGAGTTCATGGCCCGGCGTGTCGGTAACCCCCGGCATGGCGCCCGTCAGCTTGCGCGAAGTCAAAGAATCCTTGAACCTGAAACTGAACTGGTTTGCGGCTTCCCCGGAAGCCCCGGGCCAGCTCAGCGCGGTGATGAATGCGGCCATGGCGGTTGCCTCGGGTCAGGCGCGGCATGTTCTATGCTTCCGCACGCTCAGTCAGTACTCCGAACAGGTCAGATCGCGCTTGCGACGCGAAGGCGGCGGCGTGCCCACCCGAGCGGCGCGGTCCGGCGGACTGATGTCGTGGATTCGGCCCTTCAACGGTCTGTCCGCCGCGCATCCACTGGCCCTGGTGGCCAAGCGCCATATGCATGAATACGGCACCACACGTGAGCAACTGGGGGCCATCGCCATCAATGCGCGCGCCAACGCGGAGCTCAATCCCCGCGCGCTGTATCGCGAGCCGCTGACCTTGGCCGATTATTTGAGGGCGCGCATGATAACCGAGCCCTTATGCCTGTACGATTGCGATGCACCCATCGACGGATCCACCGTCGTCATCGTGTCGGCACGCGACGCCGCACGCGACTTGCGTAAGCCGCCGCTGCGCATCGAGGCCATGAGCGGCGCATTTTACGGCCGTAATTCCTGGGATCAATTCGAAGACCTGACTGGAATGGCGGCGAACGACGCCGGACGCCATCTCTGGGAACTGACCGATCTGAAACCCGCCGATGTGGACGTCGCCAATTTGTACGACGGCTTCAGCATCCTCACCCTGATATGGCTGGAATCGCTGGGATTTTGCGCCAAGGGTGAAAGCGGAGCCTTCGTCGAGGGCGGCGCACGGATCGCGCGCGACGGCCCGTTGCCGCTGAATACCGGAGGCGGCCAACTCTCCGCCGGTCGTCTGCATGGTTTCGGCCTACTGTGGGAAACGTGCGTTCAGCTTTGGGGCGAAGGCGGCCAGCGGCAGGTGCCGGGCAATCCGGAAGTGGGCATTGCAGCGGCCGGCGGCGGACCGCTCGCGGGCTGTCTGTTGCTGACCCGACGCTAGCTTGATGCCGGCTTTAGCGCGCATTGACGCGCGCCGCTTGTGTCCAGCGAGTCGGGCGAGTATCCACCGTACGTGGTTCTCCCACGGGTAACGCTTCGACCAACAGAAACCGTCCGGTCAATGGATCGAGATACGACCGGATCAGCAACCGATCGCGCTGTTCTTCGAGTATCGGGCAGCCATCGGTCCAGTGATCCGGCGACACGGCCAGTGCGGCACCGGTTGCAATGGAATACGCGGTGTTCCCCTGCTGTTCCACGCCGGGATACAGCGGTAGACCGCCGCCGCGCTCCGAAGCCGCGACGGGCCGGTGATGTTGTAACGGCTTATCCGCGGGCGCCGCCCGCCGTAACCGGTCGCGCAGCAATTCGATGCGATGCACCAGCGTCGCTGAAGAGGCGATCTTCCCCGCGGCGTCGGTGACGACGCCGTACACCGACGCCGCTTCCTGCGCCGTGATACGTCCCTGCCGCACATCGCGCACCACCTCGGTGACGTCGCGATCCACCGGATCGCCGAAGCCGCCGCCGGAGCCCAGCCGGAATTCGAAAGCCTCGTCGGAGTTGACGATCACCCCGCTGGCATGGCCGGAGACGACATCGCGCCGGCCATCGGCACGGCGAATGGCAAAGTCGGTATTCGCACCCGGCATGCCGCCGGCGAATCCGGCCAGCGGCAGCCATTCGCGCATGCCCAGCATCACTCCGGCAAGACTGGCGACACCATAGG
>Ga0307470_10000653_pt1 | contig 15544 bp, 12 predicted proteins | sample atmos_gasesAM3C__FD_204565 | JGI IMG/M metagenome (GOLD analysis project Ga0307470, IMG submission 204565) | Hardwood forest soil microbial communities from Morgan-Monroe State Forest, Indiana, United States - atmos_gasesAM3C_05 | ecosystem: Environmental > Terrestrial > Soil > Temperate forest... | reverse complement strand
TTCGCTTGGGCGAGGGCGAATACCGGATTTGTACGGCGGAACGGCAGATCGATTGGCTGTTGGATTCGGCCATCGGCTTTGACGTCGAAATCAGCGAGGTCACCGAGCAGATAGCCGCGCTTGCGGTGCAGGGTCCAACTTCCTGCGCGGTTCTCAAGGCATTGGGCTTGCAGGGAGTGGAGAAGCTCAAAACGTTCGAAATCGGCTACTTCGCTCTAGGCGCTCATCGGTTAACGGTGTCGCGCACCGGGTTCACCGGCGACTTGGGCTATGAACTGTGGATGGAACCGCAGGCGGCCGAGGCCGTGTGGGATGCCTTGATGGAGGCGGGCCGCTCGCGGGGTATCCGCGCCATCGGTTCGCAGGCCCTGAACGTCGCGCGCATCGAGGCGGGTTTCCTCCTGCCCAACGTCGATTTCGTATCGGCCGAACACACGATTCGCACCGGGCGCGACCGCTCGCCTCTGGAGCTGGGCCTGGGGTGGCTGGTGGATTTCAACAAGGGCCATTTCACGGGACGGCGCGCGCTCCTGGCCGAGCGGGCGCAAGGCGCGCGCCGGCGGCTCGTCGGCCTGGATATCGCCGGCAATAAACCGGCCCACAACGCGCTGCTCTACACCGACGACACCGGCAAGCGCGAAATCGGCAGCGTCACGTCTGCGGCCTGGTCGCCGACTTGCAAGCGCAATATCGCCCTTGCTATCGTCGATGCGCCGCATTTTCAGGTGGGCGCGACCGTTTGGGCGGAAATCTACTTGAATCGTGAACTCGTATGGGAGCGTCGGATGTCGCGAGCGCAGGTCGTGGAGCGTCCCTTCTTCGCACCCGAACGGCGTCGCGCAACGCCGCCCGCGGAGTTCTAGGACGCGTGGCCGCCACCCCGAAATCGATCGCTGACCGTCCGTGGCTCGATCCGGACGCCAAGCCGCAAATCGTCATCGAGAGCATCAACAAGACGTTCGGCGCGTTTACCGCCGTCGACAGCGTGAATCTGCGGATTTACAAGGGAGAGATGTTCGCGCTGGTCGGCGCCTCCGGGTGCGGCAAGACGACGCTGCTGCGCATGTTGGCCGGATTCTCGAGCCCGAGCGGCGGCCGCATCATGATCGAAGATGTGGACATGACCACGGTGCCCCCGCATGAGCGCCCGGTCAACATGATGTTTCAATCCTATGCTCTGTTTCCCCACATGACGGTCGAAGACAACGTCGGCTATGGATTGCGCCGGATGGCATTGGATAAACCGGTCAAACTCAAGCGCATTCAGGAAGCGCTGGAAATGGTGCAATTGGCGCCTCTTGCCAAGCGCAAGCCGCACCAACTATCCGGCGGTCAGAGGCAGCGCGTCGCATTGGCCCGCGCGCTCATTCGGCGTCCGAAGGTCTTGCTCCTCGATGAGCCCCTGAGCGCCCTCGACAAGAAATTGCGGGAACAGACGCAATTCGAGCTGATGAACATCCAATCGCAGGTCGGAATCACCTTCGTCTTCGTCACTCACGATCAAGACGAAGCCATGGCGCTGTCGACGCGAATCGCCGTCATGAATCGCGGCCAGGTCGCGCAAGTCGGCACTCCGTCGGAAATCTACGAATTTCCCCGGACTCGATTCGTGGCCGACTTCATCGGCACCACCAATTTCTTCGAGGGTACCGTGAACGGCGGCGAGCCCGGCCACATCATCGTGCGCAGCGCCGAGGCGGGCTGCGACCTCGTCGTGGATGACTTGGGGCGTTTCGGCAGCGGCCAACGCGTCTGGGTTGCATTGCGGCCGGAGAAAATCCACTTGAGCAAGGAGCCGATCTCCGGCACCCGCGTCAATCAGATCAAGGGCGTCGTCTGGGAACTGGGCTACCTGGGCAATCGTTCGACCTATCGGATCAAGACGGAAACCGGAAAGCTGGTCACCGTCTTCGCGCAGAACGATCGGCGCACGTCGGAGTGGTCGATCGATTGGAGCGACGAGGTGTATTTGAGCTGGACCGCCAATTGTGCGGTGGTTCTGCAGCAGTGACCGGTCATTCGGCATCGGCGATGAGCATTACATCCATGGGCGGGCGACGCATGCAAGCAAGACTCGGTTCGACCATCCAAGTCCTCGCCGTCGGTGCGCTGCTGCTGTTGGGTGCCGCGCCGGCTCTGGCGGGCAAAACGCAAAACGTGGTGCTGATCGTGAGCGACGGACTGCGGTGGCAGGAGATCTTCACGGGCGCCGATCCCACGCTGCTCAACGAGAAGGAGGGCGGCAGCTGGTTGGCGGAGGCGGACCTGCGCAAACGCTACTGGCGCGCGGATGCCGACGCACGGCGCGCGCTGCTGTTTCCGTTCCTGTGGGGCACGGTGGCCAAGCAAGGGCAGCTCTTCGGCAATCAAACCAAGGGCAGCATCGCCCGGGTCACGAACGGCATGGCGTTTTCATACCCGGGGTACAATGAAATGAGCGCCGGCTTCCCGGATCCGCGCATCAACAGCAATGCGTTTGGCCCGAATCCCAACATGACGGTGTTCGAGTGGCTCAACAAATTCGACGAGTTTCATGGCCGGGTGGCGATCTACGGTACATGGCAGATCCATGACGACATTTTCAACAAGAGCCGCAGCGGACTCGTGATGCAGACCGGATGGGCCTTGCCGCGGAGGGCGCAGGAGACGCCGCGCGACGCCCTCCTGCGCGAGTTGTACGACGACACGACGCGCTTCGACGAAGAAGACGTCGGGAATTCCTTTCTGCAAATACCGCTTTTGGACTATGTCAAAGCGGAGCATCCGCGCGTCTTGTTCGTCGGCTACGGCGAGACCGACAATTGGGCGCACCAAGGCCGATACGATCTCGTCCTCGACAGTGCGCACCGCATGGACCATCTCGTACACCAGTTGTGGGACACCATGCAGGCGATGCCTCAATACCACGGCAACACCACGTTCATCATCACCGCCGACCACGGACGCGGCAGCGGTCCGACGGAGTGGAAGGAGCACGGAGTGGAGCAGAAGGGTTCGGAGAATATTTGGATCGCGGTGCTGGGTCCCGATACCGCGCCTCTCGGCGAGCGGACTCACGCCGCCCCCGTGACGCAGGCGCAGATCGCCGCGACGGTGGCCGCGTTCGTCGGCAGGGACTATCGCCGCGATGTGCCCAAGGCGGCCGCGCCGATCGCAGAAGTTCTGAGCCCGGCGCACCAGTAGCCCGCCAGCCCCGCGCTCCGGCGTCAGCGCCGCTTGGCCGCAATGACCTCGATTTCCAGCAGGGCGCCGGGTGCGACCAATGCGGCCACTTGAACGGCGCTGCGCGCCGGCTTGTTAGGCTGTTCCTTGGTGCCGAAGAACCGGCTGTACCCGGCCATCAGTCCGGGGAAATTGAGCTTGTTGTCGTTGGCGGGATCGGCGGCCATGAATACCGTCATCTTGACCACATCGCCCATGCCGAGTCCCAGCTTGGCCAGCGTATCCTTGATCGACGTAAGCACGCTGACCGTCTGGGTTTCCATATCGCCGTAGACCGGGGGCGTGCCCTTCGGGGCGTCTTTGTTGATTGCCGTCGGGAGCGCGCCGCTGACATAGACCGTGTCCACACCGGCACGGACGGTAACCGCCGCAGAAATAGGGAAGGGATTGCCATCGGGCAGCGGCGTTCGCACGACATCTTCCGCGCCGGACGCAGCACAGGCGACCGCGGTCGCGAGGATTCCCAAGGCGAGCATCACCCCGCGCCGACGTTCGATCATCTGCATTTGCGATCCCCTCGAGCGATGTGGCACGTACGATCCAGCGCCGGAGCATCGCAATTCGCACACCCCGCTGTCCAGATGTTTTTTGGACGAGAGGCGGCACGGCCGCAGCCGTACCGGGAATCAGGCCGCGCTGGGTGAGCGCGAGGAATCCGCGCGCTGCGCGGCCGGAGGTTCGTTTCGCTCGGAATTGAGCCGGAACACAGCCACCGAGTCGACCAGGAAGGCGGCCTGATTTTCCAGCGAGCGGGCGGCTTCCGCGGCGTTTTGAACCAGGGCGGCGTTTTGCCGCGTGGCATCGTCGATCTGGGTTATGGCTTGATCCACCCGTTCGACGCCTGCCGTCTGGCTGGCCGAGGCGTGCGCAATTTCACGGACTATGGAACTCACGCGGTCGACTGCAGCGACGATGTCACCCATTGCCCGGCCCGCCGACTCGACCAAGGTGGTGCCGGCATCGACGGTGTTGACCGATGCGCCGATCAGCGCGCGGATCTCGCGCGCGGCGATGGCGCTGCGGCCGGCGAGGCTGCGCACCTCGGCCGCAACCACCGCGAATCCGCGGCCGTGATCGCCCGCGCGCGCCGCCTCTACGGCGGCGTTGAGGGCCAAGATATTCGTTTGGAATGCGAGACTGTCGATGACGCCGATGATGTCGGCGATCTTGCCGGACGCTGCGGCGATTTCGTTCATCGTCCGTATGACTTGCGCCACGGTCGCGCCGCCGGCGCCGGCAGCTTCGGCGGCATGCGCCGTGAGTCGATCCGCCGATCGAGCCTGCTCGCCGGTACCGCGGACGATCTCGGTGATTTCGGCCATCGAGCGCGCCGTCGATTGCACTCCCGCCGACTGCTGCTCGGTGCGGGTGTCGAGCTCGGAATTGCCGCTCGCGATTTCACCGGCCGCCGAATTGATGGCCTCGGCGGCGCTCTTGATCTGTCCGACCATTTCCTCGAGCCGGTCCGCGGTGCTGTTGGAGTAGTCCTTCAGCTTGCCGAACGAGCCCCGGTAGTCTCGTTCGATGCGCTGCGTCAGATCTCCCCGCGCCAGAGACTCGAGCATGCTCGCGACATCATCGAGGCTGGCCTCGGCGGTGGCGAGCAGCCGGTTGATGCCCGACGCGAGTGCGCGATGAAAACCCGCGTCGGCTGCGCCCGCGGCGCGATCCGGCAGCGAGATGCGCCGGTCGAATTCGCCGAGCGCTGCGGCGTCGACGATGGCCGCCACTTCGCGCTCCAACGCGGCCTGTTCGGTCTGGTCGCTCCACTCGAGCACCAGGCCGACTTCCCGGCCGCCGGCGGCCCGCACCACATCGCTCGAGACCCGGAATGTCCGCCTCCCAATCGCCAAATCCGCCCGCCCGCCGTTGGATACGGCCGCGAGGCCGTCGGCCGAGAGGCGGGCAAGAGCGATGCCGTCGAGCGAATTTCCGGCGCTCGCGAGCAATTCAGGCACGGCGGTGCGCAACTGATCCGCGACCGAGCGATTCGCGTAGACGATGACGCCCCTTGGGTCCGCCACCATGATGCCGACCGAACAGTTGTCGAGCGCATTCCTGAGACGCAGACTCTCCTCGGCGATCTTGCGGTCCGCTTCCAGCCTGGCCGTGAGGCGGCGCTGTGCGGCGATGACGAACCACAGCGTCATGATGCCGGTCACGACGATCGCGAGCGGGACGGCAATCTGCTGAACGTGGGCCGAACGAATCGCCCCCTTCATCACGGCCTCATCGCGGCGATCGAACTCCTCGGCAATGACCCTGGTTGCTTCATCGGCGGCGCGTATGCGGCCGCGCAGTTTCAGCAGGGCCGCCAGGTCCGCGCCGCGCGGCACATCTTTTGCCAGGGTGCCGATTTCGGACACGGCATTGGCGATCAATCGCCGGTCCGCTCCGCTGTCGGCAAGATCCCGCAGCGCCGCGTTGGCCGCGGCGAGCGACTCGAATGCCGATGCGTTCAGCGCCCCCGAATCGACTGCATCGGCGACGCCGGCTAAGAACGCCTTGTATTGGCTGCGCGCCTCCTGCGCATCGACGCGCAGCGGCCGCGAGTGTTCGAGCGCCGCAGCGCGGCGCGCATCGACCACCGCCTGCACGAGCAGCAGGATGCCCACCGGCAGCACGAGCACCAGGAATTGAAATGCCACCAATCGATTGGCGTTGAGTGTTCTCGGTCTCATGAGCCGGCGGCCGCGAGCCGTCCTAGAACTTCGCGACCACGGTGACCCCGGCCGGCGCACTCGCGACATAGGTGCAGGCGCCCGCCGTTTGCTTGACATAGGCGATCGCTTCGGCGTCGGTGCCCTTGACGGGCGGCGGATTGGTGCCGTCGCGAAACGATTTTTTCGTCCAGATACCGGCGTATTTATTGGGATCCAGTTTCAATACCTTTTCGAGAAAATCCGCCTGCGCTGCGCTGTTGTCGGCGGGAAAGAGCTTGATGGGACCGGCGAAGCCCTGCTCACCGAGAAACACGTTGCGCACCTCGTCGGACTTCAACGCCACGCCGGCGCTGCAGATGACGTATACATCCCCCGCGGCGGCGCCGTCGGCCCAGGTCGTGATCATCATTGCGAGAATCAAGACAACGGCACGGCTGCTCATCGGTGTGGTTTTCATGGTAGGCGTGATTTCCATGTGAGCCTAGAAGCGGATCGCGACGTCTGCAAGGACTTCGTTGAATTGCCCGATTATACGATCCGTGTAGTGGGTTTTGGCGAGTTCGAGCTTGAACGCCGTCTTCAAGTTGAAGTCATAGCGCAGGCCGGCCGCGGTGCGGTAGTAGGACATGCCGGTCGCCTGCTGGTTGAAGAACTGGTCGGTTTGATCGAGCAGTGTGCGCTCGTAGCGGATATAGGGAATGATCCAAGGCGCGCGGTAACCCAACTGCGCGTAGTAGGCTTTGCTGTGGTGTCCGCCGGTGTTCGGAAAGGTGTCCAGGTTGTCGAAAAGGTAAATCTCGGCCATGTGCTCCCAGCGATCGGTGTCGTAGACGGCATATCCGCCGTAGACTCTCACCTCGGTCGTGCCCTGGGGCACCTGATCATCGTCGACCCTGGAATCGAAGGCGTGCACTCCGAGCGTCAGGCCCTCCGCGGCGCCCGCCGTCCATTGATAGCCTGCGCGGCCGCCGTAGATCGGCTTGCCGTGATCGTTGCCGGCGCTGCGCATGTCGATTTCGCCGTCGATGATCTTCTGACCGTTGCCGATGTACACATCGTAGAGAATCTTGCCGCCGTCGCCCCGTTCTGCGCCCGTCAGCCATGCCCCGACGGTGTGCGCCGGCAGGATGCCGCCTTGGTCCTCGAACATCAGGAATTGCGGCCGTCGCAGCGCATCGTTGATCCATATTCCATGGTGAAGCGCGGTGTTCACGAACCCGTAGGGCGTGTGGAAGCGCCCGATCCAAAGCGTCGCCTCGTCGCTGAATTGGTAGCCAAGCTGCCCGCGCTCGATGTCGACGCCGACGTTGCCCTCGCGGTCCACTTCGAAGTTGAGCTCGAACAGCGACAGGAACTTGCCGCCGAGCCGCGGCGTCAAGTAGAAGTCGAGATTGTCCAGGTCGAACCCCTTGGAATCCGGAAAGAAGGGATTGTGGGTGCCGACGCCGACGTCGGCAAATCCGTGCATCGGCAGGCCGGTGTCGTCGCCGCGGCGAGTCGCGTTCGCGGTTTCGATCTGGTTCATTTTTTGCTCGACGGCATCGAGCCGCTGCGCATCGGCCGGAGTTGCCGGCGGCGCCTGCACCGATCCCGCCGCGGCGGGAGCCGCGCCTGCGGCCGGCGGCGCCGCGGCGGTCGCCGTGGCCGGTCCGGCCGCTCCACGGCTCTGCTTTGCCTCCAACTCCTGCACCCGCGCAGCGAGCGCACGGATCATCTCGACGCTCTGATTGAGCTGCTTTTTCATCTGGGCAAGCTCGTCCGCTTGGGAATCGGCAGCGGCGGCGGGTAAGCCGACGGCGGCAAGCAAAACGCCGAGCGCGAACGGTCGCGCAAACAATGAAAGCTGATTGAACATGATTCCTCTCGTGCCAGGTGTTGGGTCAGAGACCGTCGGACCAATGTGCCGTCTCAGGGCCAAGCGCGGTTTGCACGGCGCCATCGGAGTCGAAAATGAGCGCGCGCGATTCGTGCATCACGTGCTCGTCATATTTCCAAAAGCTGAAGCCCAATTGCCGCGCCAACGTTTCGGTGGCTTCCGCGGGGCCGCTCAGGAAATGCCAGTTGTCCCGGTCCAGGCGATGGGTCAGCCGATATTGACGCCAGACCGCCGGTTTGTCGTTTTGCGGGTCGTAGCCGACGACGACGATGGCCGCGCGTTCGCCGCGGGCGTCGAGCGTCAGCTGCATGCGCCGCAGGCCATCGATGGTCATCGGACAGATGTAGTGACAGCTCGCATAGGCCATGGTCAGAATCACGCGGTGGCCGCGCAGCTCGCTGAGCTTGAGCTCATGTCCTTGGTCATCGCGCCAACTCTGCGGCAGCAGATCGAGGCGCGCTGCGGCTTGCGCCGAGCAGATACCGGCGAGCAGCGTCAGCGCGGCGCCCCAAAACGCCATTCGCGGCTTCGGCGCAATGCGAGCATGGACGTCTGTACGCATCGTGTGGCTTGCTCCCGGTATCCCCGCCTGATCCGGGGTATCGGCGCGTTCGGGATTGAGTTAAATGTTTCGACGGCGTGCTGCGCTGCTCCGTGACGCGCGTCACGCGCCGCGGCGGCAGGACCGCAGCGTATGCGGGGCGCAGCGGCTCGATCGAAACTATTCGGTGTGTGCCGCGAGAGACGCGGCGTTCAGAAAGTACTGCTCCAGAGCGCGCCGCTCGTCGGCGCTGATGCTGATGCCGAGAGGCATCCCGGCGGAACCGGCGACCGGATCGAGGCGGTAGAGGATTTCATCGAGCAGCCGGCCGCGCGGGTAGATTCCGCCGACCAAACGCTGCGCAAGCGCGTCGCGATCGGCGAAGGGAATCTGCGGCCCCACCTCGCCGGTGTGACATGCGGCGCATCGATCGAGAAGCAGCGGCGCATCGGCAGCGGTCTCCGGCCGCTGCTCGCGATCCGTCGACGGATCACGCGACGCGGCGGTCCGTGTCTGCGCGGAGTACCAGACATCGAGCGAGCGCCGGCTCGCTTCGCGCAAGTGTTCGCAATATCGGTCGCGGCCGTCAAAACTGCGGTAGGACGCCAAGTCCCGCAACGGCGGATCCTGTTGTACCACCCATTCGAATAGCGCCTGTTCCAACGTGAGCGTGCCGTCCGGCGCCGACAAATCGTAGGTGCCGCGCTCGAACGCGAGAGTCCAATGCTGGGTGCGAACCCCAATGCTGCGTTCGGCCAGAAAGCGCAAATCGTTCCATTCATTCACCGCGGCGCCGCCGCGGTAGGCAGCGGCCTTGCCCGTCCGGCGCAGCGTCTTGGCAGCCGCTTGAGCGGCGTCTGCGGCCGCGCCCGCCTGGTCGAATTCCTTGCGTGCGGCGGCGAGCGCCGCCCGAACGGGCTCCGGATAGAAATCCGTGATCGGCCCGCAGCCTCCGTGCGCGGCCGCGAGCAATGCGTAGCGATGCGGCTCGAACGCCGGCCGAGCAGCCATCTCGGACAGTATCGAGCGGATGTTCAGAGCGGTCAGCAGCGCCGACAGCCGGGCGTTCGGAGGCTCCACGCCCGCATTGTCGTAGACCGCGCGCGAATTCGGCACGTACGTGTCCCGGTCAGCCAACGCCTGGGCACCCAGCAGCGGCCGGTATCGCGGATGCCGCTGCTGAAGCGTCAGGAACGCAGCAATGCCCTTGGTTTCCGCAGCGGACAGTCCCGCTTTGTATCGTTCGCCGTACACGCCGGGCCAGGTGGGCGGTGTATCCCAAATCGGCCGGGCCGGTGTGCCGTGGCATGCGGCGCAGCGCGACGGGTTCGCGGCGGAAACGATCGGCGGGCCCGCGGCGGAGCCGTTTGCGAATCTGATTTCGCGGAACGAGAAAGCAGCCGTGTGCGGATCGAATTCCATGGTCTCAACGGCGTCGTAGCCGCGCTCGTGCGGATCGCCGTTATACGTCACGACCAGCAGCGCATCGGAACCGAACAAGATCACCCGGGGGGTCGCGTAACTGGCGCCCTGAAGGCTGCGGCTCGCGAATACCAATGTGTAGTGGCTGCGCAAGTCCTCAGGCAGTGCGGCGATGAGCCCGTCGACGCTGTGGACGGCACGCGACTGCATCAGCCGCTGCAGCGAGTCGAACGTCAGATCGCCGGCGCGCACGGCGGCAGCGGCCGTCATGAACAGCCAGGGCAAAAGCTTCGGCAATTCCCGCACCGGCCTTCCTTATCTGCGCTGATTGCAAAGTATCGGCCTGCGGATCGGCTTCTTGAGTTGTCTCGGTTCAGTCGGGAATAGTGACGTAAGACATTGTAATACAATAATTAATGCGCGTCAGGCCCACGCTCTCATTCCTCGGAGGAGCTGCCGCCTGGATGGGGCAGGGCCGCTACCTGAGCGGCGGTCGCACTGCCCTTGGATTTGTTGCCGAAGCGGCTGCGTACGTAGTTCACCACGGCCGCCACTTGGGCATCGCTCAAGTGGACGCCGCCCAATACGAATCGGTCCGCAGGCAAGCCGAAAGGCGGCATGCCGTTCTTGCCGTTGAGCACGGTCATTGCCACGAATTGCCACGAGACCAATGCCGGGTCGCCCGCCAGTTTGGGGTAGCGGCCGGCGCCGACCGCGCCTTGCCCTTGAGGCATATGGCAGCCTTGGCAAATATGAGCGTAGATTTCCGCGCCGCTGGCTTCGCCGGCGGCGGCGGCCGGGGCCACGCCGGCATTATCCGCGTGGGCGCCCGCGGCAATACCGGCGGTCAATAGCAGCGCGGCAAAACGTCTCAGCGGTGCGCGCCGGGCTGGGGATGTCATGCCTTTGCACCCTCCGCCACGGCGCGCTGATGCAGCCGGCCGATGGCATCGAGGGCCGAAGTGACTGCGCCCTCCTGCCACCCTCCTATGTAAGAAGCGTGTTCGCCCGCCAGCGCAATGCGCCCATCGATTTTGCACAAATCGTCGTAGTGCTTGGCACGGCTATCGGAACTCCACAGACCGAAACAGCCCATCGTGAATGGCGAGCGATGCCACGCGACGGCGACGCCGTTATCGAATTCTCGTGGGTATTGGGGATGAATCTGGCTGCCGTAGTCCACGGCCCTGCGCACGCGTTCGTCCGGCGTCATGGCGGTGAATTCCATGGCATCGGCGCCCCAGATATAGGCGCCCAAGAGCACGCCCTTGCCGCCGCTGTGAAAACCCGTGTTCGGGTAGCCGATATTGGCGATGGGCAAATCGGTGTAGGTAATGCCGCCATAGATATGTTCGTCTTCTTCCCAAAAGCGGCGTTTGAACTGCAGGCCCACCTTCACGGCCGAGGCATACGGCACCGCCGAAATGGCGGCGGACAAAGCCGGTCCGACATTCATGGGAATCTGCGCGAGGATGGGCAGCGGAATCGTGCACAAACACCAATCGCCCCTGGCCTTGAGCTTGGTGCCCGGTTCGCGGGTATCCTCGTACACCACGCTCACGCCCTGATCGTCCTGATGGATGTCGGTGACCTTGGCGTTGTAGCGAATCAAAGGCCCGAGCTCACGCCCGAATGCCTCGCCGACCCGGCCCATTCCGCCGACCGGCTGAAACAACGCCGTCTGCATGTCGAATACATCGCCGCTGGGTATTCCCTGCCAAAGCCTCGAATCCAATAGGTCGGCAAGTCCGACGGGCTTGGAGGGAATAGGGCGCGCGGTCAAACCGCCGCCGGGATCTTTGTGATACCCACGCCGATCGCTGCTCCTATCGCTCGCGACATAGGCATGGTTCTTGTCGAGCGCCCCCCAGTCGCGCAGCGACTCGAGCAGCTTTTCCTGGTCTTCCTTGCTGACGGAAGCATCGAGGGCGTTCTGCTGCGTGGCCTTGGCCAGCAGCTCGGCCACATGCCCCTGATAGTCGGCCTTGATTTCCCGGTAGCGCTGCGGCTTGCCGCCGAAGGCGCGGGTGCTGTGCAGATACGCGTTGTAATTGACCTGTACGAACGCTTCGAGCGGCACACCGAGCCGCTTGCAGTAGTTCAGCATCCCGCGGTGGTGATAGGGAATCCGCCAAGGACCCGGATTGACGTACAAGCCCTTGTCGAACTGGCACTGCTGGGTGAGGCCGCCGAGTTCGGTATAGCTGTCCCCGCCGCGCAGGGTCCAATTGCGCCCGCCCGCGCGGCCGTTGAATTCCAACACCTGCACCTGGTAGCCGGCGTTGCGGAGCTCGAAGGCCGCGCACATTCCGGCGATGCCCGCGCCCAGGATCAACACGGACGCGCCGGCGGGCGCTCCTTGCAGGTCGATGGGGCCTCGATAGGACGAATCCGCGGCAAAGCCCATGCTGCTCATGGCCTGATACATGGCGGCGCTTCCCGCGGTGACGCCTATCATGCGCAGCAGATCGCGCCGGCTCGGCGAGGACACGGCAGTTTCCTTCGGCATCGCTACCTCGGCAATGAAGAATGGCTCCCGAACGCGCGCTGTCGGTAAAATGGTAAGGCGCGCCGGAGCACTTATCACACGAAGCGCTGCCGCAATCAAGGCGTCGCCGGACCGCAGGCCGGTCCGGCGTTTGGGCCGCCGCGCCCGGAGCGAACACGCCCGGGCGAACACGCAGCACGCCGGCAGGGGCCGCCGCGGCAGTTTCGAACGGCTCGGCAGGGCCTGCGGGACGGCAGCCGCGGGGGCTCATGGGCTGCCGTGATTCTTTTTTTATATTATACTCATAACATTACAACGATGAGCGCGTACGAGGCTGTCAATCATGCGGAATGTGAGAACACTCGGTCTTCTCGGAACCGGAGTCATCGGCGGCGGATGGGCGGCGCGGGCGCTGCATTTTGGAATCGACGTCATTGCGGCCGACGTCAAGCCGGAAATGGAAGAGTGGATACGCGGCGCGGTGGCCAACGCCGAACCGGCTTTGGCGCGGCTGACCTTCGCGCCGTTGCCGCCCAAGGGCAAACTCTCCTTCACCACGGATCTGAAGACGATGGCGCAGGGCGCCGATTTCATCCAGGAGAACATTCCGGAACAACTGCCCTTGAAGCAACGCATACTCGCCGAAGTCAGCCGGCACGCCGCGGCGGACGTCGTCATCGCATCGAGTACTTCGGGCCTCACGCCGACCGATTTGCAGCGCGATATGGTTTCGCCCGAGCGCTTCTGCGTGGCTCACCCGTTCAATCCCGTGTATCTGCTGCCCTTGGTCGAACTGGTCGGCGGCCAGAAAACCGCGCAGACCACCATCGATGCGGCGGCCAAGTTCCTTGCTTATATCGGCATGCATCCGCTGCACGTGCGGCGCGAGGTGCCGGGCCACTTGACCGATCGCCTTCAGGAAGCGCTGTGGCGCGAAATTCTTCATCTGGTCAATGACGGGATAGCCACCACCGGCGAACTCGACGAATCCATCATTTACGGTCCCGGCCTGCGCTGGGCGGCGATGGGCACGAACCTGATCTACCATCTCGCGGGCGGCGAGAGCGGCATGCGGCACATGCTGGCGCAATTCGGCCCCTGCCTGAAGTGGCCTTGGACCAAACTCGAAGCACCCGAGCTCACGGAAGCCTTGATCGATAGGATGGTCGAGGGCACCCAGCACCAAGCCGGGGGCCGTTCGATTCGGGAGCTGGAACGCCTGCGCGACGACTACCTCGTCGCGATTCAGCAAGTCCTTCGCCAATACAATATCGGCGCCGGCGCCACCTTGCGCTCGCTGGAGGAGCGGCTGTATCAGGATGCCGCAACGGCCCATGCGGCGCAGCCGAGCGAGCCGGGGAAGGCGCTGAGGCTGCTGGATACCGTTGTGAGACCGGAATGGGTGGACTATAACCGCCACATGTCCGACTTTCGTTACGGCCAAGTATTCGGCGAGGCGATGGATGCCCTTTTCCGCCGGGTGGGTGTCGACGAGGCCTATCGCAATACAGGCCGCATGTATTACGCCGTCGAGAATCACGTCACGCATCTCGGAGAGGCCAAGTCGGGCGAACCGCTGTACGTGACGACTCAGTTGCTGGGCGTCGACGACAAGCGCCTGCACGTCTTTCATCGGATGCATCGCGGCCGCGACGACCGGCAAATCGCCACGGCGGAGCAGATGTATCTGCACGTCGACACGGCTGCCGCCAAGGCGGCGCCCGCCGATGCGGCGGTCCGCGCCAAGCTCGAGTCGATTCGCGGCGGACATTCCGGATTGCCGGTACCGCCCGAAGCGGGGCGCGCGGTAGGACGCGCGCAACGCTAGGTCCCCCGCCATGCCGAAAATCGTCGATCACGCCCGGCGACGCGACGAGATCGCCCAAGTCGCCTGCCAGGTGGTCGCACACTACGGCTTCGAACGGGCCACGATGGCGCGAATCGCCCGCGCGGCCGGCTACACGACGGGCATGGTGGCTCACTACTACGAGTCCAAGCAAGACATCATTCTGGCCGCTCTGCGCCTGATTTTGCTGCGGATCGAAGCAAGACTCACGCGTGAGCGCGAAGGCGGCGAAGCAAATCTCTTGCAAGTCTTGTCGGAGGCGCTGGCCGTCGATGCGCAGCGATTCACCGAGTGCGCCTTTTGGATGGCCTTTTGGGGTCAAGTATCCGCGGACAAGAAGCTCAAACGGCTCAATGTCTGGGTGCACCGCGAGTACATGCGTTTGTTCGCCCGCTGCTTTACCGAGCATTGGCAGGAATGGTCGGCATGGCCGCGGCCGGTTCGCGATCAGGTGCTGCGTTCCGTGGTGACGTTCATCAACGGACTCACGGCAAGCGCGGTCACCAGCCCGAGCGATTGGCCGGCCGCAATGCAGATCGACCATTTGCGGCTGCAGTTGGACCTACTTCGTCAATGGGGACGACGGGACGCGCGCAGCTCCCGGTTGAAATGAGGGGATGACCTATGGATTTTTCGCTGAACGACGAGCAGCAGATGATCGTCAAGACCACCCGGCAATTCGTGGCCAACGAACTCTACCCGCACGAGAAGGAGGTGGAAGAGACCGGCGCGCTGCGCGAGGATCTGCACCGCGAGCTGAAGGCGAAGGCCATCGAGGCCGGGTTATACGCCGCGAACATGCCGGTGGACGTGGGCGGGGCGGGTTTGGATACCGTCGCCTGGGTGCTCTACGAAAAAGAACTGGGCCGCACCAGCTATGCCCTGCATTACTCCTGCGTCGGCCGGCCGTCGAACATCCTGCTTGCCTGCGTGGGCGAACAAAGGGAACGATACCTGCTGCCGACGGTGCGCGGCGATCGAGTCGAATGTCTCGCCATGACGGAACCGGGCGCGGGCTCGGATCTCCGCGGCATGAAGACGACGGCGGTCGAGGCGGGCGGCGATTTCGTCATCAACGGCACGAAGCATTTCATCAGCCACGCCGATCATTCCGATTACGTCATCCTGTTCGCGGCCACCGGTGAAGAGGCGACCGCTCACGGCGTGCGCAAGAAAATGACTGCGTTTCTGATCGACATGGGGCACCCGGGCTTCGAGGTGCGGCCCGGCTACAAGAATGTGTCGCACCGCGGATATACCAACAGCATTCTCGAGTTCAGCAATTGCCGGGTGCCGAAGACGGCGATATTGGGGGATCTGCACCGCGGCTTCGACGTGGCGAATACTTGGCTGGGAGCCACTCGTCTGCAGGTCGCCGCCACCTGCCTCGGCCGCGCCGAACGCGCCTTGGAATTGTCCACGCAATGGGCGGTCGATCGAGTGCAATTCGGCCAGCAAATCGGCAAATTTCAAGGCGTGAGCTTCA
>Ga0307470_10000652_pt1 | contig 15549 bp, 12 predicted proteins | sample atmos_gasesAM3C__FD_204565 | JGI IMG/M metagenome (GOLD analysis project Ga0307470, IMG submission 204565) | Hardwood forest soil microbial communities from Morgan-Monroe State Forest, Indiana, United States - atmos_gasesAM3C_05 | ecosystem: Environmental > Terrestrial > Soil > Temperate forest... | reverse complement strand
ACTACTTGATCGCGTGGAATGACGACCCCTGCGCCTCCTGTGACGTGATCTATCCCTCGCGCCTGGTCGCCCTACGCTTGGCGGCAGACGGCATGCCGCTCGATACCACGCCGATCGTTCTCAACGGCCCGGAATTGTTTCTGGCCTCCGCGTCGATTGCGTGGAGTGGCAGCAATTACGCGGTGAGCTGGGTGAGTGGCTCTTCGATCCTCGGCGTCCACATCAGTCCGTCCGGCGTCAAGGATGCCGCGCATGAGATGTTCCCCAGGCCACTGCTCCTGGGCTCTCATCGACTTGTCGCGAATGGCACCGGTCTCCTGTTGCTCATGACGCGGCAGACCGATGATGGCGCCACGACATCCGGGATCGCGGTCAATCCACAATCGCTTCTCGCGATCGGAGAGCCGGCGCTCCTTGTGGCCGACCAACCGCGCAACGCAACGGTTTCGGCCGCGACTCTCCCGATCGGTGTTGCCATCGCCTACGACCGCGTCGATCCTGCTGCTGCCAACGTCCCTCGCGTATTCGCGCAGGTATTCGGCAGCGTACAACGGCGCCGCACCGTGCGCTGAGATCGACCTGTGGTAACTTCAATAACTAACGATGCGATCTCTTTTCCTCACTGTTGCTTTCGCCGCAACTGCGGTGGCCGCGGTGGCCTTTCCGCCGCCGTTGACGCCGGAGCAGCCGGTGTCGCAGCGCCTCATCGGCCCTGCCGCCGGCGATCAGCAGACGCTGGCAGTGGCCTCCAACGGCCAGATGAGTTTCGCGGTCTGGCTTGATCAGCGCGGCGGGCCATTGCAATGGAATCGTATGTACGATCTCTATGGCTCTCGCATCGATTCGGCAGGCGTCTCGCTCGACCCCATGGGTATCCACATTGCCAGCGTCGTCACCGGTGGCACGGTCATCTGGAACGGCACCGCATTCGTTGTCGTTTCGGAAGGCCCGAGCGCGGGGACACTATTCACGTTCATCACGCCCGATGGCGTACAGGCCGGGCAGAAGGTCGTGCCGGGTGCCGAGGGAACTGGCATCCAGCCATTGGCCACGTCGATGGGTTCCGGTCCCGAAGCGAGAATCCTGTTTGCAGGGAGAGGGGTCGCCACGATCGTCGACGGCTTCGGCGATGTCGTAGCAACAGGCATTCAATTGCCGTCCGGTTCTGGACTGTTGGCTGCCGGATCGAACAGGTCCGAATTCCTCCTTCTCCTTTACACCTCGACGAATCAGCACCGGATCGACGCCATTCGCCTGGACCGCGACGGCAAACTCATTTCGACCTCGAACACAGGTCTCGATCTCGCAATCATCGGATCCAACGTGTCCCTTGCCGGCGGGAATGACAACTACCTGCTTGTCGGGTTTGGCGGGAAAGTCTTCGCCTACCTCGACCTGAACGGCATTGCGAAGGGGCCTCTCACGCCGCTGGACTCTTCCGGTCCCCCTTCTTCTACGAAGTCCGTAGTCGTGTTTGACGGAGATACCTACCTCGCCGCATGGACGGCGACGACCACGGATGGGCACGCGTACGCGGCCATCGCCCGTGTGCCGGCGACCGAGGGCGGAACCGATGCGCCCGTGTTGACTCACCCGCTCCAGTGGAGCGGTGAGGGTCACGGCGCGGTGTTGGGACTTGCAGGCACTCATGTGATCCTCATCGTCGACGCCTTCCGTGCCGGAATCTCCACCACGATCGATCCGATCGCGAAGGTACTGGACGCTCCCTTCGATACAGTTCCGCTTCCGGGCGCCCTCTCATCGAGCCTTACCCGACAGGTGGTACCGCAGGTGGCGTCATCGACGAACGGATATGCCATCGTCTGGAACGAGTACGGTCCTGACGGGGCCAATCATCTGTACCTGCGCCGATTCTCGCTGACCGGTGCGCCAGCGGACCCCGCGCCGATCGAGGTTGCCCGGGACGACGGCGGCCAGGCGATCACCGCGCGGATCGCAGCCGCGGGCGGCGAATACGTCGTGGCCTGGTCATCGGCCTACGTTTACTATGCAACCTGGAATTACGTAGTGCGCCGGCTCTCCGCGACGACGGGAGTGTGGATTGACGCGGCGCCTGTTCCGCTGGCAACCCGAGCCTCTGATCTGACCCTCGGCGCGAGCCGCGACAACGTTCTCGCTGTCTACAACGTCTACAACACCGCCTGCACGCAAGGGTGCATGCGCGCGCGTGCCATTGCCATGGATTCCGGTCCGCCGCTTCGAACGGCCGAGACGTCTCTGGCCACGATGATCACTACCGACTTTTCCGTCGCAAGCAACGGCGCCGATTTTCTCGTCGCATGGACGGACAACCCCTGTACGTACCCCACATGCGACGTTCTCAGCATTTACAGCCTCTTCGTGGAGCGGGTTGGCGCGGATGGAACTCCGCTGGACAGCAAACCGCTGGCTCTCGACAGCGGCTTGCCGGAGTTCCCCTCGATCGCATGGGCAGGGACCTCTTACGTCGTGACCTGGACTCCCGGCCTCTACACGATCATTGCGGCCCGGATCAGCGCGAACGGCGGGCTGGCCTCGACCCAACAAGCATCGTTCACGATCGGTACCGACTGGTTTGTGTCGCAACGCGTCGTCGCCGGCGCCAGCGGTCTTCTTCTTTTCACCACGGGCACGACCACCACGCAGGGAACCGCGCTTGACGCGGCGTCGCTCGTCCCCAGCGGTACGCCCTTCACCATCAAGACCGATCCGCGATTCACGCAAACGTTTTCGGCGGCGCCGTTGCCGAGCGGCGTTGTGGTCGCCTACGACCGCGTCGGCGAAGATACGGAGAACGTCGAGCGCGTTTTCAACCGGGTTTTCGCGGATACGGTTCGGCGCCGCGCTACGCCCCATACGCACTGACTTCTGCTGGCAGGCATCGGGCAATCGCGTGCATACGCCGCGATAGCGGCAAGAGAGGATAGCCAGGGGTGCGAGCGCCTTTTTGCGAGCACCCCTGGTTACCGAGATGAACCCACCTCGTGCCGCGTCAGCGGCACTGGAAGGTCATCGACCAACTTCTATCCAGTGCCGCTGACGCGGCACACGCTCTATGGCACCTCATGCCAGGGGTGCTCGCAAAAAGCGCTCGCACCCCTGGCTATCCTCTTTGCGCCGCTATCGCGGCAGTCGCAACCGAGGACTGCCGCCGGCGCGACGGCCTCTCCACTACAATCGCCCTCATGCTGAATTACATCTGGTTCGGCCTGATGGCCATTGCGCTCATCGTGGCCATTTTCACCGGGAACGTGGCCGCCGTGACCAAGGCCTCGGTCGAGTCGGCGAAGACCGCGGTCGAGATCTCCCTCGGGCTGGTCGGCATCATGACGCTCTGGCTCGGCATCATGCGCGTGGCCGAGCAGGCCGGGCTGGTGTCGATGCTCAGCCGTCTGCTGCGGCCCATCAGCCGTCTGCTTTTCCCGGAAGTCCCGTCCGATCATCCCGCCATCGGCGCGATGGTCATGAGCGTCTCCGCGAACATGCTCGGTCTCAGCAACGCCGCCACGCCGCTCGGCATCAAAGCGATGGAGGAGCTCCAGACGCTGAATCCGGAGAAGGAGACCGCCTCCAATCCGATGGTGACGTTCATGGCCCTGAACACCGCCGGCGTGCAGTTCATCCCGACCACGATCATCGCCGTCCTGGCCGCCTCCGGTTCGCAGGCGCCGACAGTCATCATCCCCACGACGATCATCGCCACACTCTGCGGAGCCACCGCGGCCGTGACCACGGCGAAGCTGCTGCAACGCTTCTTCCCCACAAAACTCCCACCACCGACTACCGACAACCGACAACCGATCTCGCAAGAGGACTCCCCAACAATCCTCCCACCCCCCACTCCCAACCCCCCACTCCCCGAGGCGGGCGAGTGATCCGCACAATCCTCCAAGGCATCTCCGCCTGGGCCATCCCGGTCCTCCTCGTCGGCATTCCGCTGGTCGGCCTCATTCGCGGCATCAAGGTCTACGACGTCTTCATCGAAGGAGCGAAGGAAGGCTTCCAGGTGGCCATCCGCATCATTCCGTTCCTGGTCGGTATCCTCGTCGCCATCGGGATGTTTCGCGCCTCGGGGGCGATGGACATGCTCACCAACGCGCTCCGCCCTCTCCTGAGCCGCACGATCTTCCCACCCGAGCTGTTCCCGCTGGCTGTGCTTCGCACCCTGAGCGGCAGCGGCTCGCTGGCGCTGACGACCGACATCATCAAGCGCTACGGCGCCGATTCCATGCTCTCGCGCATGGCCGCGACTCTCTACGGCAGCAGCGAGACCCTGTTCTACGTCCTGGCCGTCTATTTCGGCGCCATCGGCGTGAAGAGAACGCGGCACGCCATCCCCGCGGCGCTAGTGGGGGATACGGTGGCGGCATTGGTGGCCGCGGCGGTGTGCATATGGATGTTCAAGTGAGAGCATTCCATCGCGAACACAATCTGATTGAACCTCCGTGCCTGCCGCCGCAAGCCAGGGATCGATGTGGCACAGACACTTTTGTCTGTGCTCCGGCCGAAGCCGCCCGGCCTTGAGAGCTTGCAATCTTGAGTCGTGGCGAGATCCCGCACAGACAAAAGTGTCTGTGCCACATCGATCCTGCTCGCCGGCACCTCTCCGACCTATCGCGCAGACAAGGCTGCGGACAAGTCCACTCGTCGTAAGAGAAATGGGGGTAGGGAAACGCGTTCTTCGCTACACTCCTAGACATGGACGAATGGCTGCAAGTCACCTTTCCCGAAGCACGCGACGTTCTCGTCGACGACACTCTCCTCGGAACGACGAACAAGCCGATGATGGTGGAGCGCGGCCATCACACGATCACCCTGGGCGGCGCGCAGAACTACAAATCGCCCCCGATGCCAGTGGCCGTCTTCAACACCTCAAAGAGTCAGCCGCTGGTTCTGGTCTTCACCCTCGCATGAGAAAACTTGCCGCTGTCTCCGCGCTCGCTCTGCTGCTCGCCGGCTGTACCTACGTGCCGATCAATCCGCCGCTGACGCATTCGCCTGATCTGAAGACTGGGTATCGCTGGGCCGCGACCACCATCCCGAAGCGAACGAGCAACACCCTCGTAATCCTCACGTTTTCCGGCGGCGGAACGCGCGCCGCCGGCTTGTCATACGGAGTGCTCCAGCAGCTCGACGCCACACCGATGCCCGACAAGCGCAAGTTGCTCGACTACGTTGACGTCATCTCGTCGGTCTCCGGCGGCAGCTTCACCTCCATGGACTACGGCATGCGCGGACGGAAGATGCTGGCCGACTTCGAGTCGAAGTTTCTTCAGGTGCCGGTCCAGTCGATGCTGATCAAGGCGGCGTTCTTTACTCCGAGGAACGTCATCAAGCTGCTATTCGATCCGAACTTCCACCGGATCGACGTGGCTACGCAGGTCTACCAGGACGTCCTCTTCGGTGACGCCAAGTTCGACGCGCTGCTCCAGGAGCAGCATACTGACGATCGGCCGCTCATCATCGCCAACGCCACCGAGCTGGAGATCGGTTCGCGCTTCGAGTGGACCCAGGACCAGTTCGATGTCATCTGCTCTGACATGTTGCCCATTCCAGTGGCGCGCGCGGTAGCAGCGTCCTCGAATTTCCCGGTGGCACTCCCTCCGATGATCCTCAAGAAGTACGACGCTTCGACGTGCAAGTACCAGACGCCGAGCTGGTTGCCGGTGGCGCGCGAGGACGTGTATCTCAACCCGTTGCGGCCACGCTACGCCACAGAGCTCGAGGCCTACCTCGACCCGAAGAGGACCTACCTGCATACGCTCGACGGCGGCATCGCTGACAACATCGGCCTGCGCGGTCCGCTGCACGCGCTCGTCTCGACCGATACATTCGAGCAGCCGCAGGATGGGGGACAGCTCACCGGGATGACGTTCCGTCCGCTCATCGACCACGCACCGAAAGCGCGCGCGATCGACCGCGTGTTGATCATCGTCGTCAATGCTGGCGCGCAGGGAGCTGTGTCCATTGACAACACCTCGAGTGAGCCGAAGCTGAAGGCCATCCTTGGTGGTATCTCCGGCACGCCCATGGACAACTATTCGTTCGATAGCATCCAGCTATTGCTGATGACCGTTGCCCCACGCGTGAACAGCGGCGTGCGCTACTACCCGGTCGTGATCAGTTTCCCGCTTCTTCGCGACAAGAATTTACGTGACTTGGTAAACAACATCGGTACGAGCTTCGACGCGCTTACCAACGATCAGCTCACCGGCCTCAAGCAGGCTGCCGATATCCTCATCCATCAGGATCCGTGCTTTCAGCAATTCATTCGCGACGTCAACGGTCAGCCGACGCCGCCGGGTGCATCGCCCTGCCCCTCGGCGCCAGCGCCCTGACGCGAAAACAAGTAGATCACCGCCCCCACCGCGATCGCGATTCCAGCAGCCAGGAAGTTGAACGCGCTGAGCGTGAGGAAGAGCAGCAGCGAGATCGCGGTGCCGAGGATGGGGATGACCAGGCCCGGCGTGCGGAAGCCCTCATTCACCTTGCGCAGGAACGGCACCGCCGCACAGGTGAAGAGATACGTCGTCAACCGCGCTACCGCGGAAAGCATGGCCAGCTTGGCGAACGAACCGCCGCAGGCCAGGATGGCCGCGAAGACGACGTGAATCAGGATGGCCACCGTCGGCGTGCGGAAGCGGGGATGGACGTAGCTGACGGCGCTGAGCCGTGGGCGGCCGAGGGAGATCGCGTAGAGCATGCGGGACCCTTCGAGCACCGTGCCGGAGTTCGTGCCGGCCATCGACAGGAGCGCGCCGAGCGTGACGATGAGCGCGCCGGCGCCGCCGACCAATGCGGCTGCGGCGTCGGCGATCGGCGTGGCCGTCTTCGAGAGGTCGGGGAGGGCTGACATCGCTCCGAGCTGCGCCAGGACGTAGATCGCGGCGATGGCCAATGTCCCTACCAGCAGCGCGCGCGGCAATTCCTTCTTCGGATTGCGGAACTCGCCGGCCGGAACGCCCATGTTCTCGAAGCCGGCGTAGGCGAAGAGCATGAACAGCGCCGCGCCGCTCCAGTCGGTGCCCGGGCCGGGAAGGTGCATCGAGGCCGGAATGGGATTGTGCTTCCAGGCGATGAGAGCCACCACGATGAACCCGACCAGCGGAATCAGCTTGCCGAGGGTGAAGACGTAGATCGATGCAGCGCCGTACTTCACGCCGACGTAGTGAATGGCCGTGAGGATGGCGATCGAGACCAGGATGACCACGATGCGCGCCACGTCACTTCCCAGGGCAGGGAAGATGCGCGCCAGCGAGACCACGAATCCGTTCGACAGCGCGGCCAGCGAAGTGACGCGCGCCAGCCAGTTCATCCATCCGGTCTCGAATCCGATGAAGTCGCCGAAGGCGGTCTTTGCATACAGATACGCTCCACCCGGCTCGCTGAAGTGGCTGGCGGCCTCGGCGAAGCAGAGCACGAGCACGAATACCGGCAGCGCGAAAATCAGCGGCGCCCAGAGCGAGAACGGCCCGAGGAGCTTGTACGACTCGGTGGGTAGGAGAAAGACGCCGCTGCCGACGACGGCATTGATGCACATCGCCACCAGCCCCCAGAAGCCGACGGCGCGGACAAGTTTCCCGGTTGAGTTGTCTTGCATGGACGAAAGGACGCGGCATTGTGCCATGAGTCAGCGAGTAGCTGGGTTGCTGCGTTGCTCGGTTGCGGGGTCTCGCGGTTGCGGGGTCTCGTGGCGGGGTTACCGGAGGGAGCTGCGCGATGCGACGCGGCATAGGTTAATAGGCCACGCCCAAGGTGTGCTACGTCGCGCTTGCGCGCGCCCAAGCGCCTTCGGCGCCGCAACGTAGGTCGGACTCTCAGTCCGACCGGAGCTTGCGCTGCCCTCAACTACAGGCGTTGAACGACTACCGCCCTCCCGAGCTCCGGTCGCAACGTAGGTCGAAGCTCTTCAGTCCGACCGAGGCAAGCCGGAGGGCGTGCTCTGGCGCGCGCCCAAGCGCCTTCGGCGCAGCAAACGTAGGTCGGACTCTCAGTCCGACCGGCGCTTGCGCTGCTCTCAACTACAGCCATTGAACAATTACCGCTCTCCCGAGCTCCGGTCGCAACGTAGGTCTCCGACCGACGCAAGCCGGGAGGCGTGCTCTTGCGCGCGTCCAAGCGCCTTCGGCGCTGCAAACGTAGGTCGGACTCTCAGTCCGACCGGAGCTTGCGGTGCTCTCAGCTACAGGCGTTGAACGATTACCGGTCTCCCGAGCTCGGATCGCAACGTAGGTCGAGCTCTTCAGTCCGAGCGAGCCGTGCCTCGCGCTAAAGAGAGCGCGCGCGCAGCGCCCGGTCGATCGCGCTCTCGTCGCGCAACGCCCGTCGAATCGCGACGGTGTCCCGCTGTGACAGCAGGCAGTGGTCGGGAAACGCGGCGAAACGCGAATGTTCTCGTAGCCAGCCGACGGCGACCAACACGGGCCACACCCACCGCGTCGCAGCGACGCCGCGCCGTGTCGAAACGCGACCACTCCCGTGTCGCAACGCTGCTGGATGCACACGTCCGAACGCGGCGCGCATCAACCCTGCCCTTCTGCGCAGTAATCCCGTCCTTCCGCGCAGCAATCCCGCCCCCTTCGCGTAGCAATGCTGTCCCTCCGCGCTGCAATCCTGCGCTTCCGCGGAGCAATCCTGTCCTTCCGCGGAGCAATCCTGCCCCTCCGCGCAGCAATCCTGCCCCTTCCGCGCAGCAGTCCTGCCCCCTCCGCATAGCAGTGCTGCGCCTCCGGGCAGCAGTGCTCCGCCTCGCCATAGCAATGCTGCGCACCCGCATAGCAATGCTGCGCGCACGCATCGCAATGCTGTCCACTCCGCGCAGGAACCCTTCGCTGTCCGCGTAGGAATCCTTCGCTCTCCGCGTAGCAATCCTGCGCCTCCGCGCAGCAATGTTCCACTTCCGCATAGGAATGCTGCGCCTCCGTGTAGCAATCCTTGCTCCTCGGCGCAGGAACCCTTCGCCATCCGCGTTGGAATCTTTTCCCCTACGCGTAGCAATCCTGCGCATTCCGCGAGCAATGCTCCACTTCCGCATCGCAATGCTGCGCGACTGCATAGCACTGCTGCGCTTTCGCATAGCAATGCTCCACGCTCCGTTTCGCAACGCTGCGCCGTTCAGCCAGCAACGCTGCGCCTCCGCATAGCCACGCTGCGCGCCCGCGCAGAAACGCTGCGCCCGAGCGCAGAAACGTTTCGCCACAGCGCAGGAACGCCCGGAGCCGGACGCCGTTGGGGTCTTGCAGTCTCAAGTCGTGGCGAGACCCGGCACAGACAAGAGTGTCTGTGACACATCGGTCTCCCTAGACTCAAACAGGCTTGGAGTCGCGAGTAGCTCACTCGCGAAGCAGCGACCGGCGGGATGGTGAGGCGCGAGCTGACCGACTGGAAGTCAGAGCCATGAAAACCCCGAATTTTCCGGTCTCGGCCGTTGCTAATTTCGGCAAGCGGTTTCCGCGGGCGGAGATGATGGCCAAGGCGCTGGAGATCTGGCCGTTATATGTCATCGAAGAGGCGCTTGGGGACGATGCGGACGGCATCCTGCCGCAGGCGATCCGGAGCGCGGAGTTGCGCGTCCGGCTGCCGTGGCATCACATCGACATGCTGGAGTATCGGGCAGAACAGCAGGAGACCACCGCCAGCGGAGTGCTGGAGCGGGAGCTGGATGGCATCGCCAGCGCCCACATCGAGGAGCTGTCGGCGGCGCTGCCGGGGTTCGCGGAGGCGATGGCATGGCCGGGTGATTGCCGAAAGGCTTTATCCGCAGATGACGCAGATGAACGCAGATGGAAGACGGTTTTATCTGCGTACATCTGCGTCATCTGCGGATGAAAATACTCAACTTCAGCGCGAGCACCGCCCCCTCATCCGCCTGTCGGCACCCTTCGACTCGCTTCGCTCGCTCAGGGCAGGCTCTTCTCCCCCAGCTGAAAAGCGCTGGGGGAGAAGGGCTCTCGACGTTACACAGTGTCCGCGAATCCACTGTGAAAACTGCCGTCTAATGCCCGAGGGTGAGCCTGCTCTCGACTCCCCACTGCATATCTTGCGGCCGATGCTCCGGCCGATACCCTGGCCCGCGTAGCACGCGACCGGGCAGCGCAGTCGTCATCACACCATCGCGCAGTACCGGCGCACCGTTGACGATCACGTCGAGCACGCCTTCGCTGAAGTGATGGGGATCTTCGTATGTCGACACGTCGCGGATCTTGGCGGCGTCGAAGACCACGACATCCGCCTTCATGCCCGGGCGCAGGACGCCGCGGTCGGTGAGGTTCGTGCGGTCGGCCGCCTGCGATGTGGCTTTGCGCACGGCTTCTTCGAGAGTGAACAGGTGCTCGTCGCGAACGTAATGGCCGAGGACGCGCGGGAAGGTGCCGTAGGCGCGGGGATGCGTTCCCTGGCCCAGTGCGCGGGCCGCCGGCGGAGGGGAGCCGGAGTCGGAGCCGAGGGATACGAAGGACTGCTTCAACGCGGTCTGCACGTCGGTCTCATTCATGGAGAAGAAGATGACGTTCGGCGAGCCGTTGGTCTCCGCGAAGAGGCGCATCATGGCCTCATCCGGCGGCACGTTCATCATGGCCGCGATCTCTTCGATGAAATGCTTGTCGTATTGGGCGAGTGCGGGGTTACCTATGCGCGTGACGTAGATCCCCTTCGGCCCGCGTTTTCTGAACTGCGCCTGCAACTCCTCGGCGATGCGCGCGCGTTGGGCCGGGTCCGCCAGCCGCTTCTTGAATTCCGCGTAGCCGCCTTCGAGCGCCCAGTCCGGTGCGAGCGTGGAGAGCCCGGTCGACGATGCCGCGTACGGGTATACGTTCGCGGCCACATCGAGCCCCTCGGCGCGCGCGGCATTGATCCGCTCGATCACGTGCGGCATGCGGCCCCAGTTCGCGGCCCCGCCGGTCTTGAGGTGCCAGATGTTGACCGGGATCTTCGCTTCGCGTCCGATCCGGAAGGCTTCGTCGAGCGCGTCGTCGATCCTGTCGCCCTCGTTGCGGATGTGGCTGAAGTAAACGCCGCCATGCTTGGCCGCGATCCTGGCCAGGTTGATGATCTCGTCCGTGGTCGAGTACATCGCCGGCAGATAGATCAACGACGTCGAAAGGCCGATCGCGCCTTCGCGCATGGCCTGATCGACGATCTGCTCCATGGCCCGCATCTCATCCGCGGTGGGCGGGCGATTCACGTCACCGATGACCATCTCCCTCGGGTTGTCCGCGCCGACGAAGAGCGCGAAGTTGATGGCGCTGCCGTTCTTCTCCAGGACGCTGAACCATTCGCCGAGCGTGCGCCACGTCGGCTTGTTCCGCGGATTCGCCGCATCGATCTCTTTCTGACTGAGCGGACCGGGCGATTTTCCTTCGCCGGTGACCTCGGTGGTAACGCCCTGGCGTACCTTCGCTTCGAGATGCGGATCGATGAAGACGGAGCTCTGCGACTGCCCGAGGAGATCGATGAAGCCGGGCGAGACCACGTTGTCGCGGGCATCGATCGTCGTGGCCGCGGAAACGTTGGACAGATCGCCGATCGATACGATGGTGTCGCCGTGAACGCCCACATCGCCTCGGTACCAGGGCGCGCCGGTTCCGTCGATGATGCGGCCGTTGATGATTTTGAGGTCGAGCATGTGTGTCTTAGGTTGCGTTGCGCAGCCAGCCATCAGAAGGATGAAGGCGGAAGGCAGAAGGATGAATGAGGATCTGGCGAGACCTCGCGACCAAAAGCTTCTGCCTTCATCCTTCATCCTTCCGCCTTTCATACCATCCCCCTCACCAAATCCTCGTACCCCTGCCGCTCGCGTATCAGCCGTACGTCGTCGCCGTCCACCATGACTTCGGGTGGCAGCAGGCGGGCGTTGTAGAGCGACGCCATCGAGAAGCCGTAGGCGCCGGCGTCGCAGAAGGCCAGCAGATCGCCGGGCCTGGTCCGATCGATCTTTCGCGTGATGACCTGACCCGTCTCGGTGCGTGTGAACACGTCTCCGGATTCGCAGAGATTGCCGGCCACGACAACCTCATCGCGCATCTGAGCGACATCGAACGTTTCTCGCAGCGACGCAGGGGATGCGTTCGTGGCGTTGATGAAGTGGTGATACGCGCCGTACTTCGACGGCCGCACGAGGTGATTGAAGCCGGTGTCGACGCCGATCCAGATCTGGCCGCCGCTGATGCGCCGCGAGGTCACCCGCGACAACAGCGTTCCCGACTCCGCCACCAGATAACGTCCCGGCTCCAGGATGGCGGTGAGGTTGCGCGCGCGCAGGAGGCGATCGGCGATGCGTGTCAGCTCGGCGCCGTACTCGTCGATCGGGAACTCCGGCGTACCGGGCTCGTAGGGGACGGAGATCCCGCCGCCGAAGTTCAGCCATTGCAGGTTGGGAAAGGCGGTGGAGAGATCGAGCAGCCTGCGCGCTGACTCGATCAGCGGCGTGATGCTCTCGATGCCGGAGCCGATGTGGGCGTGAAGGCCGACGACCTTGCGGCCGCTGTCTTCGACCACCATCCGCGCCGATTCGATCTCCGCCAGGGCGATGCCGAACTTCACGCCGCCGCCGGCGGTGACGACGTCGACATGATGCCCGGCGCCGATGTCGGTGTTCACACGCAGCGCGATGGGATTCGGAAGATCGAGCGCCAGGATGCGATCGATCTCCGACATCGAGTTGACGTTGATCACGATCCGAGCGTCATCTATGGCACGCAGATCGTCGTCGGAGACGTTCGAGCAGGTGAACCAGATGTCGTCCGGCGTGAAGCCGGCCTTCCTTGCGATGTAGATCTCACCCGGCGAAACCGCATCGCAGCCAAACCCTGCGCTGCGCACGAGCTGGAGGATCGCCAGCGCGCCGTTGGCCTTCATGGCGTAGAACGGGCGGAAGGGGAGGGCCGCGAAGGCACGCCTGACCCGCTCGATTTGCCGCCGGATGATCGCCGCGTCGTAAATGTACAGGGGAGTGCCGTAGCGCTTGGCGAGATCGGTTGAAGAGACGTTGCCGATGTGGAGGATGCCGTCGATGACGTGGAGCATTCGAGCGCGCGATTATAGAGTGCACTACACTGCCCCATGCGCGGAACGTTCGCTGCTGTTCTCCTGTTCGCCGCGATCCCTCTCGTAGCCGTGGAGACGGTGATTACCCGCTGTTCGACGCAGACGGTGCACGTTGCATCGACGGTATCCTTCTTACCGGGCATTGACGTGCGCCGCTTCGGTATCTGTAGCAGCGATCAACCGGAAGATGCGCTCTGGTTTCTCGACAGGCTCGATTCGATCGACGGGTCGCTCGACGGCCATTTCGCCCGCACGGGCTCCGGCGCGCTCGTCTATCTGCTCGATTCCGGCGTCGAGATCTCTCATGACGAATTCGCGGGCGGCAACATCATCGCAGGCATCGATGTGCAGCGCGAACGGGGACTCACCTCGGACTGCGGCTCGACGAACGAGGCGCTTCATCCATGTCTCGACCCGCACTTCATTCAAACTCACGGAACCGGCACTGCTTCGCTCATCGGCGGCCGCCACGTCGGCGTTGCGCCGGGAGTGTCGATCATCAGCATGACCGCCCAAGGCAACCCCGAAGGTCAGAACTGGCTGTACGTTTTCAACCGAGTGATTAGTACGGCATGGGACCCGTCGACACCGAATGTCCGAACCGCGATCATCAATATGAGCGCAGCACTCTCGGGTAACCCGGTGGATGGTGACGTTCCCTATTCGCAGCTCGAACAGAAGATCCGGGACATGGTCGGAGGCGTCGATCGCGACGGCAATCCCGACCCGAACGGCAAACGCTTCCTTTTCGTTGTCTTTGCGGGGAACTCCGGAGATCCGACGAGCGCCGGCGCCCAACGCGGGAACTGTGACACGAACAATCAGGTACACCTCTTTCCCGCCACGCTCGGGCCATCGATCGCGGGGCTCATCACTGTCGGTGGCATCGGACGGGACAACCGGCTCTGGGTGGATAGCTGCCGCGGCCCGGCGGTCGAGCTGCTCGCGCCCGCCGAGGAAATCATGCCGGCCATCAACACCGATCACGATCACTACCGTCTCACCCTCGACAGCGGCACGTCGTACTCGACGGCGATCGTCTCCGGTGCCGCCGCGCAGATCCTCGGCCGCGAGCCGAATCTCACGCCCGCCGAGGTTGAGCAGCGGCTGGAGACCACTCCCTCATTCATCATCGACAATGCCGACGGTACCGCGGGCGGCAAAGTGGTCTACGTTCTCGTGCCGCCCGACCCTCCGCGGCATCGCGCGGTCGGAGTGCGATAATTCGCGGATGCAGCAATACCTCAATCTCGTCCGCCACGTTCTCGACCATGGCGTCCCGAAATCGGACCGCACCGGCACCGGCACGCTGAGTGTTTTCGGTTACCAGCTCCGCGTCGACCTCGGCGCCGGGTTTCCGCTGCTGACGACGAAGAAACTGCATCTGCGCTCGATCATCTACGAGCTGCTGTGGTTCCTGCGCGGCGACACGAACGTTCGCTACCTGAACGAGAACAAAGTCACGATCTGGGACGAATGGGCGGATGCGAACGGGGAGCTGGGTCCAATCTACGGATACCAGTGGCGCTCCTGGCCCGCGCCGAACGGTCAACACATCGACCAGATCAGCGCTGTGATCGATCAGATCAAGCGAAATCCCGACTCGCGCCGCCTCGTCGTCAGCGCATGGAATGTGGGCGATCTCGACAGGATGGCGTTAGCGCCGTGTCACGCTCTCTTCCAGTTCTACGTCGCTGACGGCAAGCTCTCCTGCCAACTGTACCAGCGCAGCGCCGACGTGTTTCTTGGCGTCCCGTTCAACCTGGCCTCGTATGCGCTGCTGACGATGATGGTGGCGCAGGCCTGCAACCTCGCCCCCGGCGATTTCATCCACACGCTCGGCGACACGCATCTCTACGTCAATCATCTCGACCAGGCCCGCGAGCAGCTCGCCCGCGATCCGCGTCCTCTCCCGACGATGACGCTCAATCCCGAGGTGACGTCGATCTTCGACTTCAAATTCTCCGACTTCACACTGGAGCACTACGACCCGCATCCGTCGATCAAAGCGCCGATCGCGGTGTGAGTGCCGACTGATCACGGTGCACAGACTGCCTGTGCCTCATTCGTGCGGGACGCACGAGGGCACAGACAAAAGTGTCTGTGCCACATTGATTTCGTGAGACTTCACAATTTCGGCAAGTACCCGCGGCCGATGTGGCACAGACACTTTTGTCTGTGCTGTGGTCGTGGCTGTCTGTGGCACATTGATTCCGTAAGACTCCACAACTTCGGCAAGTACCGGCAGGCCAATGTGGCACAGACACTCTTGTCTGTGCTGTAGTCGTGGCACAGGTAGACGAGAAGCAGCAAGACCGATTTGGTACAGGCTGGCTGTGCCATGCCACATTGATTCCGTGAGACTCCACGACTTCTGAAAGTACCGGCAGGCCAATGTGGCACCCAAAAACCTCATTTGAGTCCAAGAATGCGGGGACGAAGTCGCTCATCGTTGCGGGCGCGCCAGATAGGCAACGGATTCGGGGAGAGTTCAAGTGGTTGACC
>Ga0307470_10000651_pt1 | contig 15594 bp, 9 predicted proteins | sample atmos_gasesAM3C__FD_204565 | JGI IMG/M metagenome (GOLD analysis project Ga0307470, IMG submission 204565) | Hardwood forest soil microbial communities from Morgan-Monroe State Forest, Indiana, United States - atmos_gasesAM3C_05 | ecosystem: Environmental > Terrestrial > Soil > Temperate forest... | reverse complement strand
GAGGCGCGAGCCCATGGCGGTCGATCCGGAGCTGCTGGAGATTCTGGTCTGCCCCAAGAGCAAGGGGGAGCTGGAGGTGGTCGAGCTGCCGGCCGCGGTGCGCTCGAACCTGGTCGAGAAATACCGCGAGCACTTCCGCGACGAGGAGCCGGTCGTCGAGCAGGGGCTCTACTGCGCCAGCTCGGGCCTGGTCTATCCCATCGTCTCGGACATCCCCATCATGCTGATCGAGGAGGCGCTGCCGGGCTCGGTCGTCGGTCGTTAGAGCCCCGAGTCTCCTGCGGCCGCTCCGCGGTCGGCCGCGCCCGCCCCGCTGATGCCGTCGCCCCGTCCCCGTGCCGCCGCGGCCCCGAGGGAGCCGATCCTGCCGCCCCGCCGCACCTCCCCACGACTGGACCAGCTCCTGGTCGACCGCGAGCTCTTCCCCAGCCGCGAGCAGGCGCGCCGCGCGGTGATGGCGGGCGAGGTGCGGGTCGACGGGCAGGTGGTCGACAAGCCGGGCACCGCGGTCGCCGCGACGGCGGACCTCGCGGTGCGGGCGAGAGAGCCCTTCGTCTCGCGCGCCGGCCGCAAGCTCGCCGCCGCCCTCGACCACTTCGGCGTCGATCCGGGCGGCTGGACCTGCCTCGACGTCGGCGCCTCGACCGGCGGCTTCACCGACTGCCTGCTGCAGCGCGGCGCGGCGCGCGTCTACGCGCTCGACGTCGGCTACGGCCAGCTGGATCTGCGTCTGCGCGGCGACCCGCGGGTGGTGGTGATGGAGCGCGTCAACGCCCGCCACCTCGCCGCCGCCGACCTCCCCGAGCGCGCGCGCCTGGCGGCGATCGACGTCTCCTTCATCTCTCTCGCCAAGGTGGTGCCGGCGCTGCTGCCCCACCTGGAGCCCGGCGGCCTCCTCCTGCCGCTCGTCAAGCCGCAGTTCGAGGCCGGCCGCGGCGCCGTCGGCAAGGGCGGCATCGTGCGCGACGAAGGGGTGCGGCGCGCGGTCGTCGAGGCGGTCGCCGGCGCTCTCGCCGGGCTCGGCCTCGAGCCGCTCGGCCGCTTCGACTCGCCGGTCGCCGGCATGGAGGGGAACCGCGAGACGTTCGCGCTGCTGCGGATGCCGGGGCGATTGCCGGAAAAGCCGCCGGAGCCGGCGACGTGAGCCGCCGGCGGCGCATCCAGCGCGTCGGCGTCGTCGCCAAGGTGGGGAGCCCGGAGGCGGCGAGCACCGCGCAGGAGCTCTCGGAGTGGCTCCGCCGGCGCGACCTCGAGGTGGCGCTCGACGAGACGACGATCCGCGCCGCCGGGCTCGCGGGGGAGACCCCGTTCGCCCCCACCGAGCCCTATGACCTGCTGATCGTCCTCGGGGGCGACGGCACGCTCCTCGCCGTCGCCCGCACGCTGGCCTCCGGGGTGCCGATCCTGGGGGTCAACCTGGGGAACCTGGGGTTCCTCACCGAGATCAACCGCGGCGAGCTCTATCCCACCCTCGTCCAGGTGCTCGCCGGCAAGTTCGACACCGAAGAGCGCGCTCTCCTCGACGTCGAGCTGCGGCGCGCCGGCGGCGGCGCGCCGCAGGGCTTCCGGGTGCTCAACGACGCGGTGGTGACCAAGAGCGCGCTCGCCCGCATCATCGAGCTCACCCTCGAGGTCGACGGCCACCTCATCGCGCGCTACCGCTCGGACGGCCTCATCATCTCGACGCCGACCGGCTCGACCGCCTACAACCTGTCGGCGGGCGGACCCATCGTCCATCCGCTGCTCCCCGTCGTCGTGCTGACGCCGATCTGTCCGCACGCCCTCGCTCTGCGCCCCTTCGTGGTCTCCGACCGCAGCCTGGTCGCGGTGACGCTCGAGACCCAGCGCGAGGAGGTCTATCTGACCCTCGACGGCCAGGAGGGCACCTCGCTCGGCCATCGCGACGTCGTGCGCATCACCCGCAGCCCGAACGTGGTCGAGCTGGTCAAGATCAACGTCCGCAGCTTCTACGACAATCTGCGCGGCAAGCTGCGCTGGGGCGGGCTGTCGAGCGACGATCCCCGCCCGGCGTCGTGAGCACTCCCAAGCGCCGGCCCGGTCGCCTGCGGCGCTACCTGCTGCGCCCGTTCGTCTGGGCGCTGGTCCTCGTCCTCGCCGTCGCCTGCGGCCTCTACGAGCTCGCCCAGAGCCGCTTCGCGCGCGAGCGCGTCCTCGCCTTGGCCATCGCCCGCACCTCGGACTTCCTCCACCGGCCGGTGACCATCGGGAGCGCCGAGTACCGCCTCTTCCCCTGGGCCGACGTCGTCCTCCACGACGTCACCATCCCCGGCCCCCATCCGGGCGACCCGCCGCTCGCCACCGCCGATCTGGTCCACATCGCTCTCCCCTGGGCGGAGCTGCGCCGGCGCATCGTGCGCCTCGACGAGATCGACGTCGTGCGGCCGCGCCTGCACCTCCTGTTCAACCCCGACGGCACCAGCAACCTGCCGCAGTTCGGCACCCCCGGCGCCGCCGGCCCCCGCCGCTTCGAGGTGCGCATCGGCCGCATCCTCGCCCAGGACGGCGAGTTCGAGCTCAACCACCGCCGCTACCCGCTGGCCCTCGACGCGCGCGCCATCTGGGGCCGCATGGTCGGCAACGGCAAGGGCCGGCTCGACGCCCTGGCGACGGCGCAGGAGGTGGTGACGACGCTCCCCGGAGGCCGCCCCTACCGCGTCACCTACTCGGGCAAGGGGAGCCTGCTCCTCGACCGCGGCCGCCTGGAGATCACCGCCGCGCGCCTCGCCGGGCCGGAGCTCGAAGCGCATGCCACCGGAACCGTCTCCTGGCGCGGCGGGGCGCGCGTCGAGCTGCGCTTCGACGCCGCGGGGCTGAGCCGGATCGCCAACCGGCTCGGCTACCTCGAGGAGCCGCTCGGCGGCCGCTTCCGGGTGGAGCGCGGCCGCGTCTCGGTCGATCCCAGGAGCTGGAGCTACGCCGGCGACGTCACTTCGGCCGAGGTCGGCTTCCGCGAGTGGACGGTCCGCGGCCTCGCCGCCCGCCTCGACGGCCGGCCGCAGGGCCTCACCATCGACGTCGGCCGCGCCGCTTACGGCGGCGGCACGATCGCCGGCAAAGTGTTCGTCGACACCGCTGCCAACGCCCCGCACGGCAAGCCGGTCGACCTCGACCTCGCCTTTCGCGACGTCGCCCTCGACACCGTCCTGACCGACGAGAAGGCGCCGCTCCACGGCCTCTCGGGGGCGGGGAGCGGGCGCTTCGTCTACCGCTGCAGCTCGTCGGCCTTCCTCGCCGGGAGCGGGCGCGCCGACGTGCGGGTGGCCGCGCGGAGCGCGGCGCTCGGCTTGCCCGTCGACGGCCAGGGGACCCTCATCCTCGCCGGCGGCAGGCTCACCTCGCGCGACATCCGGCTGACCGCGCCCCAGCAGTCGGCGACCGGCGAGCTCGCCGTCGACCTCGCCCGCCGGAGCGGCCGCCTCGACCTCCACCTCGACACCGGCGACGCGCCGGCGATCACCCGGCTGATCCCGCCAGCGCCCCGGCGCCCGGGCGAGCCGCCGCCCTTCTGGCTCCCCACCGCCGGGCACGGCCACGCCGACGGCGCCCTGACCTTCGCGCCGGCAACCTGGGCCTTCGGGCTCGGGCTCGATCTCGTCGGCGTGACGAGCCCGGCGCTCGCCGCCCCTGCCGCGGTGCGCGGCACCCTCACCCTGAAGCCCGAGGCGGTGGAGGGGCTGGCGATCGAGCTCAGCCGATCCCGCGAGGCAGAGGCGAGCACCCTCCGGGTGGCCGGTCGGGTGCCGCTCGCCGGCGCCGGCGGGAAGCTCCGCCGGGGCGAGCAGATCGCCCTCTCGGTCGACGCGTCGGCATGGCCCGCGGGCGAGGTGGCGACGTTCCTGGCGCCCCAGATCCCGGACTCGATCGACGGCGCGGTCTCCGGCCACGTCGCCTTAGGCGGCGTGCCCGACGCGCTGACCGGCCGCGCCGATGCCCAGGCGGCCGACCTCGCGGTCGCCGGCTACGCCCTCGGCCGGGCGAGCGCCGCGGTCGTCTTCACGGGGGGCGCGATCCGGGTCGAGCGCGGCACGGTCGACGCCCCGGCGGGCCGCGTCGCCGTCAGCGGCAGCTACGACCCGGCGTCGAAGGAGATCGCCCTCGCCCTCGACGCCCCGGCCCTCTCGCTCGCCCGGGCGCCGCTCGCCGGGCTCGCCCCGGGCGCCGCGGGCGAGCTGGCGGTCCGGGCGACCGCCGCGGGTACCCTCGACCACCCGCGGGCGTCGCTCAACATCTCGGGGCGCGGCCTCGCGCTCGCCGGCCGCCGGCTGGTCGATGGCGGCAGCGCCGGAGATGCTGGAGCCGGTGCTGGAGCCGGTGCTGGAGCCATTGGGGGCGACGCCACCCTCTCCGCCTCCTGGGAGGGCGGGCAGGTGCGGGCGGAGGGCACCCTTCCCGGCCTCCTCCATCTCCGTGGCGGCGGCCGTCTCGATCGCCGCGGCGCCGACGTCGCCATGGACCTCGCGAGCGACAACCTCCCCGGGCTCGCCCGGCTCGGCGCCGGGCGGCCCCTTCCCGCCTTCACCGGATCGCTCGCCGGCCGGGCGACGGCGAAGGCCGACTTCGCCGCCAAGAAGTACGGCGTCGAGGTCGCCCTCGCGCAGCTCCGCGCCCGGTTCCAGGGGCGCGAGATCCAGAACGTCGAGCCGGTCGTCGTCGCCCTCGAGCGCGGGCGGCTCGCCATCCGCTCGCTCTACCTGCGGGAGCCGGCGCACGACACCGAGCTCTTCGCCAGCGGCACGATCGGGCTGACGGCCGCGGCGCCGCTCGACTTGAAGCTCCAGAGCACGATCTCGATCGGCTGGGCGAAGCTGTTGCGGCCGGACCTCGACGTCTCCGGCTTCGTCGACGCGCTGGCGACCGTCCGCGGCACGCTCGGCAGCCCGGACTTGAACGGCGAGGCGGTCCTCCGCGACGCGCGCCTGGTCGTCCCCGGCTTTCCGCACGCCTTCGAGAACGTCCGTGGCGAGGTGCTGTTCTCGCGCGACGAGGTGATCGTCGATCAGCGCCTGCTCGCCGACGTCGCGGGCGGCACCCTCGGCGTCTCCGGGAGCCTGCGTCTTCCGGCCGCCGGCCGCAGGCTCTCGTACCAGGCGCACGTCACCGGCCAGGGGATCTCGGTGCGCTATCCCGAGGGGTTCCTCACCCGCGGCAATGCCGACGTGCTGATCTCGTCGTCCGGCGGAGTCGGCAACGGGGGTAGCGGGGGCGAGGGCGGCCGCCTGATCGCCGGCCGCATCGACCTCGACCGCGCCTACTACCTCTCCGACGTCCAGGTGGGGACGCTCGAGCTGCTGCAGCGGGTCTTCGCGCGGCAGCGCGTCGAGGTGGCGGCGACGACCAACCCCTTCCTCGCCGGCACCCAGATCAACCTGCTGGTCGCCGGCCCGGAGGCCCTGCGGGTGCGCAACAACGTCGCCGACCTGCGGGGCTCGATCGACCTGACCCTGCGCGGCAGCCTGGCGCGGCCGGTGGTCTTCGGCCGCGTCGAGCTCGACCCCAACGGCAAGCTCACCTACGCCGGCAACGAGTACAAGGTCGAGCGCGGCCTGCTCACCTTCTCGAACCCTTACAAGATCGATCCGGTGATCGACCTGGTGGCGAAGACGACGGTGCAGAGCTTCGAGATCACCCTCGGTCTCTCCGGCACGGTCGAGCGGCTCGACGCCCACTTCTCCTCCAACGCCGACCTCGCCGACCTCGAGATCCTCGCCCTCCTGGCGACGGGCCAGGAGCTGCCCTCGAAGGTCTCCGGGGCCGACCTCTCCGCCTCGCCGATCAACCCGCAGCAGCCCAACCTCGGCGCGCAGGGCTTCCTCTACGGTCAGGCGGCCTCGGCGATCTCGCAGCGCGTCGGCACCCTCTTCGGCCTCGACCGCTTCCGCATCAACCCGGTCGCCAACCAGGCCGGCCAGTCGGTCTCCGGGGTGGGCGTCACGGTCGGCAAGCGCCTGTCGAAGGACGTCTTCGTCACCTACTCGACGGACCCCACCGCCACCCCACCGGAAGTGCTGCAGATCGAGTGGAAGGTGTCGCCCAAGTTCACCCTGCTGCTCACCCAGACCGGCGGCCGGAGCTACGCGGTCGACGGCCAATGGGAGAAGCGGTTTTGAGGCGCCGGCGCGCGCTCGCCGCGGCGGGGGCGCTGGTCCTGCTGGGCTTCGCCTTCGACGCCGCGCGGGCGGCCTTTGCCTCCGCCCCGCTTGCGAGCGACGCGGAGCTCGCCCCCACCCCCGCTCCCGCGGCGGCCGTGGCCCCGGAGGCAGCCGCCGCCAGAGAGGACGCCGAGGAGCCGCCGGCGCTCGCCGATGCGGCCCCGGGGCCCGCGGTCGCCGAGATCGAGGTGAGGAGCGACGCGCCGCTGCCCGAAAAGCCCGAGCTCGCCGCGCTCCTCGACGTCGAGGTCGGCCTGCCGCTGACCGATCTCCGCATCCGCCGCACGCTGCGCAACGTCGAGGCGAGCGGCTTGGCCTCGGAGGTCGAGATCTATGCCCGCGCGGCACCGGCTCGGGCTCCGGCGACCGCCCCCGGCGTCGTGGCGATCGTCGTCCTCCGCGCCGCCGTCCGGGTCGACGCGGTCAAGGTGACCGGCGAGCTCGGGCTCGACCAGGGCACGCTCGAGGCGGCGCTCGAGCAGCAGGCGGATCAGCCGCTCGAGGAGGACCGCGTGGTGCACGGCGTCTTCGCCCTCCTCGACCTCTACAAGGCGAGCGGCTACTTCGGCGCGCGGGCGAGGGTCAACGTCACCACGGACCCGGCGCGCAAGCGCGCCATCGTCACCTACCAGGTGGCCGCCGGGCCGCGCGCCACGATCGGCGCCGTCGACTTCGCCGGGACGACGGCGCCGTTCGTGCCCAGCGCGCTCGTCGCCCAGCTCCGCTCGAAGCCCGGCACCCCCTACCGCCAGAGCGCGGTGCGCGACGACGCCGACCGCCTGGAGACGTGGCTCATCCGCCAGGGCTACAACCTCGCCCGGGTCAACGCCCCGCAGGAGCAGCTCGACGCCGCCACGAATCAAGTGCGGGTGACCTACCCGGTCAACGTCGGTCCGAAGCTGGTGGTCGACGTCCTCGGCGCGGCGCAGGAGACCCTGAAGAAGAAGGGTCTCCTGCCGTTCCTCGAGAACGAGGGCTATGACGAGGCGCTGGTGATCCAGGCGGTCGCCAAGATCAAGGACTACTTCCAGCAGCAGGGGTACTACCACGTCCAGGTCGAGAGCGCCGACCAGCGGGAGGACGGCACCCTCCATCTGACGATCACCGTCCGTCCCGGCCCGCAGGTCACCCTGCGCGAGATCCGCTTCACCGGTAACCGCGGGGTGAGCGGCGACCGCCTCGCCGAGCTGATGACGACCTCGCAGCGCCGCGTCCTCGCCATCGGCAGCGGCCGCCTCGTCGACTCCGACCTCGCCAAGGACCTCGACAACATCCGCTCGTATTACGCCCTCCAGGGCTATCCACAGCCGCGGGTGGGCCCGCCCCAGGTCGACGAGCGGGGGCGCGACCTGCTGCTCGCCATCCCCATCGTCGAAGGGGTGCGCGAGCTGGTGGGCGAGCTCACCTACCAGGGGATCGAGCCGCTCGACTGGAGCCAGGTCAAGCCGCGGATCCCCCTGGCCGCCGGCGGGCCGTTCAATCCCTTCCTGCTCGACACCCTGCTCGACACCCTGCGCGCCGGCTTCGCCGACCGCGGCTACGACCAGGCCCAGGTCTCGGCCGCCACCGCCTGGAACCCCGACCACACGCGGGTCGACATCCACGTCTCGGCGCTCGCGGGGCCGCAGGCGGTGGTCGACCGCATCATCGTCCGCGGCAACCGCAAGACGCGGACCGAGGTGATCCGCCGCTTCGCCGGCCTCGAGCGCGGCCAGCCGATCTCGTCGCGCCGCCTGCTCGAGGTCGAGCGCAAGCTCTACGCCCTGGGGGTGTTCTCCCAGGTCAAGGTCGACCTCACCCGCGCCGGCCTGGGCGCGACCGGACGCGACGTCGTCATCCGGGTGGAGGAGGGCAAGGACCGGCGGCTGACCTACGGCGTCGGCTACGACACCCAGGACGGGCCGCGCGGCCTGCTCGGCTTCTCCAGCAACAACGTCGGCGGCGAAGGGTACCGGTTCACCAGCGACCTGCGCCTGGCGGCGCGCAACAAGCGGCTGCGGGTGCTCTTCGACCAGCCCTACGTCGGCCGCTACCAGATCCCGCTCACCAGCAGCGTCTTCTTCATCCAGGACACCGAGCCGGAGCAGAGCTTCGAGGTGCGGCGCTGGGGGGCGCGCGAGGAGGCGGTGCGCACGCTCGGGCGCACCCGCTTCTCGCTCGCCTTCGACTACCGGGTGGTGCGGCTGAACGTCAAGCCGGGGGTGGCGTTGAACGACATCGAGCGCAAGGATCTGCCCTACCAGCTCGCGAGCGTGGTGCCGACGCTCCTCCTCGACCATCGCGACGACCCGGTCTTCGCCACCCGCGGCTGGTCGTCGCTCGTCCAGACCCAGTACAGCTTCCCGGCCTTCGGCTCGCAGGCCAACTTTTTGAAGGCCCTCCTCGAGCAGAGCCAGTACTTCCACCTCGGCAAGCCCGGGGTCCTCGCGCTCGCCGCGCGGGTGGGGGGGATCGAGGCCTTTCGCCACCTGGGCACCGGCGATCCCAACACGCCCAAGGACCTGCCGTCGAGCGACGTCTTCATCGACGAGCGCTTCTTCGCCGGCGGTGCCACCACCCACCGCGCCTACGGCCTCGACCTCCTGGGCGTCCGCGGCCGCAGCCTGATCCTCCCCGAGGGCTCCACCCGCTTCCGGCCGATCGGCGGCAACGGCCTCTTCCTGTTCAACGCCGACTACCGCTTCCCGGTGGCCGGCGCCTTCGGCGGCGTCCTCTTCGTCGACAGCGGCAACGTCTGGGCGGACTGGCGCGACATCGACCTCGGCCACCTGAAGACCGGCGCCGGGGTGGGAGCGCGCTGGAACTCGCCGATCGGCCCCCTGACCGTGACCATCGGCTGGAAGCTCGACCGCGACCGCGGCGAGAGCGCGAGCCCGGTGGTGTTCCTGAACTTCGGGAATCCGTTCTAGGCGGGAACCCAGCCCTCGAGTCCGTCTCTGTAGGATAGGTTGCCCGCCGTCCGGGCGAAAGGAGCGTCGATGAGCCCCGCGCCCGGCACCGATCCCTCGCCTCAGCTTCCCCTCGCTGGCGCCGTGCCGCGCCCCGAGCGGTTCTGCGACATCGTGATGAAGGGCGGGATCACCAGCGGGGTGGTCTACCCGGCGGCGGTGTGCGAGCTCGCCCGGGACTACCGCTTCAAGAGCGTGGGAGGGACCTCGGCGGGGGCCATCGCGGCGGCGCTCACCGCGGCGGCGGAGATCGGCCGCGGCGTCCCCGGCGGCGGCTTCGAGCGCCTGGCGGAGCTGCCGGACGAGCTGGCGAAGAATCTCCTCAAGCTCTTCCAGCCCGGCCGCTGGACCCGGCCGACCTTCCGGGTGCTCCTGGCGTTCCTCGGCGCGCGCTCCGCCGGGAGCAAGGCGGCGCGCGTGCTGGCGGCGACGCTCCTCGGCCACTGGCCGTGGACGGTCGCCGGCCTCCTCGCGGGCTGGGGGCTGGACCGCGGGCTCGCCGCGGCCCTGCGGGCGCACCCCTCGCCGACGGCGGGCTGGCTCCTCGGCAGCCTCGTCGTCCTCGCCTCGACCCTCGCCTTCGCCGCGCTCGGGCTCGTCGTCATGGCCTACCGCGGTCTATCTACCAACGGCTTCGGGCTCTGCAGCGGGATGGGACCGGAGGACGCGCGACACCCGGCGCTGACTCCCTGGCTGGCCAAGCTCCTCGACGCGACCGCCGGCAGGAAGGACCCCGCCCGGCCGCTCACCTTCGGGCACCTCTGGGGCCTGCCGGACGATCCGTCCGCGCACGCCAAGGAGGAGCGCCAGAAGCACCCCGAGCTGCGGGACGTCGATCTCGAGGTGATGACGACCAACCTCATGCACGGCCGCCCCTATCGCCTCCCCTTCCTCGGCAGCCTCTTCTTCTACAAAGAGGAGGACTTCCGGCGGCTCTTCCCGGAGCGGATCGTGGATTGGATGGTCAGCCATTCGAAGCCGGCGAACCAGGCGGAGAATGCCGCTGAGGGCCTTCTCCACCTGCCGCACCCGGCCGACCTGCCGGTCGTGGTCGCCGCCCGGATGAGCCTGAGCTTCCCGTTCCTCCTCTCCGCCGTGCCGCTCTATGCGGTCGACTTCCGCCGGCCGCTCAACCGCCAGGCCAAGGATCGCAACCTGCCGCTGCTCTACGAGCGCTGCTGGTTCTCGGACGGCGGCATCGGCAGCAACTTTCCCATCCATTTCTTCGACGGGCTGCTGCCGAGCCGCCCCACCTTCGGCATCAACCTGCGCTCCTTCCCGCCCGACGACCACGGCAATCCGGTCGATCAGGCCCCGGACGACCCGCGCGCGAGCGTCGATTTCCCGCAGGCGCCGCAGGGCGAGGCGCTGGTCGAGTGGAACCGCTTCGAGGGGCTCCTCGGCTTTCCCGGCGCCATCGTCCGCACCATGCAGAACTGGGTCGACAGCACGCAGGTCCAGCTCCCCGGCTACCGCGACCGGGTGGTGCACGTCCGGCTCACCGGGAGCGAGGGCGGGATGAACCTCGCCATGCCGCCGCCGCGAATCAAGGCGCTCTCCGACCGGGGCCGCTGCGCGGGCGAGCTCCTCCGCGACCGCTTCGACTGGGACCGCCACCGCTGGACGCGCTTCCGCACCGCGCTCTCCCGGCTCCAGCATTCGCTCGAGTCGATGCGCGCGGCCTATCGCGGCAAGCCGGGCCAGGACGAGACCTTCGAGCGCTTCCTGGCGCGCTATGCCGGAGCTCCCGCGAGCTATCCGCTGAAGGCCCCCGACGTCGCCGACCCGTCCCTGCGGGCGCTCGTCGCCGTGGACGAGGCGTGGAAGACGGGCAACGTCGACCTCTCCCACCGCGCTCCCGCGCCGGAGCCGACGCTGCGCATCATGCCGAGCATCTGAAGCGGCCGGCCGGGGTTTCGCGTGAGGTCGACCGCTACTGCACGCTGACTCGCGGTGCTTTTGCCGCCGGCGTCTTCCAATGGACCTTGAGGAACTGCCGCACCTCGGCGAGGGCTTCCACGCGGAGCGCTCGCTGCGTGGCCGCGTCCCCTAGTTCCGTCCATACCGCGCGCAGTTGCTCGTGGCCCACGCCCAAGAGATCGAGCCGCTCGATCGCCATACGGCAGAGCGCGACCGCCTTCTCCGTCGCACCGTGACGGATATGTAGCCCGAACAAATAGAGGATGTCGAGGAAGGCTTCCCGGTACACCTCGCGCTCGAACGCCTCGGCGATCGCGGCCTCGAAAAGCAACTCTGCCTCCCGCAGATGACCGAGCGCTTCGAGAAGGCGGGCGGCGGTGAAGTTACTTCGGCGGCCAGCATCTGAGCGCGCGTGGCTGAGGCGCAGGGACTCCACGAGCTGAAATGCCTGAAGCGCCTGGCTCGTCTCGCCCATCTCGATGAGGCTCTCGGTGCTGATGCTCTCCGCAAGCCAGCGGAGCACTGGGTCATTCGCGGGAATCATGGGGAGGGCCTTCAGCACGAGCGACACGGCGCGCGTGGGATCATGATCCACATGGAGATGCGCAATCTGAACCAGGGTGCGGGCGACGAGGGGCCACGCCTTCGCTCCTTCGTAGAGCGTCCGGCACTCATCGAGGATCGCGAGCGCTTCGACAATCTGACCTTGATCGGCAGAGAGGGATGCCGCCACCGAGAGCATGTGACCCTTGATGAGCGTGGCGCTTGAACCAAGGACCAGGTGCTCATTGGCCTTTCGGAGCGCGGCACGCGCATGGTTCCATTCAGCGGCGAGGCGGCGGAAGTTTGCGACCTCAGTCCAGACCTCAGCGAGGAAATCCTGCGCGGCGAGGTCGGTCAGGCCCATGGCGGCCCGGAGCGCCAGGCTCGCGATGAACTCCGCCTCGTCGCGCGATCCGGCGGCGCGGAGTTCCGACAGGAGGAGGTCCGCAAACGCGCTCGTGTGACACTCGGCGAGCTGCGCCACCATCGCCTGCTGGTTCTTTCTCGTGGTGCGCCGGATGCGGGACCAGAGCGCCCGCGCGAGAAGAGGCGCGATGAAGCTGTCGTCGGCCGTGATCGGAGGAACGCCGAGAGACGCGGCAGTTGGCTTCCCGGAGGTGAGCACCGGTGCGGCGGGTGCCGGATACCGCCAATGCGCCCGGAGATATTCGGTGACCTCCTCGATCATCCTTTCGCTCAATACTTCTTCTCGCGCAGCCTCGATGAGTCGCAGAAAGACGGCTCGAAGTTGCTCGTGGAGAACTGTGTCTTGGCGCTCGATCTCCGCGAGGGTTGCTAGGCATAGTTCTGCGGCTCGCTCCGGCCGACCACGTCGAACGTGGAAGGCGAAGACATAGAGAAGGTCGAGCAGGATGTGCTTCTCGTATCCCTGCTCAAGATCGCCGGCAAGCGCTTCGCCGAAGAGGGTTTCCGCCTCGCTCATCCGGCCGAGCGCTTCGAGAAGACGAGCGGTGGTAAACACGGACCGCACGCCGCCATCGGGCCGCTCCTGCAAGGGCCGCATGCGCTCGGCCTCGCTGAAGGCTGCGAGCGCGTCCTCCACTTGCCCCATGTTGATGAGGCACTCGGCGCGATTGCTCTCCGCAAGCCAGCGCAGCGTGAGGTCTTCGGCAGGAATGCAGACGCCGGCTAAGTCGAGGAGAGCGAGCCCCTCTGCGGGATCGTGATCCAAGATGCAATGTGCCATCTGGACAAGGCTACGGGCGACGAGCGGCCAGTCACAGAGCATTTCATAGATCCGTCGGCACTCTTCGAGCGACGCCATGGCTTTGGCGCGAGCGCCTTGATCATTCTGGAGCGAGGCGGTGATCGAGAGCCACCGGGCGCGGCGTGCAGGGTTCCCGGTGCCAAGGTCGAGGTAGCGCGCGGCGCGTTCGAGCGCGCTCGAGGCGTGCGGCCACTCACCGTGGATACGGCGGGCATTCGCAGTCTCCGTCCAGATCGTTCCCAAGAGATCGTTCTTGAAGGCAGGCGGACTCTTCTTCTCTTCCATGCGCTGCACTCCGAGCACGGCGAGACTCGATAGAAACTCCGCCTCGTCCTTCGGGCGCGGCGCGCGCACGGCGGTAAGCAAGAGATCGACGAAGGCCGGCGTGTGGCAGGAGCGGGAGCGGATCACCCGTTCCTTCTGAACCACCCTTTTTTGCCGGCACAGGTCGGCAAACTCCGCCCGCGCGAGAAGCCGCTCGACGGCGGCCCGGCGCTCGAAGGCGGCCAGCTCAAACAGCATCCGAAGCGGCGCGTTCCGCCTCACGGGCAGTGCCCGCTCTTTGAGGAAACGGGCAGCCAGCGCCCGACAGCCGGGGCAGATAGCAAGGTGGTGCGCCATTCGCTCCACCTCAGCCTCTCCCGCCCCGGCTGCGCGCAGAAGTTCTGCCCCGGAGAAATGGGCCGTCATTCTTGTTCGGCCTTAAATGCGGAAGACCGTCACGGCGCTTTAGGGTACCTCCAAATACGAGGCCCTGTACATTGGAACCCCGAGGGGGAAGGCTCCCAGCCACCTCCCCCTCGGGGATGGGCTTCTATCCGTTCGGGTCGTAACCCGACCCCGCGTCGGCGGCCGGGGGCGGTGGTGGCACTCCCACCGAGCCAGCGCCGACGCCTTGTTTGGTGGGGGGCGAGGTTGACGACGACGCGATGAGATAGAAGACAAGCAGGACCAGGCGAAGCATGGCTTCTCCCTTCAGGGACAGGTGACCGCACGAGCGCCGTTGCCCGTGGAGAGAGTGTCCCTACGGCCGGAGTCTCCGCCTCTCACGGTCGGAGGACAAGCGCATGCGTCGAAGAGAGTGTCGGCGGAGAGAGGAGCCGAAACGATGGACCCGCTCGATATCCCGATCCTGGTTACTGAACGGCTGCGACTGCGCTCTTTCCGCGGGAGCGATTTCGAGGACTACGCCGCGCTGAACTCGGACTCAGAGGTGCTGCGCCACCTGGGATGCGGGCTGGAGCCGTGGGACCGGGGCCGGTCCTGGCGCCACATGGCCTTCCTCATGGGGCATTGGCAACTCGGGGGCGCCGGCATGTGGGCGGTGGAGGAACAAGCGACCGGGGCCTTCGTCGGCATGATCGGCTTCGCCGCACCCGAGGGCTGGCCCGGCTTCGAGTTGGCCTGGATTTTGGCGCGGCGCTCTTGGGGACAGGGCTACGCGACCGAGGGCGCTCGCGAGGCTCTGGCCTATGCCTTCAACGTCATGGAGCGGAACCAAGTCATCAGCCTCATCCACCCCGAGAATCGCGCCTCCATCCGCGTCGCCCTAAAGATCGGGGAACGACTGCAAGGCAGCATCCGCCACCTTGGGCGGGAGATGCTCTCCTATGGCATCGACCGGGAAACTTACCTGAGAGAAGTAGCCCCGGCCGGTGCCTTGGCTCTGCGCGCCGGGTAAGCGGAGCCGCACCCCGGCAAATCACCAGGGGAATCCGTCCTCTCGGCCCCGCGTTTGCAACATCGGCCCCGCCGCGAGCGTAAAGTGAAGGTGGCGGGTGTCCTGCCCGCCCCTGGAGAGCCCATGCCCGCGAACAAGGGTCGTTTCCGCCGTCGGCTCCTGTGGATCCTTGCCGTCGCCGCCGTCCTGCTCGCCCTCGGCGGCTGGGCGTTCGCCCGCCGCGGCGGCGACGAGGCCGAGGTCGAGGTCGCCAAGGTCGGCCGCGAGGACCTGCAGGCCAAGGTCACCGCCAACGGCAAGGTGCAGGCGCAGAAGAAGGTCGACATCTCGGCGACGATCGCCGGGCAGATCACCCGCCTGGCGGTCGAGGAGGGCGACCGGGTCAAGAAGGGACAGTTCCTGCTCCAGATCGACCAGGTCAATCCGCGCGCCGCGGCGCGCAGCACCGAGTTCTCCATGCAGGCGCTGCTGCGCGACCTCGACTCGGCGCGGGCGGCGCGCGAGCAGGCGCAGGCCGACTTCGACCGCGCCCAGCGCAACCACGCCGCCGGGATCGTCGCCGACGCCGACCTCCAGAAGACGCGCACCGCGCTCACCACCAGCGCCGCCGCGGTCGAGGGCGCCCAGCGCCGCGTCGACCAGGCGCGCGCCACCCTCGAGGGGGCAGAGGACTTGCTCTCGAAGACCACCATCCGCTCGCCCATCGACGGCATCGTCAGCGCGCGGCGGGTGGAGGAGGGCGAGGTGGCGGTGATCGGCGTCCAGAACAGCCCCGGCACCGTCCTCCTCACCATCTCCGACATGTCCGTCGTCGAGACCGAGATGGAGGTCGACGAGACCTCGATCCCCGCGGTCCGGGTCGGCCAGCAGGCGCAGGTGCGGATCGACGCCTACCCCAACCAGACCTTCGACGGGCTGGTGACCGAGGTCGGCGGCAGCCCGCTCGCCGCGACCGCCAGCGCGACCGACGCGATCAACTTCAAGGTCAAGATCCAGCTCAAGCGGCCGCCCGCCGACGTCAAGCCCGGCCTCTCCGCCCAGGCCGACATCCTGACCGGCTTCCGCGGCCACGCCCTGGTGGTGCCCATCCAGGCCCTCGTCGTG
>Ga0307470_10000650_pt1 | contig 15635 bp, 13 predicted proteins | sample atmos_gasesAM3C__FD_204565 | JGI IMG/M metagenome (GOLD analysis project Ga0307470, IMG submission 204565) | Hardwood forest soil microbial communities from Morgan-Monroe State Forest, Indiana, United States - atmos_gasesAM3C_05 | ecosystem: Environmental > Terrestrial > Soil > Temperate forest... | reverse complement strand
CAGCACCGTGTCCGGGTTGAGGGACATGCTCTCGATCTTCTGCTCCACCAACCATTGCGCGAGGTCCGGGTGATCCGACGGCCCCTGCCCGCAGATGCCGGCATACTTGCCTGCCTTGCGGCACGCAGTGATGGCCATGGCCAGCATCGCCTTGACCGCGTCGTCGCGTTCGTCGAACGACTTGGCGACCACGCTGGAGTCCCGGTCCAAGCCCAGCGCGAGCTGCGTCATGTCGTTCGATCCGATCGACATGCCGTCGAAGAATTCGAGATATCGATCGGCGAGAAGCGCGTTGGTGGGCAACTCGCACATCATGATGTGCTTCAGTCCGTTCTCGCCGCGTTTCAGGCCGTTTTCGGCGAGCAGATCGGTGACGGCCTTCGCCTCGCTCAGCGTGCGCACGAAGGGCACCATGACTTGCACATTGGTCAGTCCCATCTCGTTGCGCACGCGCTTCAAGGCGCGGCATTCGAGCTCGAAGCAGGGCCGGAACACCTTGTCGATATAGCGCGACGCGCCGCGGAACCCCAGCATGGGATTCTCCTCGTGAGGCTCGTAGTTCTTGCCGCCGATCAAATTTGCATATTCGTTCGACTTGAAATCCGACAGGCGCACGATCACCGGCTCGGGCGCAAATGCGGCGGCGATTTGCGCGATGCCTTCGGCCAATTTGTCGACATAGAAATTCACCGGGCCGTCGTAACCGGCGATCTGCTTGCCGATGGTGTCCTTGAGCTCGGGGCTCTGCTTGTCGAATTCGAGGAGGGCGCGCGGATGCACGCCGATCATGCGATTGATGATGAACTCGAGACGCGCCAAGCCGACGCCCCTGTGCGGCATGCCGGCGAAATCGAACGCGCGGTCGGGATTGCCGACGTTCATGGTGATCTTCACCGGGATCGTCGGCATGGCGTCCATCTCAATGGTGCGTTGATCGTATTCCAGCATGCCCTCGTATACATGGCCGGTATCGCCCTCGGCGCACGACACGGTGACCGCCTGACCTTCCGCGATGGCCGTCGTCGCGGTGCCGCAGCCGACGACGGCCGGGATGCCGAGTTCGCGCGCAATGATGGCCGCGTGGCAGGTGCGTCCGCCGCGGTTGGTGACGATGGCGGACGCGCGCTTCATCACGGGTTCCCAATCCGGGTCCGTCATGTCGGCCACCAGCACGTCGCCGGCGCGGACTCGCGACATCTCCTTGACGTCCTTAATGATGCGCGCGGGTCCGGCGCCGATGCGCTGGCCGATGCTGCGTCCGTTGATCAGGATCTTCGAGCGGGTCTTCAGCGTGAATCGCAGAATGGTGCGGCCGGCGCGGCTCTGTACGGTCTCCGGGCGCGCCTGCAGGATGTAGATCTTGCCGCTGGCGCCGTCCTTGCCCCACTCGATGTCCATGGGAGTGCCGTAGTGTTCTTCGATGATCAAGGCCTGCTTCGCCAAGGTCGCGATATCCGCCTCGTCGAGCGAGAAGCGGTTCCGATCGGCGGACGCGACTTCGACCGTACGAACGCGCTCCTTCGAGCCCGGGTCGCCGTAGATCATTTTAATCGCCTTACCGCCGAGATTCTTGCGCAGCACCGCGCGGCGGCCGGCGCGCAGCGCCGGTTTGTACACGTAGAATTCGTCCGGATTGACCGCGCCTTGCACGACCGTCTCGCCCAAACCGTACGCGGCGGTGATGAACACCACGTCGCGAAAGCCGGAGTCCGTGTCGAGCGTGAACATGACTCCGGCGCTGCCGAGATCGCTGCGCACCATGTGCTGCACCCCGACGGAGAGGGCGACTGCGTTATGATCGAAATTGTTGTGCACGCGATAGGATATGGCGCGATCGTTGAACAGCGAGGCATACACTTCGTGCACGCAGGCCATCAAATGCTTCTCGCCGCGCACGTTCAGGAAGGTTTCCTGCTGCCCGGCGAAGGACGCCTCCGGCAGATCTTCGGCGGTCGCCGAGGATCGGACCGCGACGGCGAATTCATCGGCGCCGCCGGCGGCTTTGCCCATTTTGCGCCATGACTCGAGAATTTCCTCGTGCAGCCGCTTCGGAAACGGCGTCGAGAGCATCCAGCCGCGGATCTGCGCCCCGACCACCGCGAGCCGCTCCACGTCATCGACGTCGAGCGCCGCCAGGACGTTGCGGATGCGCTCGTCGAGTCCGTCCTGCGCAAGGAAGTCACGATAAGCGTGCGAGGTCGTCGCGAATCCGCCGGGCACCGAGACGCCGAGAGTCGCCAATGCGGATATCATCTCGCCGATGGAAGCATTCTTGCCGCCGACGAGTTCGACGTCTTTATTCTTCAATTGCTCGAAGGGAATGATGTAGGGCTTCATGGTGCGCTGCTTGTGGGCCGGTAGGTTAAATGAAACACTTTGCGACGATGCGCCAACATCCGAGGCTGCCGTGACTAAACGAACCGTGTTCTTTGTTTCCGATCAAACGGGCATAACTGCAGAAACGATGGGTCACAGTCTCATGACACAGTTCGACGGCATCGAATTTCGTCAGGTGACTGTGCCATTTATCGCCACGGTTGACAAGGCGATTGAGGCGGTCCGTAAGATCGATTTGGTCGGCGCCCAGGAGGGCATGCGGCCGATCATATTCAGCACTCTCGTTCAAGAAGACGTCCGCAACGTGGTTCGCGGCAGCACCGGCTTTTTTCTCGATTTCTTCGACCCCTTCCTAGCACCGCTCGCGGCCGAACTCAAGACGCAATCCATCCATACCGTGAGTAGGACACATCGTATGGCGGACGCGCATGCGTATGCCACGCGCATCGACGCCACGAATTTCGCCTTGGCCAACGATGACGGCTCGGTGGTGCGCGATTACGAGCGCGCCGATGTGATCCTCATCGGCGTATCGCGCTCGGGAAAGACGCCGACCTGCCTGTATCTAGCGATGCAATACGGCATATTCGCCGCAAATTACCCGTTGACCGAGGACGATCTCGAGTCGCGCAACCTGCCTCCCGCGCTCGAAGGGTATTTGCGCAAACTGTTCGGCTTGACGATCAAGGCGGATCGGCTGCAGCAAATCAGAAATGAGCGGCGTCCCGACAGCCGCTACTCGTCGGCGCCGCAGGTGGCCTTCGAAATCAGAGCGGCGGAGTCCATGTTCGAACGGCACGGCATCCCGATGCTCGATGCGACGGAAGTCTCGATCGAAGAAATATCAAGCAGAATTCTCGACCGAACCGGCATCGAGAGGCGCTTGCGCCCCTGACATTCCTCGGGTGCGTGGTATAGTTCGGGCATGTTAGCGGATCAATGGTGTGAGACATCTTGGCGCGCGCAGCCCGGCAGCTTCGTCAGTCTGATGACGCTGTATGAGAGCAATTTCGTGCGCCTGGGCTGGCTCGTGAGCGATCTGCGCGCGGTCAGCGCGCGCCGTGTGTCGCACGTGGCCTCGGACTGTGATCTCTATCTCATCCCGCAGGAATTGAGCCGATATACCAGTGTGTTTCGTCTCACATATGAGTTCGAATTCGAGGCGGCGCGGGTCCGCGACCCGGATTTGGAGGTGTGCGTGTATCACGACGCCCGATTGGCCGAGGTACGCAGCTTCCGCGGCTTCCAGCGCCATCCGCAGCTCTCCAAGCTGCACTCGAGACTCAAGCGTGAACTGGATCAGCGCTGGACCCGAAACATGATGTTAAATAAATGGCTGGAATATTGTGCCGAGCGCGGGCATCACTTCTAGCGGCTAGGTTTGCCCTGGCGGTTGAGCGCTGTCCCGCGGATTCACCCTTGAGGCTGCAGGCGGGAACTTGATCGACAAGTTGAGTTTTCTCAAAGGAGGTGCGGACGGGGGCGCTGTGAGTCCTGACGAAGAGCGGCTCATGCAGCTCTTCCAAAATCGCGCGGGCCTCAAAAAAGCCTACGCCGACCTCAAGGACGAGTTTCATCTGCTGCGCGACCGCCTCAAGCAGCAAGAAGGCGCGACCATACGCGTACAGGAACAGCTGGACGCGCTCGGCGATCTACTCGGCGATCCGAAGACCGGTTTCGGGGCTCTGGTCTTCTTTCAGCTGCGAACGCTGTGGAAGACCTGCCATCAGCAGCTCTCGACCTTCGCCACCGAACTGACGCGCCAGCAAGAGGCGCGCGAGTTGGCGAAGCACAAGACCGAAGCCGAGACGGCCAAGAGTGCGCGGCTCTCGGATGTCGATCAGCGGCTGCAGGGCGCGGCGGGCGAAGCCGACTTGCAGCGCGGGCATCTGGCCGCCGCTCAGAGCGAGATCGGACGTTTGACTGCCTTCTGGCACTATTTCAAGCGCCGGCGCCGCCAGAAATCTCTGGAATTGCTGCGCAGCCAAGTGGTCGCCGCCGACGCCGCGGTAGGCGACCTGCACGCCGAACGCAGTGCCATCGAGCGCGAGGCTGCGCCGGAATTTCCCGGAATCTCGCTGGCGGCGCGCCGCAATATCAATCTTGCCATCATCAGTTTCGCCGAATTGCTGTGCGAACACGTCGACGCTTTTGGCCTCGCGGCACGCGCCAAGGAGGCGGTCGCGCGCAGAGTTCACGAGATGAGCTTCGGCACGCGCGCCGAATGCGAGGGCTACATGCAGCGCGTGCAGCAGGCGCAGACCGCCGTGGCCAATCAGAAACAGATCACCGTCGCGCTCAAGGTCAAGTTGGACCGACTGCGCGCCACCTGCGAATACCGCAACAATGCCGACACCGTGCCCACCGCAGACTCACTGGCGCCCGCGGCCGCCGATGCCGGACTCGGCACGATGGCAAAGCTTCCGGCCCCGGCGACTTGGAACGTGTTGGCCGAGGACTACTGGGACCTCTATACGCTGCTGCTGCGCTGAGTCGAGTCAGTACCGGCTGGTGCAATGCTCGCGCAGCGAGCACTCAAGGGCGGGGTCGTCCCCGACCCCGTCGAAAGGTGGCGCGCCGCGCCTAATTAACGCGCCGCGCCTGCGTGGGGGCGGCCCGATGCGCCGACGCCACGGCTAGATCTGCCGCGATCTGCGACGCCTCGTCGAGCAAGATGCCCGCAGCCGCGTCGTCCTTGATCTCCTCGAGCGACTTCGCCGGCTTGACGTCGTGGGCGGCCCGCCATGCGTTCTCACGCTCGAGGCGCTCGCTCTCCAGGCGCTTGCGTTCCGCCTCGCGCGTCTTGAGGTTCAGCGAAAGCGTCTTTTGGCTGCGCATCGCATCGAGCGCCGCGATGTCGTCATGCAGATAGCGGAAGTCGGCGCTGTTCGCGGTGCGCTCCTCGTGCAGCTTCTCCAGGGAAGCCGCCGTCGTCTTCAGGTCGCCTTCGCTCCTGAACGTCGCCGGTTCGATGTGATCCCAGGGCAGGGCGCGGTCGCGGGTGCTCTCGCCGACTTCATTGGCGTCGATCAAGGAAGGCAATGCGATGTCCGGGGTCACTCCCCGGTCTTGAGTGCTCTCGCCGGTGATCCGGTAGTACTTGCCGATGGTCACGTTGAGCTGGCCCAGCTCCGGCTTGCGTCCGAAAATCGTGTAATTGAGCGGATGCGCGTTTTGCACCGTGCCCTTGCCGTAGGTCTGCTGACCGACGATGAGGGCACGGCCATAGTCCTGGATGGCGCCGGCAAAGATTTCCGAGGCCGAGGCGCTGAACCGATCCACTAGAACGATCATCGGGCCGCTGTAGAAGACCGACGGATCGGGATCATCGTCGACCTCGATGCGTCCGGTGGTATCACGCAGCTGCACCACCGGTCCGCGGTCGATGAACAGCCCCGTCAGAGACTCGGCTTCCGGGAGATAGCCGCCGCCGTTGGCGCGCAAATCCATGATCAATACGTCGGCGCCGTCCTTCCGCAGTTCGCCGATCAGGCGCTGCACGTCGCGGGTGGTGCTTCGGTAATCCTTCGCCCCGGCGCGGCTGGCGTCATAGTCCTGGTAGAAGCTGGGAACCGTGATGATGCCGACTTTCACATCGTGGCCGTTGCGCTGCAAGACCCGCATCGCTTTGTGCGCGGCCTGAGCCTCGAGCGACACGCGGTTGCGCGTGAATTCCACCACCTTCTGCGGCGAACCGGGAGCGGCGCCCGCCGGCAGCAATTGCAGGCGCACGAGCGTGCCGCCGGGCCCGCGAATCTTCTGCACGACGTCGTCCAGCCGCCAACCGATGACGTCGACCAGCTCTCCGGTCTTGCCTTCGCCGACCGCGGTAATGCGATCGTTGGCGGCGAGCTTGCCGCTTGTCGCCGCCGGACCGCCGGCGATGACGTCGATCACCGTGACGTAATCGTCCGTCAGCTGCAGCGAGGCGCCGATGCCCTCGTAGCTCAAGCTCATCTGGATGTTGTATTCCTCGGAGTTGCGCGCCGAGAAATAATTCGAGTGGGGATCCAAGGACAGCACGAAAGCATTCATGAACGCTTCGAACACATCCTCGGGTTTGCTCTGATCCATGCGCTTCGCCACATGTTCGTAGCGCTTGCGCAAAACATCGGCGGCTTCGGACCATTGTTTGCCGGCGGTCACCAGCGACAGCTCATCGTTCTTCACGCGCTTGCGCCAGAGTTCGTTCATTTCGGCGGTGTTCGCCGGCCAGGGTTCTTTTTCGCGGTCGAAATTGAACGACTCGTCGACGTCGAAATCCGGCTTCTTGTTGAGCAGTTCGATCGCATAGGCCATGCGCTCGCGGCTGCGCTGCTGATAGCGCCGAAAGATCACGAACGCGGGTTCCACATCGCCGGCCTTGATGGCATCGTCGAGCTCGTAGCGATAGCGTTCGAACTCGGCGATATCGCTCGCGAAGAAATAGCTCCTGCCGCCGTCGATCGCATCGAGATAGCGGTCGAGGATCAAGCTCGAGAGATGATCGTCCAGCGGCGCTCGACGGTAGTGCTCGCGGGCGACGATATCGGCCACGCGGCGCGCGACGTAGTTCTCCTGCTCAGTGGGGGCGAGCATCGCGGTCGCGGCCGGAACGGCGGGCGAGGGTGTCATGGCCGCGCCCAACAACGCGGCGAGCCCCACCGCGCTCGCGCAGACCGCAATGCCGGTAATCCAGCGCGAACGATTGGCCCAAGGCCTATTAGTCATCACCGTACCAGTTCTCCTGTAAACTCCGATCCCCAAGTCCCTTCAAGGCTAGAGAAGCCCGGCCCTTTTGCCAAGTGTATATGAGCCTTAAGGCATGCGTCCGTTCACTGTTTTGATCGGTATCGTTCTGGGGTCGGCGGCATCGATCACTTTCGGCCTGGGTGCCGTTTTAATCGTGTTCTGCGTCCTAGCCGGCGAACACCCGGATTTGAGGCACGAACTGCCGCAGCTCGCAGTGAGCTTGGCTGCATTCGCGGTTTTGACCGCTGCCAGCGCGGGTAGTTTCCTGGGGCAGGTCAAGGCCCGCCCGTGGCGCGCCTGGGCCCATGTTGCGACCGCGGTCTCCCTGGGTGCCGTGATTTTGCTCTATTGGCCGCGCCGCAACTGACGAGGAGTGCGCTATATCATGCGAATCGGGGGTTATTGGGGCGTTTTGGCCTCCGCGGGCCTGCTGTTGTCGGCTTGCGCCGGATCGGACCACAAGCTTCCCCCGCCTTCCACCGATATCGATGAAACGGTCTACCGCGACCATGTCCGCGTGCTGGCGTCGGATGACTTCGAAGGCCGAAAGCCCGGCACCGCCGGCGAGGAAAAGACCGTCGCGTACCTGGTGGAGCAGTTTCGCAAATTGGGCTTGAAGCCGGGCAACGGCGAGAGTTTCCTGCAGCAGGTGCCGGTGATCGAGAGTCTCGCCGGCGCCGATGCATCCCTGTCGGTCGCGGGCCGCAACGGCAGCCTCAAGCTTGCCTACCGCAAGGAGATGGTCATTTGGAGCCGGCGCAGCTCGCCGCAGGCAGAGCTTCGGCACAGCGAATTGGTGTTCGCGGGCTACGGCATCGTGGCGCCGGAGTACGCCTGGAACGATTACGCCGACGTCGATGTACGCGGCAAGACCGTGCTGGTCTTGGTCAACGATCCGGGATACGGCAGCAAGGACCCCAAGATTTTCAGGGGCGGCAGCATGACTTATTACGGACGCTGGGCCTACAAGGTCGAGGAGGCAGCCCGGCAAGGCGCCGCGGGGGTGTTGTTGATTCACGACGGCGATGCGACCGGTTACGGGTGGAGCGTCGTGCAGAACACGTGGACCGGAGCGCAGCTGGCGCTCCCTGCGGCGGACGACGCGGGGCGCCCGGCCATCGAGGGTTGGATTCAGAAGGATGCAGCGCTCGCGCTGTTCGCTGCGGCGGGACTCGACTTCGCGGCCACCGCGGCGGCGGCGGCGCACGCAGGATTCAAGCCGGTTCCTATGGGTCTCAAGGTCGATGCCGCGCTGCATAACAGCGTTCGGCCGATCAACTCGGCCAACGTGATCGCGCAATTGCCGGGCCGCGGCCGCCACGGTGAATATGTCGTGTTCAGCGCGCACTGGGACCATTTGGGCCGCGATCCTGCGCGCCCCGGCCACAATATCTTCAATGGGGCGATCGACAACGCGTCCGGAGTGGCGGGCCTCCTGACCTTGGCGCAGTCTTTTGTCCGCACCAAGCCGGCCGCGGATCGGACGATGGTGTTCCTCGCGCTGACGGGCGGGGACGCCGGCCTGCTGGGATCTCAGTACTACGCTGACAACCCGATTTTTTCCTTGAGGGCAACCGCCGCCGTGCTCAATCTGGATAGGCTGCATTTCGGCGGACCCACGCGCGATGTGACGGTGTTCGGCGCCGGGAACACCGATCTGGAAGAGTATGCGCGTGCGGCGGCGTTGCTCCAGGGACGGGAAGTGACCCCGGAACCCGAGCCTCAATGGGGGCTGTATTTCGAGTCGGACAATTTCAGCTTTGCGCAAGCCGGCGTGCCGTCGCTGTACGCAAAAGGCGGTCTCGACGACTCGGCTCGCGGACCCCTATGGGGACGGGCGCGGCGGGACGATTACGTGGCACATCGTTATCGTCAACCGAGCGATCAATACTCTCCGGACTGGGACGTGCGCGGCGCGCTCGAGGATCTAACGCTGTATTACGACGTCGGCAATCGGCTGGCGCGCACGCGGCGATTCCCACGCTGGTACCCCAACAGCGAGTTTCGCGTGAGCCGTGACAGCGGGCCTTGAGCGCGGCTAGCGCTTGCCGACGCGAGTCCAGTTCTTCTTGCGATCGAAACTTCCGGAGGTATTGTAGGGATCGACGCCCCGATTTTCGTTCGCCGCCTTGAGCCGGGCGGTGTCCACCAGGCTGAGATCCCGCGCGGCGGCCGCGTGCTTGAGCTCGCGCACGCCGAAACTGAATGTTGATTCCGGATCATCCCGGGTGTTGTGATCACTCGCCATCGTCTTGCCTCTACAAAAAAATCAACGCGTCAAGAGCTGTGCATGTTCCCAAATTGCGACAGCAAGCGGCCGGCGGCGTCGCAAAACTGTGACGCAGCTCAAATCGAACGCGACATAACACAGCCGCCGCAATTTGCGTCGCGCTGGGCCCGCTCCGCCAGGCGCCTCGCCGTCGAATCAACCTATGCGGGCCAAGGTGCCGGATATTTGCCGGTCGAAGGGCACGGAACGATTGCGGCCGCGCACCTTCGCGGTGTACAGAGCCTGATCGGCGGCTTTGACGAGCTCGGCGACGTTGTCGAAGTGAGTCTGGGTGCCGTGGGTAGCGCAGCCGATGGAGATCGTGACCGTGGCGTGATCGGAGCCGATGACATGCCCGGTGTTGCGGAACGCCATCACGATGCGTTCGCAAATGCTGCGCGCCGTCTCGGCATCGGTTGCCGGGAGCACCACGACGAACTCTTCGCCGCCGTATCGAGCGATCATGTCCGACTCGCGGGTGTTGCCGCGAAGTATGCGCGCGGTCGCCTGCAGAACACGGTCTCCGGCTTGGTGGCCAAAGTTGTCGTTGATGCTCTTGAAGTTGTCCAGGTCCGCGAAAGCCACGCTCAAGGGCCATTTATGGCGAGTCGAGTTGTCGAATTCGCGCCCCAGAAATTGATCGAGATAAGCGCGGTTGTAAACGCCGGTCAGCGCATCGCGGCGGGTTTCTTCCTCGAGTTCGAGCGCCCGCGACGACGAGCTTTCCGCCGCCGCCCGCAGGGTGTTGATTTCGCGCAGCGCATGCAGGCTGCGCAGCATCAATACCTCGCGCGCCTGCTCGAGAATCAATTCCGGATGCTGCCTGGCCAGCAAGTCGGTCTCGAAAATGGCCTCCGTCTCGGGAATCATGGCGCCGATGGTGCCGAGCACCTGGCCGAAGGCCATTTTATCGAGCCCGAGGCTGCGTTCGGCGCACAGCGCCGTCTCGGCGAATTGCCGCTGTTCGGCGTCGAGCAGGAACAGATCCGCCACCGGGCCCGACAGGGCGACGCAGCGATCGAAGATTTGCGCAGGGTCGCTGCTGTAGCTCAGCTCCAATTGGTGGCTGCGGGCGATCGCGCGATGCAGGCGTTCAGGCAGATTCCAGCCCTTCATCAGCCAGCCGCCGATCTCTGCATGATCGACTTGCAAACGCTTCTTTTCGTGCTCGGCGAGTGCGCTGTGGTTGCGCTGCAGAGCTTCCCCTTGGGAGTACAAATCGGGAACCGCCTTGTCGAGCGCCAGCATGCCTACATCCTGGAGCAGCGCCGCCAGGAATATCTCCTCGGCCAACGATTGGTGCATGGCATCGCCGAGCGCGCGCGCCGCCGTCCCCGCAAGCAGGGCGCGGCGCCAATACAGGCCGTAGTTGAGACCGTTCGGTTTACCGCCGCGCAGGGACTTCACCAGGGAAAAACTCAAAGCAAGAGTCAGGGTGGCGTTCAATCCCAACACCACCAGCGCCTGACGCAGGTTCTCGCTCTTGCGGCGCTGGGCATACAGCGGCGAATTGGCGATGCGCAGAATCTTCGTGGAGAGCGCCGAGTCCATGCTCAAGGCCTTGGCGACCTTGCCCATCTCGATGTCCGGATCCTGCGCAAGTTCGATGATGTGCGTCGCCACGCCCGGCGGCGAAGGGAAATTCACGGATCTTCGAAGATGAGCTTCGATCTCGGGATTCACGCGCAGCGCTCCAACGGTCAAAAATCGGATAAAAATCCGTCTATTGCCAGTTAGCGTCCGCGCCGCGGGGAACTTGAATCTTGAATTAGGTTAAGTGCGAACTGGCCCGCCACCAGGCGCGAAGACCTTTGAAGAGAAGGTACAGCCCGTAGGGGCCGAGGAACACCACCCAGGAAGCGATCGACGGTTGTCCGAGGCCCACGAACAGGCTGTGATAGATCTGGCCGAGGCTGGCGCCCTCGTAGCGGCCGAGCGTGGCGACGCCCGCATAGAAGATGAGCGCGGGCATGATACCCACGCCGAACAGCAGGCCGAGGGCGGCCAGCCCGAGTTCCATCGACCAAGGACTGGTCAATCCAGCGCCCATGAGGATTTTCCGTATCATCATGCCCGAGATTGTAAACGAATCAGGCCGTCGGCCGCCCAAGCGCTGTAGAATGACGGCATGCGATCCTGGACCCCTCAGACGCTGTATGACGCAAAGCCCTGGGCCTTCATTGGCATCGGGGTAGTCCTGGCGATCGGCACGATGCTGTGGTCGCTGTCGGCCGGGCTTTGGACCCCATGGCGCGGGCTGCTGTGCTTTGCCGGCTCCGCGCTCGCAATCGTCGGCGGCGCCACCCTGCAGTTGCGCCAGGATTATCGCGCGCGCAGCAAGTGGCGGCGAGACGCGCCGCCTTGATTCGTACGGCCGTGGTCGGCGTCGGCTATCTGGGCCGATTTCACGCGCAGAAATACGCGAGCCTGCCTAACTCGCACTTGGTGGGCGTTGCCGATCCCTCGGCGAAGGCGCGTTCGGCGGTGGCGGCCGAATTGAATGTTGCGGCCTATGCCGACTATCGCGAATTGCTGGGCCACGTCGATGCCGTCAGCATCGTGACCCCGACTCCCCTGCATTTCGACGTCGCGAAGGACTTTCTCGACGCCGGCGCGAGCGTGCTGGTCGAGAAGCCGATGACCGTGACCGTGGCGGAAGGGGAAAGCCTCATCGAACTGGCGCGCCGCGCCAACCGCACGCTGCAGGTCGGCCACCTGGAGCGCTTCAACGCCGCGGTGCAGGCCTTGCAGCCCAGCCTCACCGTTCCCCGCTTCATCGAATCGGCGCGCCTGGCGCCGTTCAAGTACCGCGGCACGGATGTCGATGTGGTGCTGGATCTGATGATCCACGACATCGATTTGATCTTGAGCATCGTGCGCTCTCCGGTGGTGGCGGTCGATGCGATCGGCACCAGCGTTTTTTCCGGGGAAGTCGATATCGCGAATGCGCGCTTGCGTTTCGCCAACGGCTGCGTAGCCAACGCGACCGCCAGCCGCGTGAGCATGAAGACCGAACGCAAGCTGCGGCTGTTTCAGGACGACGCCTACATTTCGGTTGATTTGCAGCAGAAGGTGCTGACCGTGATTCGCAAGGGCGCGGGCGTCGGTGCCGACGGCGTGCCGCAGGTTGCCATCGACGAAAGTAGCTACGATCAGGGCGATGCGCTCAAGGATGAAATCGCCGCGTTCCTCGAATCCGCGGCGACGGGCAGCGCGCCGGCGGTGAGCGGCGAAGACGGACTGCTGGCGCTGCGCACCGCCGTGAGCATCGCCGAGCAAGTGGCGAGTTCGCGCCGCCGATTCTCCTAGGGAGAGGGCGAAGTCGAGTTCGGCAGCGGGGCGGGAGCGGGAGCGGGCAGGCGTGTGCCGGGTGCGCTCGCCGCCGGCGGTGCGCCCGAAGTGTCGCCGGGTTCTTTGTCCGTTACGGTCACGCGATCCACCAGGAAGCGGGTGTCCGCGAAACAGCTGGTGGGAATTCCCGGGTGCTCCGTGTAGTGCAGCTGCACCCGGTGACCGACCGCTTTGATCAGGTCCGCCGCGACCGACTTGTCGCGTACGCTGAAATCCCACAATTGCGGCGACATTCCCGCGCCCATGTATTGGCCGCCGCCGTAGTACAGCGCGATTTCGCCTTCCTGGGTCTTGCAAAGCCAGCCGCGCCGCACGAATTTCTGCAGCACCCCGGCGCGCTCTCCCTCGGCATAGGCCCACGCCAGCGTCAGCCACGTCCACAACCCGGCGCCGACGATGAGCGTCAACAGCAATATCGCGAGCCAACGGCCGAGGCGGCCGGACGACCGGCGTCTTCCCGTGGAATTCGGAACTTCAATCCGGGTCATGAGTAAAAACGCCTTGGGCCACGCTTGGCCGAAAAAATGCCGGGCCGGGGCGTCAGTGGAACGCGCGTAATCGCTCGACCGGCGTATGAATTCCAGATTACTCCAAGACGACGGTCTTGTGCCAGCGCGACAGGGCGCCGGTCTCGTGCCGGCGCGCCGCCCCGGCGAGCGGCGCATGCAGCGGCGCTCGCCGGGATTCCACGCGAGTCAGAGCGATTGGAGGAAAGTCAGGATTTGCTGCTTCTGATTCTCGGTCAGATCTCGGAACCGCTCGGCCACGTGTTCCGCCTCGCCCTCATGTCGCTCGATGGCGTTGCGCAGCGTCAGCGATCTTAGGTCGTGCATGAATCGGGGCCGCATCCGCAAGTCCCAAAGGGCGGCGGTCCGCAACTTGTTCGCGGTGTCCTGCGGACCTGCCTGCACGATGCCATCGCCGGTTCCGATGTCATGCAGCAGGAAATCGCTGTAGGGGTGGATGATTTTGTTTCCCAAGGCTGCCGGCACGACGAATGTTCCGCCGTCGATGACGGTTCCGGGCTTGGCGGTCGTGATCGACGAGACGTGACAGGCGCCGCAGCCGATCTGATCGAACATATGCTCCCCCGCCAGAGCGGCAGGAGTGGCCGCCAGCGCCGTGTCGCGCGGCGGGGCCTTCGTGCCGCGGACGAACTGCGCGAAGTGATCGATGTCGGCCAGCCCGAGCTCATCAGGAACATCCTCCGGGTCCGGCGTCACCTTCCCAATGGTCGTCTCATCCTTTGGCCGCAGACGGTTCGTGACTCCCATTTCATTCAGGTAGGCGTCCCCGATGAACGAGAGCAGACTGCTGTGCTGGTCTTTCCAGCCGAAGCGGCCGATCCGGGACTGGCCCGGCGCTTCCAGCACGGGAACCTCGATGGCTTCGCCGTGAATCCGGCCTCCGCTCTGTTCAGGCTGGCGGGCGGCTATGGCGAGCAACGTGCTGTCGTCGATCGCTTCGACGAATCCGTCGCCCAGCGTATTCAACGCGGCACGCAGCGCTCGAATGTTTTCGGTGACCGGGATGTGTTCCTGCGCTGCGGGCAGGACTGCCCGATCGTTGATGAGAGAACGGCCCGCAATGCTCGCGGCGCCCCCGTCGATCGGCACCGTGGGGTTCGAAAAGTTGCCATTGGCATCGAGGTGCCCGACACGCAGCTCGGTGAATTGGCTCGCGCCGCCGCTGACCGGGTTCTGATGGCATTCGGCGCAAGCGCGGCCGTTGTACACCGGACCCAGCCCGCTGTTCACATCATGCAGCGTTTCATACACCTGCTGGTCGAGCGAAAATTGATCGCCGGCCGGCTCGGCAATCCCGTTGCTGCGGCTCATCGAGCCGGGATTCTTGACGAGCGTAGGGGTATCGAAGCCCGCGGGCGCCTCGCTTGCAGGCTGCTGCGCTGCGCCCGTCCACAGCGGCCACTGCATGCCGATCGCGCAAACCATAACCGCAGTCGATCTGTTCTTCATGATTTCGCCTCCTGAGTACGTTCCATCCGGGAAGACTGAAGGCGAGCGGGCTTTATTCCCGAAATGCGTAAGGATTCTCGATGGCGATGCTCAGAGGCGGTCTGCTATGGTTCACCCCCCATGACGACGACCAACAAGGGCTTCATCGCGAGCGCCGCCGCGTTCGCGATGTGGGGCGTGTTCCCTCTGTACTTTCACTCGCTGCGTGAGATCTCGCCCTTCCAGGTCATCGCACATCGCATCGTCTGGTCGTGCCTGTTCGTGCTCATCTGGATGGCAATGCGCGGTGAACTGTCCACTCTTCGCGCGACTCTCGCCAATCGCAGCATCGTCTGGCGCCTCGCCGTCACCGCGACGTTGATAACCAACAACTGGGCGGTTTATGTCTGGGCGGTCATGAACGGCCACGTCGTCGAGGGCAGCCTGGGATATTTCATCAACCCGCTGGTCAATGTGCTGCTGGGAGTAGCCCTGCTGTCCGAGAGGCTCACCCGCGCTCAATGGACAGCCGTCGCGCTCGCAGCAATCGGTGTCGCCTATCTCACCATCGTGGCCGGAAGTCCGCCGTGGATCGCACTGGCGCTCGCGTTCTCGTTCGGATTTTACGGCCTGATCCGCAAGGTCGTGAAGGTCGAATCGCTGCCCGGACTTGCGGTCGAAACGCTGCTGCTGCTCCCCTTTGCGTTGGGGTATCTGTTCTGGTGCGAGTCCGGGGGGAGCGGTGCGCTGGGTCATGCGGGGCCTGCGGTGACTGCTCTGCTGATCGGCAGCGGACCATTGACGGCGATCGCCCTGTTCCTGTTCGCGTACGGCGCACGCCTGGTTCCGTACTCGACCGTCGGGGTGCTGCAATACATCGCGCCGACACTGCAGCTCGCGTGCGGCGTATTCGTGCTTCACGAACGGTTCGAGCGCACGCGCGCGGTCGGCTTCGCGCTCATCTGGGCGGCGCTGGTCATTTACGCGGGCGA
>Ga0307470_10000649_pt1 | contig 15639 bp, 9 predicted proteins | sample atmos_gasesAM3C__FD_204565 | JGI IMG/M metagenome (GOLD analysis project Ga0307470, IMG submission 204565) | Hardwood forest soil microbial communities from Morgan-Monroe State Forest, Indiana, United States - atmos_gasesAM3C_05 | ecosystem: Environmental > Terrestrial > Soil > Temperate forest... | reverse complement strand
GGGCGCGGAGATGAGCCTCGATCATCCGCGCGAGCGGCCAGCGACAGAGGCTGTCGCCGTTGACCAGGAGGACGAGGTCGGCGGCGGCGAGGAAGTCGCGCAGCGGATGGAGCGCGCCCAGGGTGCCGAGGATGGTGGGCTCCTCGGAATAGATGAGCGGAAGGCCGACGAAGGACGCGCCGAAGCGCTCGCGGATGCGGGCGCCCTGGTGATGGAGGTTGATCGCCACCGCCTCGCAACCGGCGCGGGCGAGCTCGCGCAGCGTGTGGCTGAGGATGGGCAGGCCGGCGACGGGAAGGAGAGGCTTGGGGAGAGCGTCGGTCAGCGGGCGCAGCCGCGTGCCCAGCCCGGCGGCGAGCACCACGGCTCGGACGCGCCTCGGCTTCATCGCTCTAACAAGCGGGCTCTCAACGGAAGATCATCTCGGGTGGAGCGTCCGGATGCTGCTTGAGGTAGTCCTCGTAGAGCCGCAGGTACGAGCGCCGCTCGCCCTTCTCCGGATCGAGCCCGCAGCGGCGGGCGACCGTCTCCGCGCCGTCGCCCTCGAACTCGGCGAAATCCCCGATGGGCGTGTGGTCGAGGGCGATGGTGACGCCGCCGAGCTGCCACTCCTCCCGCATCTTCTGGTAGCGGCGCACGACGCCGTAACCCAGGTTCTCGAAGAGCGCGCGCGCTTCGTCGGCGTTCTCGATCACGACCTCGCGCTCCTCGCGGACCTTCATGTTGCCCTCGAGACGCAGCGGCCCCTTGAACGTCAGCCGCGCGCGCTGTCCGTCGGTGCGCAGCCGCAGGATGCGTCCCGACGACATCAGCTCGTCCTTGCGATCGAGGATCCAGTTGTCTTCGAAAGCCGCGGGCCCCAACCGCTCCGCTTCCAGCTCCGTCAGCCGCTCCCGCAGCTTGTCGAGCTCGACTTCCGGAAACTTGATCTCGCGCTCGAGGTTCCCCTTGCTCCTCATGACCTCACGACGCAGCCAGCCGATCCAGAAGCCGTGCCACCGAGCGGATACCGTTGTAGAAGTGGCTGATGTTGAACTTCTCGTTGGGCGAGTGCAGAGCGTCGTCGTTCAGGCCGAAGCCGAGGAGGAGCACCGGCACTCCCAGCACCTGCGCGAAGGTCGAGACGATGGGGATCGAGCCCCCTTCGCGCATGCGCACCGGCTTGGCGCCCCAAATCTCCCGCATCGCCTCCATGGCGGCGTCGACGATCGGGCCCTGGGCCTCGACGATCACCGGGTCGGCGCCGTGGAGGTAGGCGACCTCGACCGTCACCCCGCGCGGGGTGATCTCGCGGACGTAGTCGGTGAACAGGCGGGCGATCGTCTCCGGCTTCTGGTCGGGGACCAGGCGCATCGAGACCTTGGCGCCGCCCCAGGCGGGGAGCACCGTCTTGGCGCCCTTGCCCTCGTAGCCGCCGAAGATGCCGTTGACGTCGCAGGTCGGCCGCGCCCCCACCCGCTCGCGCGTCGTGTATCCCTGCTCGCCGAAGACCTCTCGGATCCCCAGCTCGCGGCGATAGGCGTCCTCGTCGAAGGGGAGCTTCGCCATCTCCTCGCGCTCCCAGGTCTCGAGGGGACGGACGTCGTCGTAGAAGCCGGGGATGAGGATCTTCCCGGTCTCCGCGTCGCGCAGCCGGTCGACGATGTGGCAGAGGGCGTTCAACGGGTTGGCGACGCCGCCGCCGTAAGTCCCGGAGTGCAGGTCGCGGATCGGGCCGCTGACCTTGAGCTCCATGTAGGCGAGACCCTTGAGGCCGTACACCAGAGCCGGCTGGCCGGGCGCGTAGAGCGAGCTGTCGGAGATCACCACGCAGTCGCAGGCCAGGCGCTTGCCGCCGTCCTCGCGGACGTAGCGGTCGATCGCCTCGCCGCCCGCCTCCTCCTCGCCTTCGACCAGAAACTTGACGTTGACCGGCAGCTTGCCGCGCTCGGCGAGCATCGCGGCGACGGCTTTGACGTGCGCGTAGGACTGCCCCTTGTCGTCGGTCGCGCCGCGGGCCACCAGATTGTCGCCCTCCTCGGTGGGCTCGAAAGGCGGATGCCGCCAGAGGTCGACGGGATCGACCGGCTGCACGTCATAGTGGCCGTAGAAGAGGACGGTCGGCGCTCCCGCCGCCTGCTTCCACTCGCCGTAGACCAGCGGATGGCCGGCGGTCTCGATCAGCTCGGCGGCGAGGCCCGCCGCGCGCATCTTGCCGAGCAGGAACTCGGCGGCGCGCCGCACCTCGGGCTTGTACTCCGGATCGGTGGAGATCGAGGGGATGCGGATGTAGTCCTTGAGCTCCTCGAGATAGGCGCTCTTCTCCCGATCGATCCTTCCCAGCACGTCGCGCGTGTCGGCTGCCATGGCGCTCGATGTCTCCCTCGTCAGACCGGCCAGTCTAGCAGAGTCCCCCGGGCGGGCTGGCGCCGCTGGGAGCTCTACGAGGGCTCGCCAGGTTCGGGAGCGGATCCCCGCGCGGCCCGGCGGCCCAGCCCGCGCAGGTTGATCCCGTTGACCAGGGCGTGGGCGGTCACCGGCCCCAACAGGTTGCCGCGCCAGAGCATCAGCGCGCCGAGCAGGAAGCCGGCGACGAGGGCGAAGGTCGTCCACAGGCGGAAGGGGCGGCCCGGCCCGGTGTGGAGAAAAGCGAAGAGGAGCGTCGCCGGGATCCAGCCGACCGCGGCCTGCACGGCGCCGCGGAAGAAGAGCTCCTCGGCGAAGCCGGAGAGGAGGGCGAGGGCGATCGCCTCGGAGGTGGTGATCGGCCCCAGGAGCCCGGCCAGCCGGTCCTCGAGGTGCTGCGCCGCCGGCAGATAGCGACGGGCGAGCTGCCAGATCCCCCAGAGGGCGAGGCCGGTGGCGACCCCGAGACCCAGGTCCTCCCACCAGCCATGGCGCGAGACGAAGAGCGAGAGGGGGATCGGGCCGCGGCGGGCGAGGCCCACCCAGAGCCCGCCGCCCACGGCGAGCACCAGGTAGAAGCTCCAGGCCATCCGGTAGAGGCGCCCGGCCGGCGGGCTCGGGAGATCGCCGGCGCTAATTGATCGGCTCCTCGGGCTCCTCGGAGTCGCGGGCCTCGCCCGCGAGATCCTCTGCGTCCTCGTCGAGCGCGTCGGCCGCGAGGTCGAGCAGCGGCTCGTCCCCCTCGTCTTCCGCCGCCCCTTCGCCGTCCGACAGGGAGACGCTCTCCTCGCGCTCGACGAGCTTGGCGACGGCGACCAGGCGGTCGGCGCCCTCGAGGTCCATGAGCTTGACGCCCTGGGTCGAGCGGCCGACGACGCGGATGCCGCCGACGCCCATGCGGATGATCATCCCCTCCTGGGTGATGAGCATCAGGCCATCGCCCGGCGCCACGTGCTTGGCGCCCACCACCTCGCCGGTCGTGTCGCTGACCTTGAGGTTGATGATGCCGAGGCCGCCCCGGCTCTGCAGGCGGTAGAAGTCGACCGGCGTCCGCTTGCCGTAGCCGCGCGTGGCGACCGAGAGGATCTCGCCCTGCGGGTCGATCGCCTCCATGGCGACGACGCGGTCGCCGGCGCGCAGCGTGATCCCGCGCACGCCGTAGGTGGCGCGTCCGGTCGGCCGCACGTCGCCCTCCGGGAAGCGGATGGCGAAGCCCTTGGCGGTCGCCAGCAGGATGTCCCTGCCGCCATCGGTCACCCGCACCGCGAGGAGCCGGTCGCCCTCGTCGATGTTGATGCCGATGATGCCGTCCGCCCGCGGGTTGGCGAAGGCCGAGAGGGCGGTCTTCTTGACCGTCCCCTTCTCGGTCGCGAACATCAAGTAACGGTCCTCGGGGAACTCGCGCACCGCGACGGTCGTCGCCACCCGCTCGCTGGGCTCGAGGTCGAGCAGGTTGACGATCGCCTTGCCTTTCGACGCCGGCCCCATCTCGGGGATGGCATGGACCTTGATCCAGTAGGTGTGGCCGCTCTCGGTGAAGACCAGGATGTAGCTATGGGCCGAGGCGACGTAGAGATGCTCGACGAAGTCGTCGTCCTTGGTGACCATCCCGGTGCGCCCCTTGCCACCGCGGTTCTGGGCGCGGTAGAGGGCGAGCGGCGAGCGCTTGACGTAGCCCGAGTTGGTCACTGTGATCACCATGTCCTCGTCGGCGATCATGTCCTCGATGGTGATCTCGGAGGTCTCGGGGATGATCTCGGTGCGGCGCTTGTCGCCGAAGGCCGCCTTCAATTCGGCGAGCTCGCGCTTGATCTCCTCGAGGACGAGCGGGTCGGAGGCGAGGATCGCGCGCAGGCGCTCGATCAAGACCATCAGCTCGCGGTACTCGTCGACCACTTTCTGCCGCTCGAGGCCGGTCAGGCGCTGCAGCCGCATGTCGAGGATCGCCTGCGCCTGGACCTCGGAGAGGGCGAAACCGCTCATCAGCCGCTCGCGGGCCTCGGCGGGGTTGGCGCTGGCGCGGATGGTCGCGATCACCTCGTCCAGGTGGTCGAGGGCCTTCAGGATCCCCTCGAGGATGTGGGCGCGCTCCTCGGCCTTCCTCAGGTCGTAGCGGGTGCGGCGGATGATGACCGTCTTGCGATGGTTGAGGAAGTGGTGGAGGAGCTCTTTGAGCGTCATCACCCGCGGCTGGTTGTCGACGATGGCGAGGAGGATGATGCCGAAGGTGGTCTGCATCTGGGTCAGCTTGTAGAGCGAGTTCAAGATGACCTCGGGGATCTCGCCGCGCTTGATCTCGAGGACGATGCGGATGCCGTTGCGGTCCGACTCGTCGCGGAGGTCCGAGACGCCCTCGATGCGCTTGTCACGGATGAGCTCCGCCATGCGCTCGATGAGGCGCGCCTTGTTGACCTGGTAGGGGATCTCGGTGACGACGATCGCCTGCCGCTCGCCGCGCTTCTCGGTCTCGATCGTCGCCCGCGCCCGCACCTGGATGATCCCGCGGCCGGTCTCGTAGGCCGAGCGGATGCCCTCGAGCCCGTGGATGAAGCCGGCGGTCGGGAAGTCGGGGCCGGGGAGCGCGCGCATGAGGTCGGAGATGAGGACGTGCGGGTCCTCGATCAGCATCGAGATCGCGTCGACCACCTCGCCCAGGTTGTGCGGCGGGATGTTGGTCGCCATGCCGACGGCGATGCCGGTGGCGCCGTTGACGAGGAGGTTCGGAACGCGCGCCGGGAGCACCACCGGCTCGGTCTCCGAGCCGTCGTAGTTGGGGACCCAATCGACGGTTTCCTTGTCGATGTCCTCGCGGATCATCTCCTCGGCGAGCTTGGTCAGCCGCACCTCGGTGTAGCGCATCGCCGCCGGGTTGTCGCCGTCGATCGAGCCGAAGTTGCCCTGGCCGTCGACCAACGGGTAGCGCATGGCGAAGTCCTGGGCCATGCGCACCACGGTGTCGTAGATCGCGCTGTCGCCGTGCGGGTGGTACTTGCCCATCACGTCGCCGACGATGCGCGCCGACTTCTTGTACGGCCGGTCCGAGCGGTTGCCGCTCTCCCACATGCCGTAGAGGACGCGCCGGTGGACCGGCTTCAGGCCGTCGCGCACGTCGGGGAGAGCGCGGCCGATGATCACGCTCATCGCGTAATCGAGATAACTGCGCTTCATCTCGTCTTCGATGTCGACCGGGATCGGCGTCTCGAAGGGAAGTATGCGGTCGTCGTCGCTCATGGCACTTCTTTCGGTCGGTAGTTCTTGAGGATTTCTGCTGGGGGAAGGAACGCTCAGGCAGCCGCCCGGCTGATCAGACGTCCAGGTTTCGCACGTCGAGCGCGTTGGCCTGGATGAACTCGCGGCGCGGCTCGACCTCGTCGCCCATGAGGACGGTGAAGATCGAGTCGGCCTCGACGTCGTCCTCGATCCTCACCTGGAGGAGCCGGCGGCGGTCGGGGTCCATGGTCGTCTCCCAGAGCTGCTCGGGGTTCATCTCGCCGAGGCCCTTGTAGCGCTGGATGGTGACGCCCTTCTTCGCTCCGGCGTAGAGCCTCTCGAGCGCGTCCTCGAGCGTCTCGTGCGCGGAGAGCTCCTCGCCCTTGACCAGGGTGAAGCCCTGGGCCGAGATCGCCTCTAACCCTTGAGCGTTCTGCGCCAGCGCCCGGTACTCGGCGCTCGTCACCAGGCTCCAGTCGATCGAGACCGGGCGCTCGACGCCGTCGCGGCGGGAGACGAAGCGGAGAAAGCCGGTGCCGTGCTCCTCCTCGCGGCCGAGCTCGACCCGCGTGTAGCCCGCGGCCTCGAGCGCCCGCGCGGCGCGTGCCAAGCGCTCGGGATCGTTCAGGGCCGACTTGTCGCGGATCTCGTGCCGGAGCGCGATCTTCAGGGCGTCCGCCGGGTAGCCGCGCGAGACGAGCTTTTCAGAGCCCGCCCGGAAGGCCTCGACCCGCTCCAGGAAGTGGGTGAGGTGGGCGCCCGCGAGACGCCTGCCGGCGCCGTTCCCGCCATTGCCGGCCCCGTCCGCCCGCGGATGGATCTCGACCTCCCAGGCGTCCTTGATCCGCTCGATGAGGAAGGTCTGGTACTCGCGGTCGTCCTTCAAGTACGTCTCGCTCTTGCCGTGGCTCACCTTGTAGAGCGGCGGCTGGGCGATGTAGAGGTGGCCGCGACGGATGATCTCGTTCATCTGGCGGTAGAAGAAGGTGAGGATCAGGGTGCGGATGTGGCTGCCGTCGACGTCGGCGTCGCACATGATGATGAGCTTGTGGTAGCGCACCTTGGCGACGTCGAAGTCGTCCTTGCCGATGCCGGTGCCGAGCGCGGTGATGATCACCTTGATCTCGTCGGACGAGAGCATCTTGTCGAAGCGCGCCTTCTCGACGTTGAGGATCTTGCCCTTGAGCGGCAGCACCGCCTGGAACTTGCGGTCGCGCCCCTGCTTGGCCGAGCCGCCGGCCGAGTCGCCCTCGACGAGGAAGAGCTCGGCGAACTCGGGGTTCCGCTCGCTGCAGTCGGCGAGCTTGCCGGGGAGGTTCGAGGCGTCGAGGGCGCCCTTGCGGCGCGTCAGGTCGCGGGCCTTGCGGGCCGCCTCGCGGGCGTGCGCCGCCTCGACGCACTTCTCGACGATGCGCCGCGCCTCGCGCGGGTTCTCCTCCAGGTAGGCGGCGAGCTTCTCGTTCAGCACCTGCTCGACCCAGCCCTTGACCTCCGAAGAGACCAGCTTGTCCTTGGTCTGCGAGGAGAACTTGGGGTCTTTGATCTTGACCGAGACGACCGCCGTCAGCCCCTCGCGGACGTCGTCGCCGGTCAGGTTCTCCTTCAAGGCCTTGGAGAGCCCGCTCGCCGCAGCGTAGGAGTTGATCGTCCGCGTCAGCGCCGACTTGAAGCCCGAGAGGTGGGTGCCGCCGTCGCGGTTGTTGATCGTGTTGGTGAAGCTGTAGATCAGCTCCTGGTAGCCCTCGTTCCACTGCATGGCGACCTCGACGGTCTCCTCGCCTGTGCCGTCGTCGCGGGTGTCGATCAGGTGGACCGGCTTGCCGTGGAGGGGCTGTTTGTTGCGGTTCAGGTGCTCGACGAAGGAGGAGATGCCGCCGGCGTAGGCGAACTCCGCCTCCTTGTCGGTGCGCTCGTCCTGCAGATGGATGTAGATCCCGCGGTTCAGGAACGACAGCTCGCGCAGGCGCTGGGCCAGGGTGTCGAAGTGGAACTCGCGCACTGCGAAGATCGCCGGATCGGGCCAGAAGCGGACCTTGGTGCCGTGCTTGGCGCTCGTCCCGATCGCCTGGATCGGCGCCTCGGGGATCCCCTGGTGGTAGGTCTGGAACCAGACGTCGCCGTCGCGCTTGATCTCGAGCTCCATCGTTTCCGAGAGGGCGTTGACCACCGAGACGCCGACGCCGTGGAGACCGCCCGAGACCTTGTAGGAGTTCTTGTCGAACTTACCCCCCGAGTGCAGCTCCGTCATGATGACCTCGGCCGCCGAGCGCCCCTCGCCCTTGTGGAGGTCGACCGGGATGCCGCGGCCGTCGTCCTCGACGGTCACCGAGGTGTCGCTGTGGATCGTCACGTCGATGCGGCTGCAGTATCCGGCCTGGGCCTCGTCGATCGAGTTGTCGACCAGCTCGAAGACCATGTGGTGCAGCCCCGAGGCGTCCTCGGTGTCCCCGATGTACATGCCGGGGCGTTTGCGCACCGCCTCGAGGCCCTTCAGGACCTTGATGCTGTCCGCCGTATAGGTGGGTTCAGGTTCGCTCAAAGCCGCTCTCCGCTCCTGCGCTGTGATGGTTGGCCTCCCTGCGACGAGGGAGGTTTCGAGATGCTTAAATAATAGCACGAATCGCGTCAAATATCCATGCCTAGACGCTTGAAAAATCTAGGCTTACGGGCTCCTGTCCACCTCCCGGCCGACGCCGGCGAGCGACCGTGATTCAAAAACGCGCCAAAGGCCGGAATCGGGGCGTAAGACCCGCTTCTTTGTAACAACGGATGAAGGGGGGAGATTTCGCCTTCAAAGGGCCGAGATCCGGCCGCTCTCCATCTGCCAGAGGGAGCCGACGGGGAGGGTCAGCCACACCTGCGGCCGGTTGGAGCTGGCGACGAGCTGGCGGGCGACGGCGAAGACGCTCCAGACCGCGGCGAGGGTCGGCGGGGCGAGCTCGGCGTCGGCGTCGTCCAGCAGGTAGACCGGGCTGCGGCCGGCGGCGTCGACCACCCGGCCGTGGGCGGCGAGGAGGAGGAGCAAGAGCGCCTTCTTTTCCCCTGCCGAGCCCACCCGCCCCATCTCGCGCTCCCCCCATAGGATCTCCAGGTCGTCGCGATGGGGCCCGAGGAGGGGGAGCTGGCGCTGGCGCTCGCGGTCCGCCATCCGCTCCAGGCTCTCGCGGACCGCCTCGGCCCCCTCGAGCCCGGAGGCAGGTGAAGGGCGGTAGCGCAGTGAGATCTCGGGAAAAGGGAGGCCCGCCTCGGCCAGCACCTCGCCCAGGCGGGAGGCCAGCGCCTCGACGTAGGCGAGCCGCCGCGCAATGAGATCGGCCGCCGCGCCGGCCAGGACCTCGTTCCAGGCCTCGAGGCCGTGCCCCCCCGAGGCCAGGAGCTCGCGCTTCTGCCGCAGCGCCCGCCGGTAGCGCCCGAGCACCTCGAGGGCCGTGGGACGCATGCCGACGATGCCGCGGTCGAGGAAGCGTCGCCTGAAGACCGGCGGCCCGGAGAGCATCTCGGAGTCGCCGGTCGCCCAGGCCACCACGGGAAGAGCGGCGAGGTGCTCGGCGAGCGGCGCCGGGCGGCCGTTGACCGTCCGCAGGCGCCATTCGCGGCCGAAGCCGACCTCGAGGCGCGTCCGCTGCTCGCTTTCGACCTCGCCCTCGAGATGGAATAGCTCGCTGCCGTGGCGGATGCAGTCGCCGAGCTGAGAGGTGCGGAAGCTACGGGTGGTGGCGAGGACGTAGAGGGCTTCGAGGAGGCTCGTCTTGCCGGCGCCGTTGCCGCCGAGGACCAGGTGAGAGCCCCCGGCCGGCTGCCAGACGAGCGGCTCCAGGTTGCGGAAGCCGCTGGCGACTAGCTGCGCGAGCACGGGGCCGCCGCGGCGCTAGCGGTCCGCGTCTCGTTGAGCTCGTTCATGGTTCCCGCCGGGAGCGGGTTAAGGAGAGGAGGAAGAAAGAGGGGATCCGGAGGGAGCGCTCAGATCCTCATCGGCATGATCACGCAGAGGTAGCGGGCGTCCGGACCGTCCTGTGGATAGCCTACGCACTGGGTATTCTCGTCCTTGAGCTCGAGCCGGACGCGGTCGGTCTCGACCGCCGACAGGAACTGCGACAGGTAGTCCGGATTCATCCCCACCCGAAACTCCGGCCCCTCGTAGGTGCAGGCGACTTCCTCGACCGCTTCACCCATGTCCGGGTTGGCAGCCGAGATGACGAGCTGATCAGAAGTGAACTGCAAGCGGACGGCCCGCGCCCGCTCGCCGGTCAGGAGGGCGACCCGCTGCACGGCGTCGGCTAGCGGCTTACGGTCGAAGATCACCTTCTTGTCGTTGTCCTTGGCGATCACCCGCTCATAGTCGGGGAACGTCCCTTCGAGGATACGGCAGATCAGCTCCCGCCGGCCGACGCGGAAGGAGAGATGGTGCTCGCCGCGACGGTAGCCGAGCTTGCCCTCGCCCTCGAGCCGCTGGATCTCCTGTAGAGCCTTGCGCGGCACCAGGACGGAGTCACCTTCGGCGCCGCCCTCGAGCGCGCCCTCGACCAGAGCCAGGCGATGACCGTCGGTCGCCACCATCTCGAGGCCGCCGTCCTTGAGCTTCAGGAGGGCGCCGTTCAACTGGAAGCGCGACTCCTCGGCGGAGACCGCGAAGAGGATCTTCGCCACCATGCGACGGAACTCGATGAAGGGAATCTCCGTCGCGCTCGCCGCGTGACCGTCGACTGCCGGAAGGGTCGGGAAGTCGTCCGGCGCCATGCCGTGGATCTTGAAGCGCGACTTGCCGGCGCGGATGGCGAGCACCCGCGGCTCGTCCTGGACGAGGTCGAGCTCCTCACTGGTCAGGGCGCGGACGATCTCCTGGAACTTCTTCGCCTGGACGGCGATGCCGCCCTCCTGGCGGACGTCGGCCTCGCACCAGGAGGTGAGCGAGACGTCGAGGTCGGTCGCCGAGAGGTGCAGGCGGTCGCCGCGCGCGGTGAGCAGCAGGTGCGAGAGCACCGGGATCGTCGTCTTGCGCTCGACGATCCCCTGCATCGGGATGAGCTCGCTCAGGAGCTCGCTGCGTTTGGCTCGAATTTCCATGCGCCCTTCTCCGTCTTCCCAAGGAATATAGCATCAGAGTAGTCGTAGTCGTAGGTGGCTCTCCAGGCTGCGGAAAGCGCCGCTAAGTGGCTTTTCCAGAGCACCTTGGTTAGTCACCAACGGACCGGCTGAAAGCTGTGGACGGCCTGCGGAGAGAAGCGGAAAAAGCGCCCGCCGGCGCCGCGCCCACCAGTTTTCCGCAACCGTCTCCGCGGGACTCGCACAGGGATTTGCACAGCCGCTGCGCGATCATTCTCAGTTGAAGTGGAGCGAGATCGCCTGGAGCGTGCGGTCGAGGTCGGGGTCGGCGGCGCGCCGCTCCTCGATGTCCTTGACCGCGTACATCACCGTCGAGTGGTGCTTGTCGTTGAAGACCTTGCCGATCTCGGGGTAAGAGAGAGCGGTGAGCTGGCGCAGCAGGAACATCGCCATCTTGCGCGGGAAGACCACCTGCTGCGAGTTGTTCTTGCTCTTGATCTCCTTGACCGTCAGGCCGTAATGGTGCGCCACCCGGCGCACCACCTCGTTGGGCTCGACCCGGCGACCCTCGGGGGGAAGGATGTCCTTGAGGGTCTCCTTGGTCAGCTCGATCGAGATCGGCTTGGCGGTGAGCGACGAGAAGGCGATCACCCGGTTGAGCATGCCCTCGAGCTCGCGGATGTTCGAGCGCACCTGGTGGGCGATGAAGTCGGCCACCGCCGGCGGCAGCTCGATCGCCTCGAGGTCGGCCTTGCGGCGGAGGATGGCCACCTTGGTCTCGAGGTCCGGCGGCTGGATGTCGGCGATCAGCCCCCACTCGAAGCGGCTCCGCAGGCGCTCCTCGAGGGTGGGGATGTTGCGCGGCGAGGAGTCGGAGGAGAGGATGATCTGCTTCTGGCTGGTGTAGAGCGTGTTGAAGGTGTGGAAGAACTCCTCCTGGGTGCGCTCCTTGTTGGCCAGGAACTGGATGTCGTCGATCAGCAGCACGTCGATGGTGCGGTAGCGCTCGCGGAAGGCCGACATGCGGTCGAAGCGGATCGAGTTGATCAGCTCGTTGACGAACTGCTCGGCCGCGAGATAGAGCACCCGCAGGTGCGAGTGTGCGGTCCGGATGTGGGAGCCGATGGCGTGCAGCAGGTGGGTCTTGCCGAGGCCGACGCCACCGTAGAGGAAGAGCGGGTTGTAGCTCTGGGACGGCGCCTCGGCGACGGCGCGCGCCGCGGCGTGCGCGAACTGGTTGGAGCTGCCGACGACGAAGTTGGCGAACAGGTACTTGGGGTTGAACGGGCCGGCGCCGTGGAGCTCGGCCGGCGCGGCGGCCTTCTCCTCGAGCGAGAAGAGGACCTCGAAGGACGGGCCGCCCAGCCCAGCGACGGCACGGTCCACCTGCGGCCGGAAGCTCTCCTCCAGGGTATGGAGGAAGCGAGGGTTGGGGGCGAGGAGAATGAGGCGGTCCTCGCGCTCGCTCTGCACCTTGAGCGGCCGGAACCAGGTGGAGAAATCCTCGGGGTCTAACTGTTGCTGGAGCTGTCGTTGCAGGAGTGACCAGAGGGATGGATCGGACATCGGCGGACTCGCGAAAGACACGAAGATTTCAACAGAATTTCCACACCTTGTGGAAATCCCCCTTCAGGAGGACGAGCCTGTGAGCAGTGGTCCCGGCGACGACTCCGAGAACTATAACACAGGGAACCGGGGTCGCAAGTGCGGGCTCGCCAGTAGTGGTTCAGTTTGGTCCGCTGCGGGCGACCACCTTCGAGCCCGCCTCCCCTCACGCCCTTCCAGGTGGCCGTCCTCGGGAACCAAACTGAACCACTACCCGCGCCTCAGAATGGCCGCGCGAGGCCCCGCTCCAGGGGGGGCAGCTCGAGCAGGTCCGGCGGCCGGGTCTCGAGGCTGTGGACGAGGCGGACGAGCGCCTCGGGCAGCGGCGACTCGCGGCGATCGCGGAACATCTCGAGCCAGCTGCGCGAGCGCGGGTAGAACTCGAGGCGGACGGCCTCGCCCGCCGGCAGTCCGCCGGCCTTCTTCGCCAGCTCGATCGCACGGTCGAGACCGCCGATCTCGTCGACCAGGCCGAGCGGCTTGGCCTCCGCTCCGGTCCACACCCGCCCGCCGGCGATGGCGTCGACCGCCTCGCGGGTCATGTGCCGCCCCGCCGACACGTTGCCGACGAAGAGGTCGTAGACCTGGCGCATCATGCGTTGGACCTGCGCCGTCTGCGCCGGCGTGAAGGGGTCGGTCGAGCCGTAGAAGTCGGCGTTCCTGCCACGCTTGAGCTGATCGTGGGTGATCCCCAGGAGGTCGTGCTCGAAGCGGCGGGTGGCGAACTTGCCGCCGACGACGCCGATCGAGCCCGTCAGGGTCGCCGCCTCGGCAACGATGCGTTTGGCGCGCGCCGCGATGTAATAGCCGCCCGAGGCGGCATAGTCGGACATCGAGACGACGACCGGCTTTCTGCGCTGCAGGCGCTCGACCTCGTGGAGGATGAGGTCGGAGGCGAGGGCCGAGCCGCCCGGGCTGTCCACCCGCAACACCACCGCCGGGATGCCGTCGTCCTCGGCGACCTGGTGAAGGGTCTCGGCGATGTCGTCCGCGCCGATCGCGGCGTCACCGCCGAACGGCCCGGGCGCGGCGCGGCCGCGGCGGATCTCCCCCTCGGCGAAGATCACCGCGAGGCGCTGCCCGGCGAGCGCCACGCCGCCGCCGCTCCCCAGGCGGGCGAGGCGCGGCCGGCCGCCGGCGAGGCGGCGGACGCGGTCGCGGAACTCGTCGGGGTAGCCGAGCGAGTCGATCAGGCCGTTGGCCTTCGCCTCGGCGGCGGTATAGGGGGCGCCGTCGACCAGCGCGCGCACCGCCTGGGGCGACAGGCGGCGCGCCTCGGCGATCGCCTGGACGACCTGCCCGTAGAGGCTGTCGAGCACGGTGTTGAGAGCGCGCGCCGCGGCGGGGGAGTACTGGCTCTCGGTGTAGGTCTCGGCGAAGCTCTTGTACTCGCCGACGTGGTTGAAGCTGGGGTCGATCTTGAGCTTGTCGAGCGCGCCGCGCAGGAAGCGGCTGTCGAGGAACAGCCCGAGCAGGTTCAGGTTGCCGGCCGGCGACATCTGGATGTGGTCGCAGGCGCTCGCCAGGAAGTAATCGAGGGTGCCGTTGCCCCCCTCGCCGACGGTGTCCATGTAGCACTCGACGAATTTACCGGCGGCTTTGAGGCTCCGCATCTGGCGGCGCAGCTCCTCGGCCTTGGCGAGCCCCATCGCGGCTCCCTCGACGTAGACCGCCAAGCCGCGCACGCCGGCGTCGCTGCGCGCCGCCCGGAAGGCGGGGTAGAGCTCGGCCATGCTGTCCGCGCCGGCGCGGCCGCCGAAGGGGAGCGCCGGCTCGACCTCCTGCTCGACCACCGGGCGGTCAACCCGCCAGACGAGCACGGTGCCGCCGCCGGCAGCGAGCCCGCCGATGGAATGGCTCTTGCCGGCGAGGACGATGCCGGCGACCGCCGCGACGATCGCGATGCCGACGAGGACGACGAAGGCGAGGAAGAGGCGTTTCATGGCCCTATGGTACAGAAGAGGCGGCCTGCCCGTCGGAGCGTGCAGAATCGTCCAAGGTCCCGTTCTCTGGCCGCAGCCCGACCCATGGGCAGGCATCCTTTAAAACTCGCCTATAGACAGGTGCAAACAGTCGGAAATCAACGAGTTCGGTCCCGCATCGTCGCTCCGCGTCGGATCCTCAGGTGGGCGCCGCGGGCGGTGCGTCCCATGGCACGACAGTTGCTTAAAAGAAGTGGCAGTAAAGTCCACAGCGTAAAAGGGGAGGTTCCACCCGCCTGAGAGACGTTCCATCGGGAAATCCTTCGATTTCCTCTCGTTCCCATCCCCGCCCCCCTCCAGGGGCCCTCACACCCCGCATCCGCCAACCGGAGAGATGGGGCCTCCCCCCAACGCACCTCCAGGCCAGAACCCCGGCACGCGTGTTGCAAAGATCCGATGTCACGATGATGAATGGTACGCGGGGAGGCACCTCCAGCCACACTTCAATCCTGCCTACAACATTGAGGCCGCTCGCGGCCTCACCCTCTCAAGATCTAGCCTACTTCCCCTATCCACAGGGGTAGATCCACAGAATCCAACCGGAGAGATGGGGCCTCCCCCCTACTCTTTTCCCAGCGAAAAGCGGGTCGACCCCGCGGCCCTCGGGCCGCGGGGGTGACTCGAAGCCTCGAGCCTGACGGCTTCCCTTTCTTCTCCTGCCAAATTGGCTCAGCCACCGCGCCTATACTGACGCGGTGCGGCACGCCCGCGACCTGCTCGCTTGGTTCGACCGCCACCGGCGCGACCTGCCGTGGCGGCGCACGCGCGACCCCTATCGCATCTGGCTCTCCGAGGTGATGCTCCAGCAGACCCGCGTCGAGGCGGCGCTCCCCTACTACGAGCGCTTCCTGGCGCGCTTCCCGCGCGTCGAGGACCTGGCCGTCGCCGAGACGCCCGAGGTCCTCGCCCTCTGGTCGGGCCTCGGCTACTACCGGCGGGCTCGCCAGCTCCACGCGGCGGCGCGGATCGTCGCCGAATCGGGCTTCCCGCGGACGGCGGCGGGATGGCGCGAGCTGCCAGGGATCGGGGCCTACACCGCCGCCGCGGTGGCGAGCATCGCCTTCGGCGAGGCGGTCCCGGTGCTCGACGGCAACGTCGAGCGCGTCGTGTCGCGCCTCCTCGCCGCGCCGGAGGAGCCGCACGGCGCGGCGGCCCGGCGCCGGCTGCTCGCCGCGGCGGCCGAGTTCCTCGATCCCGAGCGGCCCGGCGACGCCAACCAGGCATTGAGGGAGCTCGGGGCGACCCTCTGCACGCCGCGGCGGCCCCGCTGCCTCCTCTGCCCGCTCGCGGGCGGCTGCCGCGCGGCGGCCGAGGGCGATCCCGAGCGCTACCCGACGCCGCGGCCGCGCCGCCTGCGCGAGCGGCTGCGGCTGGTGGTGGCGGTGGTCGAGCAGGAGGACGGCGCCATCCTCCT
>Ga0307470_10000648_pt1 | contig 15644 bp, 16 predicted proteins | sample atmos_gasesAM3C__FD_204565 | JGI IMG/M metagenome (GOLD analysis project Ga0307470, IMG submission 204565) | Hardwood forest soil microbial communities from Morgan-Monroe State Forest, Indiana, United States - atmos_gasesAM3C_05 | ecosystem: Environmental > Terrestrial > Soil > Temperate forest... | reverse complement strand
TGAATATCGACAACGGACAGGGGGTCGACACCGGCAAACGGTTCGTCCAGCAAGATAAACCTGGGATCCGCCGCCAAGGCGCGGGCGATTTCCACGCGCCGGCGCTCGCCGCCCGAAAGACTCATTCCCAGGCTGTCCCGAACATGACCGATATGCAGTTCTCCCAATAGCTCCTTGAGTCGCGCGGTGCGGCCCCCTTCGTCCAGCCCCGGCCGTGTTTCGAGAATCGCCATGATGTTGTCGGCCACCGACAGGCGGCGGAACACCGAAGGCTCCTGCGGGAGATACCCTAAGCCCAGCTGCGCACGCCGGTGCAGGGCTATGCGGCTGATGTCGCGGCTGTCCAAATAGATCTCGCCCTGCTCGCAGCGGGTGAGGCCGACGATCATGTAGAAGGCCGTGGTCTTGCCGGCGCCGTTGGGTCCCAGCAGGCCCACGACCTCACCGCTTTCGACCTCCAGCGACAGATCCCGCACTACCTGCCGTGACTTGTAACTCTTGGCGAGGTTCAGGGCCCGCAATACGCTCATGGTTTCGGGCTGGCCGGCGGCGTGATGATGATGTGCACGCGCTGGGAGCCCTGTTCCGCGCTTTCAGCGACGATATTCTGGGCGAGCACATTGTACTTCAGCGACTCGCCGCGGATCTCGTTCTGGCCGTCGCTCAGCCAGGCATTCTTGGAAAAATGCACCACGCCCCTGGCCACATCGTAATCGATGCTGTCGGCGCGCCCCTGCGCCAGTTTCCCCGTTTTTGCGATCCGCTGCTCGAACGCCGCCGGGTTGCCGTTGACGAGGGCCTTCGAGAGAAGCTTTTTGGCAAAAGTGATTTCGGCCTCATCCGAGGTGAGCTGGCCGTCGTCCATGGTAATCTTTACATTGCCGCGAAACACCCAGCGGCTGTTCTCGAAGTCCAGGCCGGTGGCCTGTGCCTGGTCGGCGGCGACGGACATGTCGCCCTGCGTAATGCGCACCTTGCGAAAAATCAGATTGTTGTTCTTGTAATCCAATTCGGAGGACTGGGCATCGAGCGAGATGGCCTGCTGCTCCACGTGTGCGGCAGAGGCTTGTGAGGCCGGCAGTACGAGTGCGAACAAAGCGAAGGCTTTAAGGGTGGAAGCGGCCATTCACTTTGGATTCTAGGCGCATCGTACGCTCTTTCAAATTGGCGTTGAGACCGTGCGCGGTCAGAGTGTGTTCCGCGAAATCGATCCGCACGTCGCTCTTGGTGCTGACCACGGCATCGGGAACGTCGTAGCTCAAGGTATCCGTGTGCACCACGGCCGCGCCCTCGCGGCCTGTCGCCTCGCCCTGCAGCCGCACATTGCCCGAGACGTCGACCACTTTGCCGCCCGGCTCGACGTGCGCGACATCGCCCACCATGACCCAGGACTGTCCATTCGGGACCTGGTAGACGACGCGGACGTTGTACAGCGCCACCTCGCTGCCGTGCGCGATCTGATCGATGCGCTCGGCCTCGATGCGGATGTTGGGGTCGCCGGCGAGATCATAGTCGGTGAGCACGGCGTTCTTCAGGTAATAGCCCGGCAAGTCCGCTTGTTTGGCGTTGTTTTGGGTCTGCGGCCGGCGTGCCGGCGAACTCAAGAACCAAGTGCTGACGCACAAAACCACGACCGCCAGTACCGTGAATACTCGGAACAGCATCAACGCATCCCGGCGCGGGCGCGGAGCACGGCGTCGCACAGTTCGCGCACCGCCCCGTGGCCGCCGTGTGCCCGGGCGATCCAATGCGCGGCGGACAGCACCACGGGGTGCGCGTCCGCGACGGCGCAGCCCAGGCCCACCGCCGACATCAGGGGTAGGTCGGGCGTGTCGTCGCAAATGCAGGCGCAGTTCAATGGATCAAGACCCAATCGCCCGGTCAGGCGATGCAGCGCAGCCACCTTGTCGCTGCATGCTTGGACCAGGTGGGGCACCTTGAGTTCACGCATGCGGGCGGCGACCGCCGCCGAGCGCCGGCCGCTGAATGCCGCCACCGCGACGCCGGCCGCCATGAGGAGTTTGATCCCATGGCCGTCGCGCACGTGGAACACCTTGAGAGCTTCGCCGCGCGCCGTGAAGTAGAGGCGCCCGTCGGTGAGCACGCCGTCGACATCCAAGATCAGGAGTTCGATCCGTGCCAGCGGCGTCGCTTTGCGTGCCTTCAAACCACACCCGCGCGAAAGAGATCGTGCACGTTGAGCGCACCCACGATCTTCTCGTCCGCATCGACCACGATCAGCGAGGTGATGCGATGAGTCTCCATGAGATGCACCGCTTCGGCGGCCAGGGTGGTCGGGCGCACGGTCTTGGCGTGGCGGCTCATGACTTGGTCCATGCGGGCGGTCCGCAAATCCGTGGACGCGTCCAGCGCGCGCCGCAGATCGCCGTCGGTGAATACGCCGAGCACGCGCATGGTCTCATCGACGACGGCCGTCATGCCGAGCCCCTTGCGGGTCACTTCCATCAGCCCCTCCGACAGCGGCGTGCCGGCCCGCACCGTGGGAACATCGGCGCCGGTGCGCATCACGTCTTTCACGTGCAGGAGCAGGCGCCTACCCAGGCTGCCGGCGGGATGCGAGCGCGCAAAATCCTGCTCGGTGAAGCCGCGCGCTTTGAGCAGCGCCACCGCCAGCGCATCCCCCACGGCCAATGCCGCGGTGGTGCTGGCGGTCGGGGCCAGGTTGAGCGGGCAGGCCTCGGCCGGGACGCCGATGTCCAGATGCACCGCGGCGATCCGCGCGAGCGCCGAATTCGAGTTGCCCGTAAAGGCGATCAGCGGCACCCCCAGGCGCGCGATGACCGGCACGATGGTCAGGATCTCATCGGTTTCCCCCGAATTGGACAGGGCAAGCACCGCGTCTTCCCTCGTGATCATGCCCACATCGCCGTGGCTCGCCTCGCCGGGATGCATGAAGAACGCCGGCGTACCGGTACTCGCCAGCGTGGCGGCGATCTTGCCGCCGATATGACCGGACTTGCCCATCCCCGTGACCACGATGCGTCCACGGCAATCGAGACAAATGCGGCAGGCGCGAGCAAAATCAGGCCCCAGGCGCGGCAGCTGCGCGCGCAAACCGTCGATCTCGATGGTAAGCGCCTGGCGGCCGAGATCGACGAGGCCTTCGTCGGTGAACTCGAGATTCATGCACGAATGATACCGCGGTTGCAGAACCTCGCTAACCTAATGGCGTAAGCTTGAGGATATTCACAGGAGCGGGCATGAATCCAGAACAGGTGGCGCAAATCATCGAAGCCGGCTTGGCCGGCTGCAAGGCGCTCGTCAAGAGCGAGGACAACGTGCATTTCGAGGCCGTGGTGATTTCGGCCGCGTTCGCGGGCAAGCGGTCCGTGCAGCGCCATCAATTGGTCTACGGCACCTTGGGAAACGCGGTGGGCAATGAGATTCACGCGCTCGCCCTGCAGGTGTTCACACCGGAGGAATTCGCAGGCCAGGGACGGGATTAAGGGACGTGGATAAACTACAGATTCAAGGCGGCATAGCGCTCGAGGGCGAGATCCGCATCTCGGGCGCCAAGAACGCCACATTGCCCATATTGGCGGGGTGCTTGCTCGCGGACGGTCCGGTGACGGTATCGAACGTCCCGCACTTGCAAGACGTCACCACCATGATCGAACTGCTCGGGCGCATGGGCGTCTCGGTGACCATCGACGAGAAAATGCGCATCGAGGTCGACGCGTCCACCATCAAGGAGTACTTCGCGCCCTACCAGCTGGTGAAAACCATGCGGGCGTCGATTCTGGTCCTGGGGCCGCTCCTGGCGCGCTTCGGCCGCGCCGACGTGTCGTTGCCCGGCGGGTGCGCGATCGGCGCGCGTCCGGTCAACATCCACGTCGCGGGTTTGCAGGCCATGGGAGCCGATATTCATATCGAGAACGGCTATATCAAGGCTCGCGCGGGCCGCCTCAAGGGGGCGCGTCTGGTGTTGGAGACCGTCACCGTCACCGGCACCGAAAACCTCATGATGGCCGCCGCACTGGCGGAGGGTGAGACCGTGCTGGAGAACGCCGCGCGCGAGCCCGAAGTGGTCGACCTGGCTGATTTCCTCTGCGCGATGGGCGCCAAGATCAAGGGCGCCGGCACCGACAGAATCGTCATCGAAGGCGTCGAGCGCCTCGAGGGCACGGCCTACGAAGTCCTGCCCGATCGTATCGAGAGCGGCACGTACCTCGTCGCAGGCGCCATCAGCGGCGGTCACATCCGGGTCAAGAATACCCGCCCGGATCACTTGGATGCGGTCATCGGCAAGCTGCAGGAGGCCGGCGCCAAGGTCGGCGTCGGCGATACCTGGATCGAAGTCGATATGCGCGGACGCCGGCCGGATGCGGTCGACATTCGCACGGCGCCGTATCCGGCGTTCCCGACCGACATGCAGGCGCAGTTTGCGGCGCTCAACACCGTTGCCAGCGGCGTCGGCACCATCATCGAAACGATTTTCGAAAATCGCTTCATGCACATGCTGGAAATGCGCCGCATGGGCGCGGAGATCCGGCTCGAGGGAAATACCGCCATCATCAAGGGAGTCGACAAGCTCACGGCGGCACCCGTGATGGCCACCGACCTTCGCGCCTCCGCCAGTCTGGTGCTCGCGGGGCTCGTGGCGGACGGCCGCACCGAGATCGAACGCATTTATCACATCGATCGGGGCTATGAAGCGATCGAGGAAAAGCTGCAGCAATTGGGAGCGAAGATCCGGCGCACGCCGGCGTAAAATCACCGCAGACCTATTGTGGCTGCACCGGGCGCGTCGGCCGTTCCAGCACTTTGAGCTTGACCTTGTAGGGCTCGCGGCCGTGACGCCCTTCGAGATCCACCAGGGCGCCGGGCGGCAGCGCAGCCACCTTGCTGACCAGATCCTGCGAGCTGCGCACGGGTTCGCCGGCCAGGCCGGTGATCAAGTCGCCGGGCCGCACGCCGGACTCGAATGCCGGACTCTTCACCAGAATATTCACCACGGTGATGCCGCCTCCCGCCGCGATTCCGAGCTGCGCGGCCTGCTCGTCGGACAGGTCCTGCGGCACGAAACCCAGCCAGCCGCGCACCACGTGACCCTGCTTCAGGATTTGTTCCATGACACCGCGCACGAGATTGACGGGAATCGCAAATCCGATCCCTTCGGGTCCGCCGTAGGCGCGATTCAGCACCGCAGTATTGATGCCGACCAGGTCCCCATGCGCATCGATGAGCGCGCCGCCGGAATTGCCGAGATTGATGGCGGCATCGGTTTGAATGAAATTCTCGAAAGTCGCGAGCCCGAGCTGGCCGCGGCCGGTGGCGCTCACGATGCCCTGAGTGACGGTTTGGCTGAGGCCGTAGGGATTGCCGATCGCGAGCACGATATCGCCCACCCGCAAGGTATCCGAGCGGCCCACGGGCATGATGGGCAGCTTGTCCATGGCCAGATGCAAAATGGCAATATCGGTGTCGGGGTCTTGACCGACGATGGTCGCATCGGCGATGCGGCCGTCCGCAATCTGCACCCGGATGGAATCAGCGCCTGCGATGACGTGCTGATTCGTCACGATGGTGCCGGCCGCGTCGACGATGACGCCGGAGCCCAAGCTGCGCTCCACACGCCGCCGATAGCTCGGCCAAAAATCGCCGAACAATTGGTTGAGCGTGGGCGCCTGGGTGCGCTCCGTCACCAGACGCGCGGTGTAGATGTTGACGACGGCAGGCGCCGCTCGCGCGACCGCATCGGCAAAGCTCGGCATGATCACCGCCGGTCGGATTGGGGCGGCCGGCGCGTTCTGCGGCGGAATGGCCGCCTTTCCCAAGAGTGCGGGCTTCCACCAGACCACGAGAAATGCCGCTGCGAGGCCGACCACCACGGCTCTGATCAAAAAACTCACGAGGACCCGAGTGTTCCGCAATTAATATCGCTCCTCGAGCCTTAAGGGAAATCCACTGATCTGTGTATAATGCGCTCCCAACATTCTTTGGGAAACACTACGGCTAGAGGGGTTTGCGTGAAGATTTGTCAACATTTCACAGAGGCGTCGAATGAATGATCAGGTGGACCTAGGCCGGCGCCGCTTGTTGACGGCGGCCACCGTCGGTACCGGGGCGATCGGCGTCGCGTTCGCCGCGGTTCCCTTCTTGGCGTCGTGGCAGCCCAGTGCGCGGGCCAAGGCGCTGGGTGCTCCGGTGGAAGTGGATGCCTCCAAGCTGGAGGCGGGACAGATGTTGAAGGTGGTGTGGCGCGGCCAGGCCGTGTTCGTCGTGCGCCGGGTCAAGAGCGTCATCGATCAGCTGGGCAACCACGACGCGATGCTGGCCGACCCTGCGTCCGATGATTCCACCCAGCCGGAGTATATAAAATCCAGCGGCGCCGCGCGGGCGCGCAATCCCGAATACTGGGTGGGTTTGGCGGTGTGCACTCACCTCGGCTGCTCGCCCTTGGGCGCGTTCGAAGCGAACAATTCATTCCAAGTGGCCGGCGCCGACTTGGGGAAGGACTGGCCCGGCGGCTTCTATTGCCCGTGTCATGGCTCGAAATACGACATCTCAGGCCGCGTCTTCAAGAGCATGCCGGCGCCCAAGAATCTGGCCGTGCCGCCCTACGCATTCGCGAGCAATGCGCGCATCACCATAGGCGTCGACGACGCCGCCAAGACAGTTTAGCAAAGAGGTTCACGCGATGGCCGCAGCACCCGAGTCCGCCGACAGCAGCAAAGGCGGTGGTTTGATTGGCTGGATCGACCAGCGCTTTCCGCTGACCAAAATGTGGAAGGAGCAAGTCGCCGAGTATTACGCGCCGAAGAATTTCAATTTCTGGTACTACTTCGGCTCTCTCGCCTTGCTGATCCTCGTGAACCAGCTGGTGACGGGGATATTCCTGACCATGAACTACAAGCCGTCTTCCGCCGAAGCGTTCTCGTCGGTCGAATACATCATGCGGGACGTCGACTGGGGCTGGCTGATCCGCTACATGCACTCGACCGGTGCGTCTGCATTCTTCATCGTGGTTTATCTGCACATGTTCCGCGCGCTGTTGTACGGGTCGCACCGTAAGCCGCGCGAACTGATCTGGATCTTCGGCTGTTTGATTTTCCTGCTGCTGATGGCCGAGGGCTTCATGGGCTATGTGCTCCCCTGGGGCAACATGAGCTATTGGGGCGCGCAGGTGATCGTGTCCTTGTTCGGCAGCCTGCCCTACATCGGCGGCGCCCTGGTCGAATGGATCCGCGGCGACTACTACATCGCCGATGCCACGCTGAACCGAGTCTTCGCGCTGCACGTGGCGGCGTTGCCGCTGGCGCTCGTTTTCCTGGTGATAGCGCACCTCATGGCGCTGCATGAAGTCGGCTCCAACAATCCCGACGGCATCGAGATCCATGATCACAAGGACGCGAAAGGCCACCCTCTCGACGGCATCCCCTTTCACCCCTATTACACGGTGAAGGACATGGTCGGGGTCGCCGGATTCCTGTTGCTGTTCTGCGGCGTGATATTCTTTGCTCCGACCTTCGGCGGCCTGTTCCTGGAATCACCGAATTTCGAACCCGCCAATGCGCTGCAGACGCCGCCGCACATTGCGCCGGTTTGGTATTTCACTCCGTTTTACGCCATGTTGCGCGCAGTGCCTTCGTTCGCGGGGACGCAGGTCTGGGGCGTGCTGGTGATGGGAGCGTCCATCGCCGTGCTGTTCTTCGTGCCATGGCTGGATCACTCGCCGGTGCGTTCGATCCGCTACCGCGGTCCCATCTACAAGGTCATGCTGACGATCTTCGTTCTATCGTTCGTTTCCTTGGGAATCTGCGGCTTGAAACCTCCGTCGGGCATCTACCCGACGTTGGCCAAAGTCGCTACGATTTTGTACTTTGCTTTCTTTTTGCTGATGCCCTGGTACACGAAACTCGACAGCGTGAAGCCGGTGCCGGAAAGGGTCACAGGACATGCTTAAAAGCTGGGTATTGATCTCGATCGCGCTGTTCTGCGCCGGCACCGCCGTCGCCGAGGAGGAGGGGGGGATTGCGCTGCAGCCGTCCGGCGCGGACATCAAGAACACCGAGTCCTTGCAGCGGGGCGCGCGCAATTTCATGAATTACTGCTCCGGTTGCCACTCGCTCAAGTATCTGCGCTACAACCGGTTGGCGGCGGACCTCGGGATACCCGTGGCGGAGCTCGCGGGCAATCTGATGTTCACTTCGGACAAGCCCTTCGATACCATCAATTCGGCGATGCCGAAGGATTCGGAAGGTTGGTTCGGGAAGCAGCCGCCCGATTTGTCGCTGATCGCCAGGGCCCGCGGCGTGGATTACCTGTATTCGTACATGAAGGGCTTTTACGTCGACAAGACGCGCCCTTGGGGCGTGAACAATCTGTATTTGCCGAGTGCTGCAATGCCAGATGTGCTGGTGGAGTTGCACGGATTGCAGAAGCCGGTTTTCAAGAACGAGCCGGACGATCGCGGCAGCGCCAGGATGGTGCTGGTGGGAGTCGATGCAATGACCCCGGGCGCCTTGAAGCCAGAAGAGTATGATCAGTTCGTTCGGGACATCGCGAATTTTCTCGACTACGCCGGTGAGCCCGTCAAGGAGAAACGCCAGTCGATGGGCGTTTTCGTGACGCTATTTTTGTTGGTGTTTTTCGTGTTCGTTTATCTGCTGAAGAAAGAATATTGGAAGGACGTCCACTGACGCAGCAGCGGGGAGTCGTTTGTCTCTATGCTCCCTAGGAGATCGCGTTAGTGGCACGTCGCTCGGTGATGACCCTGTTTTCCGCGCCGGCTGACCCCTGGAGCCACCGGACGCGCCTGGTGCTTGCCGAGAAGGGAATCGCGATCGATTTGGTCAATGTCGACCTGAAGGATTTGCCTGAGGACCTGCTTGATCTGAATCCCTACCACAGTGTGCCGACCTTGGTGGATCGAGACCTGGTGCTGTACGACTCGCGCGTCATCATCGAATACCTGGACGAGCGCTTTCCGCATCCGCCCCTGATGCCCATCGACCCGGTCACCCGCGCGCAATTCCGGGTGGCGCTCTACCGCGTGGAGCGGGACTGGTACGCCCTGGCGCACGACATCGAACTGGACCCCCAGAGCAAAACGGCGGCCCACAGCCGCAAGGTGCTGGGTGAAGCGATTTGCGCGAGCGCGGAAGTGTTCAAGGCCAAGCCGTTCTTTCTCAGCGATGAATTTTCGCTGGTCGACGCCAGCATCGCACCCATCTTGTGGCGGCTGCAGACCTACGGAATAGATCTGCCGCCCCAAGCTCAACCCATCGTGAAATACATGAATTCGATTTTTGCGCGCTCCACGTTCCGCTCCTGTTTGAGCGAAGCCGAACGGGACATGCGGCATTGAAGCCGCGCCGCCCCTACCTGCTGCGTGCCTTGCACGAGTGGATTTCCGACAGCGGCGAGACACCGCACATCGTGGTGGATGCGTCCGCCGAAGGCGTGACCGTGCCTCGCCAATACGTAAAAGACGGTAAAATCGTCCTCAATGTGAGCTTCTCCGCGACTCAGATGCTGAAGCTGGGCAACGATTTCGTCAGCTTCGAGGCGCGCTTCGGGGGTGTGGGGTTCGCCGTGCAGGTCCCGGTGCGGGCGATTTTGGGCATATACGCGCGTGAAACCGGCCAGGGCATGATTTTCCCGGAGGGGGATGCGGATCCCGATCCTACGGATGGACCGCCGGCCGCACCCGCAGCTGGGAAGGATAGCGCCGCCAAACCGAAGCGCCCGAAGCTGCAGGTGGTCAAATAGTTCGCCCGCTGCCGGATTGAGCGGCCGGCAGCGGGCGAAAGGGACAGACTGACTAACGCCCGCCCGCCCAGCTAGCGGCGGTCGTCGACGATTACCCCACCCGACACCGGATCGATGATGAAGCGGCTCAGATGAGCCACATTGTCGAACATGTTGTCGAAGGATCCGGTCACCACGTCGAAGGACTGCTTCTGCGGCGCGACCGTGAAACCGGGCTTGCGCACGCCGTTGGCCGCATCGGTGACGGCGGGACCGTCGATATAGTTGAGATTCCAGTTATCCTCGATGAACCGCAGCAGCGAGGATTGGTCGGTCAACGTGTGGTCGACGTAGTTCACCTTTGCCCACGGCGACACCATGTTCAGCACCAATCGCGGGCCAAATCCGCACCGCCCCTGCAGGGCGTCGGCCTTCGGCGAGCCGCAATTGCCGCCGTTCGCCGCGCTGACCGCATCGAAGCCCGCGGCGGCGGACGGGTTGACCAGCGGCGGAGCCGCGTGGTCATACCATCCGTCCGAATCGTCCCAGGCGATGAACACCGCGGTCGACGCCCACTCCGGCGATTGCTGCAGCAGGTTGATGGTCTGGGCGAGGAAGCGCTGTTCGGCCAGGGGATCGGATTCGCCGCCCGGGTGTCCGTCGTCGCGGTTGATCGCCTTGAGGAAGGACACGGCCGGAAGGTTGCCGTTCTTGAGCGCAGCATAGAAATCGAGCAGATCATATTGATGATTCGCCCGGTCCGTCTTGCCTATCATGTCCACCGATGACGGCGGCACATGGTGCGGATTGCGCGTCGACGCGTAGTATTGGAACGGCGAGTGATGCGGGTTGTAGTCCGTGCGCACCGGATGAACGTTCGCCTTGCCGTCGAATGACGTGGTCGCGTCCGGGTGCAGGACATGGGCTGCCTTGCAGGCAGCGGGAACGAAGTTCGCGGCTCCCACGTTCTGGGCTTGCCCATCGTTCGCCGCACCGCCGAATGTCGGCGTCCCAAACGGATTGTTGCTGACGCCGGCCAGCGGTTGCGCAGGGTTCGTTGTCGCCGGGTTCGCCGCCGCCGCCGTGCGAAAGCCGCCGGCAAACCAGCCCCAGGTGACGCCCTTCTGATTCAGCAAATCGCCGACGTTCTTGCCGGTCATCTCGACCGTCGTGGCCGCGGCGGTGCCGCCCTTGTCGTTGCCGCAGTCATCGAGGTACGGATCAAGATCGGTCACCAGCGTGCCCGTCTGCACGGGTACCGGAGCCGCGGAGCCGACCATGTCGGACGCAACCACCGGATTGGTCGATCCGACGTAAAACACGTCGGGAATCGAGGTGGTCACGACGTTGTCGGTCAGTTGCCCCGTGGCGCCCTTGGTACCATTGAATGTGTGAGCCACCGCACCCGCCGTCTGGCCGGCGATGAGATTCAGGGCACCCGGGGTCGAGGGCCCGTAGGTGGTGCCCCAGGAGTTGTCGCTCATGGCAAATCGCTGCGCCCAGTTCCACATGGCGGTCACGGTGTTGCCGTCGAAATAGCCCATGACGGTCGATCCGTCGGTGGCGCAGCCCGCGCCGTTGGTGGCGTTCACCTGCGGGAACATGTCCATGAATCCGCTGTCGGTCGCGAGCTGCTCCCCCTTGTAATCATGATTGTTGGAGCAGGTCACGATCTGGTCGTGGGTCATGCGGAAGGGATTCGCGCCGCCGTTGGGATTCAGTCCCGACGGCGCGCCGACGGGGGTATTCGGGTTGAAATTGTGCAGCCCGACACTGACGCGCTCGGGGAACTGGCTGTTCCCGTCGGTCAGGCCATTGACCGTCGGGGTGCTGCTGCTGGCCACGAAGCGGGTTCCGTCGCTGTTCTTCGCGTCCGGATAGGTGGCGAAGTAGTGATCGAAGGAGGCGTTCTCCTGAAAGATGATCACCACGTGCTTGATGGGCGGTCGCGTGGACGGGCCTTGATCGCGGTCGCTCGCCTCCGTGGCGGTCGAAATGATGCCCGATGCCAGACATCCCGCTATGAGCCCCGCCAGCGCTTTTTTTCGCGTGGACGTTTCTCTATGAGTCACATTATTCCCCTCAGATGTTTTGCCAGATTGAACGTATCGATGCTGAACACGGGGACGCTAGTGGCTGTTTGTAACAACCGTGTTCCAATCGCATGACGGTTTTGTTGGGGCCTTCATCCAATGGATACGCCCACCCCTCTGTCCACCCTTCGGTCGAGAAGGCGCCCGACACAAATCTGTCTTGAAAAAAAGATACAAGTTGCGGGATGACGCAAACGCGTGGGATGGGGTGGACTCTGTTTAGTCGGCATGCGCCGGCACGCGCTCGCGCGGGCGTCCTTGCGGCCACAGCGTGTTTCTGGGCGATTGCCGCTGCGGCGGCAACCCGCGTCCCCGACGCATCGCCGCTCGATTCGGCCGCGGCGGGGTTCAAGTCCTATGTCTTGGACCAGATCGCCCGCTGCCTCAGCGCGACCAAGAACATGCGCGAGCGCATTGCGGCCCAAGATCTCGCCGGTGCGCAGCGGGCGTGGCTTGCCGCGCGCGGCGGCTGGGAAGGCTCGGAGGTGATCACCAACGAATTCTTCGCGGATCTCGACCGGAAAATCGACGCGTGGCCCGATGCTGAGAAGGGGTTTCACGCGATCGAAGCAAAGCTGTTCGGCGCGCACGACGTGAAGGCGCTCCCCGCCGCCGAGGAGCTGGTCAACGATCTCGAGGATTTCGACAATCAGCTGCGCGCGGCCACGCTGACCGCCCAGGGCTTGTTGAACGGCTCGACGAAACTCGCCTACGAGATCGGGGAGAACAAGGCCGAGGGTGGAGAATCGCCGTTCAGCGGCAATTCTCTGCAGGAGATCCGCGACAACGTCGCGTCCATCGCCGCCGCCTACGCCCGCGTATTCGCCCCCGCAACCAAGAAGAGAAACGCCGCGCTTGCGAAAACGTTCACCGAGGACCTCGGGCGAATGCACGCGCTGGTGTCGGTGGCGTCGCTTCAGGAACTGGATCAGGCGGGACTGCGGACCTTGAGCGAAACGCTGGCCAATGATCTCGTGATGATAGGCCGAGAGTCCGGTCTTGAAAGACCCGGGCTCGGAAATTGAGCGCGAGGCTCGGCATGTCTCTGAGACTTAGGCGCTTCGGCGCGAAACGCAAACGCTTCGCCGCCGCATTCGCCGCGCTTCTGGGCGCGGCGGCATTGACGGGAACGGCCGGTGCCGAGTTCGGAGGCAACGCGGGCCTGCTTCCGGCCGGTTCCGAGCTGGGCGACGAGGCGTTCGACCGGCCGCTCGAGATCTTCCGCTCCGAAAGCAGCGGCGGCCGCAAATCCTATCTGGTCAAACTGGGAGACGTCGCATTCAGCTCGCCGTTGACGCTGGGCGGCGCCGCGCGGCAGGCCGGCATCAGCTGCAACACCTGCCACGTCAACGCAACGGCGAACCCAAGATTATATATTCCCGGCTTGTCGACCCGGCCCGGTACCTTCGATACGACGGGACATCTGTTCAATCCAAAAACCGACAACGGTGTTCTCGATCCCCTGACCATACCCAGTCTTCGCGGCGCGCACCTGCTCGCCCCCTACGGCCACGACGGACGAACGCTGTCGCTGCCCGACTTCGTGCACAATGTCATCGTCAACGAATTCGCGGGGCCCGAGCCGTCCCAGGAAGTGCTCGATGCCATCGTCGCGTATATCGAAGACGTCGATTTCGTCCCGAATCGCCGGCTTGGGCCCGGAGGCAAGCTGACCGGACCGCTGGCGGATGCAGAAAAGCGCGGCGAGGCGCTGTTCTACAAACCCTTCGCGCATGATCCCGCCCTGAGCTGCGCGGGATGCCACGTGCCCACGGGAGCCTTCGTCGATCATCGGCAGCATGATGTCGGCTCGGGCGGCCTGTTCAAGACGCCGACCCTGCTGGATGCCAATTTCAACGCACCTTATTTTCACGACGGCAGGTATACGAGCTACGCGCAGGTGGTGAACCACTTCGACCGCGTGTTTTATCTCGGCCTGTCCGCGCGGGACCGGGACGATCTGGTGGCGTACCTCAGGGCGATCGGGGACGCCGAACAGGCGCTGGTTCCGGACAACATAGAAGCACGCATCATGGAGATCTCCGACTTCATCAGTGTGTTGGACACCGCGCTGCCGGAACACAATGCAACGGTCGCAGCGCTGACGCTGGACACCGTCGACCGCGAAGTGCGCGAATTGACGGAGCAATTCCCGGAACGAAAAAATTCCGCCGTCACCGGCGGGACGCAGGAGCGTGCCAGGGCACGCGGCGCGCTGAAGGATCTGGTCTTGAGTTTGCGCGAGATCGCCGGCGCCGCGCAGAACGGCCGTTTCGACGAAGCGGCCGCGGCTTTGGTCCGCTCGCGGGCGATCCTGGCGGCGGCCCGCCCCTTGCTCGAGGCCGGGGAGCCGTGGTCGCTGTTCAATCGACAGATTCATGACGCACATTTCGCCGCCGTGCGCCGGCTGTATCGCAGCGCCGTCGACCCGGCGCTCGCGCCCCGGCAGCGATATGACGCCGACTGACGCTCGGCGTCGTTGTCCCGCCTCACGCCGCGCGAAAGGCGTCCTTGATCCAGACAATGCGATGCGCGCCGTCGGGCACGCCCTCGACGGCCAGCACATCGAAGCGCATTACATGGCTGTTCCACCCGGCGTGCCGCCGCAAGAAGAATTGAGTGGCGCGAATGATCTTGCGCTGCTTGCGCCAGGTGACTGAGGCAAGCGCTCCGCCGAAATCGTGCTTTGCACGCTGCCGCACCTCGACGATCGCCAGCACGCCGCCGTCGAGGCAGATAAGATCGAGTTCCCCGGCTCTGCACCTCACATTGCGCGCAAGCACGATGAGGCCTCGCGCGTGCAGATAGTCGACCGCCAGCCGCTCGGATGCAGTACCCCGCTGCAGTCGGGAATCAGTGGACACACGGGCGATAATGCGCCGGCGGGGTGAGGATGGCACCGCCGATATGTGGCGGGTACGCGGCAAAACGGGCGCCGTGCCGGCGACGGCAGCGGACAAACCCAAGTCCGCCGCCTATAAAGCGTTAGGTACCCCATTCTTGATCTGCGACCACTCGAGGTCGCGGCGGATTCGGTTGTGATCGTCCAGGTGCAGCTTGCCGGTGACCCCCGAGATTTCGCCCGACTCGGCGGGGGACTTCGAGCGCAGCGCCGGGACCAGGCGGTAGGCGTCGAATCCAAACGCATACAGACGATCGCGGCGCGCGGTCCGGGCGGGCCATGCCGCGCGAACGGCGTCGCGAATCTGAACGGTCACCGGATCGTTCGCGACCATCCACGGCATGTCGGGAAACAACATGCCGTCGAGATCGCTGTTCGCGCCCGGGTCCGGTTCGAAGCTGTCCGACATGGAGTACACCGGCACATCTCCGGCGTAATGGAATTTCAGCTGCGGGAGAATCTGACGAGCGACGCCCGCGGAGCCGGCGGCCACGAAAACGAAGGCAGCATCGGTGCGGTGCGTCGAAGGCTCGCCCTTGACCGCATGCACCTGCAGAACGCGCTTGATGAGGTCGGAGAAGTCGACTTGAGATGTTTCGTAGCGCTGGCTATCGAGCACGGTTCCACCGAGATGCGTGAGCTCATCCGCGAAGGCGGCGGCGACGCGATTGCCCCACTCGCTGCCGGGCACGATGGCCACGCCGTTCTGCCTGCCGTCGGCGACGACGCGGCGCGCGACCATGCGCGCCTCATCCTCGGGCAACAGAGAAAACTGATAGAAATTGTGCGGTGGGTTCACCGATTCGCCCAGAAAGTTCAAGGCGAGCACCGGTGTGCGTCCGTCGCTCAACGGCACCACGGCGGCGACATCTTCCTTGGTGAGCGGGCCCACGACGAAGCCGGCGCCTTCGGCGACCGCCTGGGTGTAGGCGCTG
>Ga0307470_10000647_pt1 | contig 15663 bp, 12 predicted proteins | sample atmos_gasesAM3C__FD_204565 | JGI IMG/M metagenome (GOLD analysis project Ga0307470, IMG submission 204565) | Hardwood forest soil microbial communities from Morgan-Monroe State Forest, Indiana, United States - atmos_gasesAM3C_05 | ecosystem: Environmental > Terrestrial > Soil > Temperate forest... | reverse complement strand
GCGATCAGCCTGCTCCGCCTATCCGGAGCCACCAACATCGCCGCCAGCCACCGACATCACGCCACCCGCACCGAACGACCGATCACGCTCCTGCTGACCTCATGAACGACTTTGCCTCGGCCCTGGGACCTCAACCATCATATTACTCACAGTTAGAAGCTGGAATGAATCAACAAGTGTCGGCGAAGTTGTATCTGTGCAGGTAGCGGGTTGGAGAAGCCTGAAATCGGATAGGTTATTTCGTTCCAGCTACCTAGCACCCGAATACGGACCTCTCTACAGTCATTACCCAGCACGTAGGCGCGAGGTAAGTTAACGAAGCCTTCACGACTCTTCAGGAGACGATCCGGTTGGCGCCACTCGCGGTTCTCCTGGAACCGCGGAGTCTCTCGTTGGAGCTGTCGAGCTGCCCTGTCCCAATCTCACCTGTGTCGATCCCTACATTGTTGTGATGTCTTCGGGTAGCAGCCTCGTCTCAGCCCGAAATGAGGGGTTTATTCGTTTCGTCTGCATTGATCTCGAACTACAAGGTTCGGATTCGAGTGGGACACGATACTGTATTGTCTGTCTGTGGGAACGGGCGTGCAGAGCTGGGTTGGGCCCGGCGAGCGGCGCTACGGCTCCAGAGTGTTCTCTTCGCAAACTACCTGTTCCGTCAGATCGGCCACGATGAGCGGGTGCACAGGCTGGAGGGCGAGGCGCGGATGGGGCAGCCACGTTTCCGCTGAGCGCCAGCGCCGGCAGTTGTGAGCCGCTCGACCCCTTGGGAGCTTAGTGTGCTTGTCCTTCTCACAGTTTTTCTCGTAGCCTGGCTTATCGTAGTAGTTGTCGGGTTTGCCTTCAATGGCTTGGTATGGCTCGCGATCATCGGGATCATCCTGTTCGTCGGTACCGTCGCAGTCGGGTTTATCCGACGCAGCGCCCTCCGCCGCTAGCTCGCCCAGCACGAGTCGGGTCGCACGCTGGCCGCGAGCTGCGAAGACAAGTTCAGCGGCCTAGCTCCTTGATGCGCAGACCCCTTCGCCAACGCGGCTACCGGTTTGCCGCCCGGACAGGCTCCCAACGCATCGAGGCCGGTCAACAACGAGGCGATGAACGCCTGCTACCTACTGTTGGGCCGGCGCGTTCGGGTGTCGATCGCGTCCACATACGCGCGTGGCCAGCAACTCTAAAGCAAATTGTTGCCGGAGTAGTATCATCGCTCCAGCTACTACGTTGACCCGAGCGGATCACCGCCGGACAGCCAATGCCATGCCTACCAGCAAGTCCCGTCCCGTCCCTCTACCAGAAGGGCCAGCCCGCGTCATGGCCCACCAGCTTCAGGTCCTTCTCCTCGATGATCTTGACGGCAGCCAAGCCGAACGGACCGTCACCTTCTCCCTGGACGGTCAGCAGTACGAGATCGATCTCAGCATCCACAATATCCGGCGGTTGTACGAGGTGCTCGCGCCGTACACCGCCAAGGCGCGGAAGGTGCGCCATCCTGCCGCCAGCGGCCGGCGTGCCGGATACGGCGCGGGCGACGCACGTCTGCTCCGCCGCCAGGTCCAGGCGGAGGCTGTTGAGTCAAGCGGTGCGCCAGCCGACCACGAGCCTTCGGCACGGGAGAACGCTGCCGAGCCAACAAGCGTGCCCGCGACACCGACCCCCTTGTTCTCGAACCCGACGGGTGATGTGGCGCGGCAGGCGCATGTGTCATCCAAGCCGCCGACCGCTGGTATTTTCAACTATGGCAGCTGACCCTTACGATCCCTACCAGGTAACCGGCGAGCGGGCCAGGAGGCGAACACCGTCGCAGGGGCGCCGATCAAATACCCAGATCACTCGCTGGAACCAGAACTTCTCACTACCATGCTGGTCGCCCCTGCCTCCACCGTCAGTCGATTTCGTTGTGGTCTTCATTGAGGCGTCGGCGTGTTGATGGCGAAGGGGCCGCCCGTAGGAGATACCGGGATGCCGGAAGCCCATGATCGTCAAAGAGGCGACGCACACGCCAGAAAAGGGCTACCGCCGAGCCGGGGTCTGGTAGCTGCACCTCCCTCAGCGACTATGCCTGTGAGCATCCGTTCATCGGCGGAACCGGATGATCCGCTCTGGACCGAGGGACCGCTTCTGCGGACGGGCCCGTCCGATAGTCACGATCCGTGACGAGGACCACTCGGACAGCCAGCACCGCCGGGCCAGACAGGGATATCCTTGTCGACAAAGGTGGGCCAGCCACGACCGTCCGAATCATGACCCCGTCCAGCGTGGTGGAGGCGTCCAGCGCGGCGAGGGCAAGGCACGCTAAGTGGAGCTGTTGGCGACGCTGCGGGTGACGAACGCGGCCACCGCCGCCCGGCTGGACAGGCCAAGCTTGGCGAACACGCTCGACAGGTGCATCTCGACGGTCTTCTCCGCGATATGCAGGCGTCGGCCGATCATCCGGTTGGTCAGCCCCTGCCCGACCAGGTCCGCAACCTGCTGTTCCCGGCTGGTCAGCACGGTGCCCTCCGGGTCTGTGCCCTTGCCTCGGCGGGCCCGCGCGCACAGCCTGCGACGTTCCGTCCTCGCCATCCGGGACAGCGGAACCGCACCGAGCGCGGCGAACGCCAGCTCGGCGCCCTTCAGCTCGCGGATGGCGTCCTCGAACCGGTCCTGGTGCCAAAGGGCGACGCCGAGCGCCACCCGAGCGCGCAGCGCGTCCACCGTCATGCCGGCCAGCTCCAGCCCGACGGCCGCCTGCCGGGCCTCGGTGAGCGCGGACGCCGGGTCACTGGCCAGCAGCAGGTGCACGCGGGCAAGGCCGGCAAGCGCAGCCCGTCCCGGCTGGTCGAGCAGCGCGGCCGCCGCGGTCGCCAGCTCGGCCCACTTCGCTGCCGCGTCGATCCGGCCGGCCACCAGCTCGGCCCTGGTGAGCAGCTCGTACCAGGCGACCTTGCCGACCGGGTCGGCCGTGCAGAGGTTCGGCCCGCCGGCGGTCGCGATCAGCGCGACGCATCCGTCCGGGTCACCGGTGCTGAGCCGGACCTCGCCGAGCATGCGCAGCGCGAGCGCGTCGCGCCAGTTGGGGGCCGCTTCTCGGATCTGCGCGGTCGCGAAGCCGGCGCTCTCCGCCGCCTCGTCGAGCCGGCCGAGGGTGACCTCGACCCATGACCTCATCGAGTACGCACTGACCATCTGCTCCGGGCTGCCGGCCTGCCGGGCAACGTGCACCGCGTGCTCCGCCGCGGTCAGCGCCTCGGTGAGCTGGCCCCGGTGGCGCAGCACGAACACCTGACCGGCCAGCAGGTGCGGGAGGGTAAGCAGGTTGCGGGTGCGACGGGCGGCTGTCACCGCCTTGTCGAAATGTCGTGCCGCGTCGTCCCAGCGCTCGAGCAGGATCTCGCTCTTGCCGATCCAGACCGCGGCGTCGAGGCTCTGGGCGAACTCGACGTCCAACATGCCGTCCAGGATCGCGGTGGCCTCCCCGAGATAGCCCGCCGCGACGGAGGTGTGCCCGCCGATGGCGGCCGCCATGGCCCTCAGCCCGAGGCAGGACGCCTGGAGCGTGCGGCTGTCATGCCTGCGCGCGATGGCCAGCGCCTCGGCGGCTTCGGTGCGGCAGGCGGCCCATTCGCCCGCGGTCAGGTGCCTGCAGGCGGCCTCGAAGCTCAGCTCCGCGCGGGCCAGGCTGTCATGCGAGCCGAGCGCCTCGATCTCGGCCCGTAACATGGCGCCGGCCTCGGCATGCGTGCCCAGCAGGCGTTGCGTCATGGCCGTGAACGCGACCGCTGACGCGTGCTCTGCCGCCGGCTGTGCCGGCAGGATGGTCAACGCCTCGTGCATGGTGTCGCGGCATTCGCACAGGCTGCCTGCCGCGCCACGAGTCTTGGCAAGGAGCACGAGCAGGCGGGCCCGTTGCTCCTGGAACGCCGAATGCCGTGGCAACACCCGTATCGCGGCGGCCAGCCAGTTGCTCGCGGTGTCCGGTCGTGTCGGCGCGACCTTCTGCGAAGCGCGGGTCAGCACCCCGACCGCGTCCATGTCTCCGTAGCTTGCGTACTGCGCGACGTGGGGTGCCCGTTCGACGTCGGATGCACGCCGGGCCCGAAGCGCGCGGTCGACGTGCGCGTGCATCTGAACGCGCCGGCTCAGCTCGGTCGCGCTGTAGACCGCCCTTCTGACCACCGGGTGACGAAACGCGAAGTCACGCCTGCGAGCGGCCGCGACGGCGACGCCTCGGTCGATGAGCTCGCCGATGGCACCGAACGCGACCAGCGCGGTCCGTCCGGTCAGCTCGGCGACAAGGGCCGCGTCGAACTCGTAGCCGATCACCGCAGCCGCCTCGGCGGCCGCTGCTGCCTCTGCGCTTAGGCCTTCCAGGTCATGCAAGAACGTCGCGTACTCCGCGTTTGTCGCCGGCCGTGCCGGGTCATGCGGCGTCATGTTGGCGAGGCGTTCCGCGCGCAGCGCCGTGAGATAGGATGGGTTGCCGCGGCTTTCCTGGTGCAGGTCCTTCGGCCAGGTCCCAGTATGATGACCAGCCAGCATGAGCTCGGTGTCGGACTCGGACAGCGGCCCCAGCCGGATCTGGGTGGTGGGAACCTGGCGGGACCGACCGGCGATGGCCAGGCGGAGCTTGGTGCACACCTGCCGGTCTCGGTAGCCGAGAACGATGAGGACAGCGGCTGATGGCGGGCGACGCAGCAGGCTGGCTAACAGGTCGAGAGAACCCAGGTCGGCCGCGTGCATATTGTCCAGGACGAGCACAAGCTTGTCGGCGGCCAGGTGTTCGAAGAGCTGGCGGACCGCCCGCTGGCCGGGCTGCGTGACGGACGGGCTCGGCTGGGTGTACGAGACCCCACAGCATCTCGCCATGGTGGGAAACATCGTGGCCAGCTCCGCGCATCCGTGCGGGTGCATGGCCGACATCGCGGCGCAGGCCAGCTCGTAATGCTCCTCGAACGCGTCGGAAAAGGTGCTGAATGGTTGCGACCTGCTGTCCCACGCGGCACGACCGAACAACAATGTGGTGCCGGCCTCCCGGATTATCCTCGCGAGCTCGCTCAGCAGCGCGGTCTTCCCGATGCCTGGCTCACCGACGACCTCGACAAGCCGAACACCGGGGTCGGTGTCGTTGAGCTGGCTGACGGCCTCGAGCAGCTCCGTGAGCTCCGTGTTCCGGCCGAAGAGGTCAGTCATCCTAATGGCGCTCACCGTATGCGGATCCCTATACGCGCGGTGTCGGTTCAACTAGGTTACCAGCTTCCTCTCGCGTGCCCCTCCCAGTTCGTGTGACTATGGCACTCAACGCCATTTCACCATAAGACGCGCACATCGTCGTCACGCGCCCCGCTGCGACCAGGGAATCCGATCCGCAAGGTACCTGTCAAGCAAGTGAGCACCTTGGTGCAGACCGGGGGCACCCGCATGCGGGACGGCGGTGACCTGGTCCAGGCGGCCCTGTCACGGCAGGACCGCTGGTCGCAGGCGCGGGACAACCACACCGGACGCGACCAACCCGTGTGCGCAGGCCATCGTCCGGATCGGGGCCAGGCTCGACCGCATCCGTGCCCAGCGGGAGGACCAGGCTGAGGTCCCCAGGTGCGTGCTGGCCGCCAGCGCCCCTGGCGGCACTGGCTGCGGTCGTCCCGCTTCAGGGCGCCACCGGGATGCCCCGTCCCAGGGGTATCCCTAGTGCTCTACCAGCGACAACAGCCTCACACTGGGTTACGCACGCGCGCTTCCCGTGCGACGGGTCGCCTCCCGTCCCGCGGGGGGATGCCGACCGAGCCACCGAGCCCACCAGCTACCGACCACTGAGCCGCCGTACCACCCCACATGAGACGCGCTGCTGCGACATCTGGAGGATCCGTGAGCACACGGATGTACGCGTTGCCCGTCGATCAAACGAGATGGGATGTTCCCGGTGGTGGCACCACTGTGTTCGACTGGGAGTACGACGAGGGGCGGGACCGGCTGCTCGGCCTGTACGAGAAAGGCAAGCAACGCCAGTGGGACGCGGCCGAGCGGCTGGACTGGTCGATCGAGGTCGACGTGAACGACCCGATGGGAGTGCCGGAGCAGACCATCGCGATCTACGGGTCCAAAGTGTGGGACTCGCTCAGCAGGCGGGACCGCGGAACGGTGCGCCACCATCTGGCCGCCTGGCAGTTCTCCCAGTTCCTGCATGGCGAGCAGGGTGCGTTGATCTGCGCATCGAAGATCGTGCATACGGTGCCCGAGCTGGATGCCAAGTTCTACGCTGCGACCCAGGTGATGGACGAGGCCCGACACGTCGAGGTCTACTCGCGGTACCTCAGGGAGAAGCTGCGGCTAGCCTACCCGATCAACCCCGGCCTCAAGGCGCTGTTCAACGACGTGATCTCTGACTCGCGTTGGGACATGACCTACCTGGGCATGCAGGTGCTTATCGAGGGCCTTGCGCTCGCGGCGTTCGGCCTGATCCGTGACAATGCCACCGAGCCGCTGGCCCGGGCGCTCAACACCTACGTCATGCAGGACGAGGCGAGGCACGTCGCATTCGGCCGGCTGGCCCTTCGCGAGTTCTATCCGCAGCTCATGCAGGCGGAGCGGGACGAGCGCGAGGAGTTCTGCGTCGAGGCGTGCCACCTGATGCAGGAGCGTTTCGTCGGCGAGGAGGTGTGGCGCAACCTCGACATCGACGCCGACGAATGTATCGAGTTCATGCGCGCGTCGGAACACTTCCGTGCGTTCCGGAGCCATCTCTTCTGCCGCATTGTCCCGACTCTCAACGACATCGGCCTGTTCGGCGAGAAGATGAGACGCGCCTTCGGGGAGATGGGCATCATCGGCTACGAGTCCTATGACGTCGAGGCCATGATGGCCGAGGACGAGAAGATCGCCGGTGACCTCGACCGGGCCCGGATCGAACAGGTGGACGAGGCGATCGCCCTCGGTGCTATCGACGGCTGACGGGGGACCCGCACCCGACGAACGCGCGTCGGCGCAGGGCCGCGCGCAAGAGGAGTACCAGATAATGACGACGCCTGACCCAGCAAGGACTCGTACCGGACATCTTGGGCTGATCGTGACGGTGTCCGGGGGCACGTTCCTCGCGATGCTGGACTCGACCGCGACCAACCTGGCCATCCCCGCACTGCACAAGGACTTCCCGGCAGCGTCGCTGGCGAACCTGTCCTGGGTGATCACCGCCTACGTCGTGTTGTTCGCGGCCTTGCTGGTCTCCACCGGGCGGCTGGCCGACGTGGTGGGCCGGCGACGGGTCTTCATCGCGGGCGTCACGATCTTCACCGCGATGTCGCTGGCATGCGCGATCTCGCCCAACCTGCCGCTGCTGGTCGCCTCGCGTGCGGTGCAGGGCATCGGGGCCGCGGCGATGATCCCGGCCGCGCTGGCGATCCTGCTGCTGGACGGCCCGTTAGATCGCCGGGCGCGCTCGATGGCGTTGTGGACTGCGGCGTCGGCGATGGCCGCGGCGGTTGGCCCCGCGGTCGGCGGCGTGCTGGTCGACTGGCTCGGGTGGCGCTCGGTGTTCTACATCAACCTGCCCTTCGGCGTCGCGATGCTGGTCGCGGCGACCCGGATCCTGCCCCGGCAGGCCAGCAACGCGAGCAAGAGCCTGCCCGACCCGATCGGTACCGTGCTGCTGGCCGGCGGGGTGGGAGCGATGACCGTCGGCATCACCCAGGGTGCCACCTGGCACTGGTCCGACCCGCGGACGTTGGGCTGCCTGCTCGGCGGTCTCCTGGCCACCGCGTTCGCGGTGTGGCGATCCACCCGCCGTCCGGCGCCCGCGGTGGAGACCGAGCTGTGGGGCAACCGGACCTACCTGGCCACCAACGTCGCGTCGCTGCTCTACGGCCTGGCCCAGTACCCGTGGCTGCTGGTCACCGTGCTCTACATCGTGGACTCCTGGCAGTACAGCGAGCTGAAGGCGGGCCTGGCGATCACTCCGGGAGCGGTGTTCGCCTCGGCCGCCGCGCTGCTGGTCGGCCGGGTCGGCGGCAAGCTGGCCGGGCCTCGCCAGGCGACTCTGGTCGGGCTGCTCGCGTACCTCGCCGGCGGCGTATGGATGGTCATCGGCACCACCGAGCAGGAGTCCTTCCTCGCGTTGCTGCTCCCGGTGATGTTCCTGGCCGGCAGCGGCATGGGCGCGATCACCTTCGGCACCTCCATGGCCGCGGCGATGTCTGCCCCGCCGGTCCGGTTCGCCGGGGCCTCGGGCCTGAACACCATGGCCAGGCAGTTCGGCGGTGCGCTCGGGGTAGCCGCGCTCGCGGTGATCCTGGAGAGCAACGCGGGCGGTGGCGCTGACGCCTACCGTGCGGTGTACCTGTTCTGCACGATCGTGGTCGGCATCGCGCTGGTGGTGTCCTGGGTCGGCCTGCGGTTCGCGCCGCCCCCCTCTGCCCCCTCTGCCCCGTCAGCCTCATCTGCGCCGTTAGCCCCATCCGCCCCGTCAGCCCTGTCAGCTCCGTCAGTCCCGGCCCCGAAGCCGGCTGCCGAAGCCCCGAAGCTGCCGGTCAAGGCCCAGCACAGCGTGCCAGCGGGTGCGACGCCGGAGCCCGCCGACTGACCTCATACGGCTGCGTGCCTTGTACGGCTGCATACCTTGTACGACTGCATACCTTGTACGACTGTGCGGTGCGTTTCCTGCGAACGGTGGAGCACCACACCAGTTCCGATTGGAGCCCCATGACTCACGAGCTCCCAGCGGGGACCCGGCCGGTCGCCGTGGTCACCGGTGCCGGCCGCGGGCTAGGCCGGGAGATCAGCCGCCAGCTCGCCGGCCGTGGCATGACCGTGCTGGCGACGACGCGGGATGCCGACCGAGGCCGGGCGGCGGTCGCCGAGCTGCTCGCCGACGGTGGCGACGTCCGGTTCGCCCGGCTCGACGTCACCAACGCCGACGACGTCCGCGAGGTCGCCGATCTCGTCCAGCGCGAGCTCGGCCGGGTCGACCTCCTGATCAACAACGCCGGGGTGAGCGGCGTTGCCTCCGGCCACCGCCGTGGGGTGGACGAGGTCGACGTCGCGGAGCTGCGTGCCACGCTCGACGTCAACCTGGTCGGCGTGTTCGCGGTGACCACGGCGCTGCTGCCGATGCTGCGCAGGAGCGGCGGCCGGGTGGTCAACCTGACCAGCGCCCTCGGGACGTTCGGCCGGGTCTGCGCGGACATCCCGCCGCTGCGCGCCGACCTCATCCCCTACTGCACGTCGAAGGCGGCGCTGAACATGGTCACGGTGCTCTGGGCCGGGCTGCTCCGCGGCTCCGGCGTCCGGGTGTACGCGGTCTCCCCGGGCTACGTCGCCACCGGGATGAACAACTTCGCCGGCACGAAGACCGTCGAGGAAGGAGCCGCGGTCGTCGTACGGCTAGCCACCGCCGAGGCAGGTGCGCTGCCCGAGCGTGCCTTCCTCACCGAGTCGGGAGCCATCTCCTGGTAGCGCCCGGCACGACCGGCCCTCCCGTGGCCGGCGGGGGTCAGCGCTGCTGCAGAGACGTGTACAGCGTGCACGTCTCCTCGGCCCACGGCGTCGGCCGGAGCGTCTTCGGGTCGAGCCGGATCTGCACGCGGCTGCCCTCGGCATAGATGGTCGCCCGGTCCTCCGACAGCATCCGGAACCCGTACACCACGCTCGACTCGCCGTACCTGTCGACCCAGAGGTGGACGTTGATCACGCCGGTGCCCCGCTTCGGCGCGCGGTACCTGATGGTGTACTCGGCAACGGCAACGAACGCGTCCGGGTGGCCGAGCACGCCGTTGGTGAAGGTGTAGCCCTGCCGGTCCCAGTAGTCGACAAGCGCTCGTTCCAGGACTACCGCGTACCGGGCGTTGTGCAGCAGGCCCATCGAGTCGAGGTCGTCGTGGTACACCCTGACAGGCTCGAGCGTTCCGTACTCGATGGTGGAGTCGGCTCGGTCGGTCGCGGTCATTGCCATCCTTCCGGGTGACGTGTCCGGGTGACGGGAGGTCCGGGTGGCGAGGTCGGGGAGCGCGGTGCCGGGCGTCGGTAGGTTCCCCGCTGGCGTGGCGAATCGTACCGTCCGGCGGCGCTGCGTAGTCAGGCGATGACAGCCTCGGCGATGGAGAGCGTCACCGGTGTGTCGATGACCCGACCCAGCCTCAGGCCCGCGGTGAGGAGCAGGTCGCTGAGCTCGGCCGCGGTGCGTTCCCTGCCCTCGAACACCGCCAGCATCAGCACGTCGGAGATGACACTCGGGTGCGGCCGGCCGTCGGTAGGCACCACCGCGTCGATGATGAGCAGCCGCGCCCCGTCGGACATGGCCTCCCGGCACGACCGGAGGATGCGCACGCTGTCCGTGTCGGTCTTGTCATGCAGGATGCGCTTGAGCAGGTAGATGTCCGCGCCGGGAGGCACCGCCGTGAAGAAGTCGCCGACCGCCGTCTCCCAGCGCCCGGCGAGCGCCGGATCGTCCAGCTTGTGGTGCCGCACCAGGGGTTCCCGCTCGAACAGGACCCCGCGCAGGCCGGGGTTCCTGGCGAGCACCGCGTGCAGCATGCCGCCCCGCCCGCCCGCGATGTCGACCACGGTGCCGGTCTCCGGGAACTCGTAGCTTCCCGCGATGGCGCCCTGCTCGGTCACCGAGAGCTCGGCCATCGCCGCGTAGAAGGTTTCCGCACGTTCCTCGTCGTCCGGCAGGTGGTCGAAGAACCGCGAACCGAAGAGGTCGCCGAAGACCGTCTCGCCCTTGCGGACGGTGTCCTCCAGCCGGCCGGCCGGCAGCCAGTACATCTGGTCGGTGAACAGCAGGACCAACGAACGTACGGACACCGGCGCGTCGCCGCGGAGCAGGCTCGCCGCGCTGGTCAGGTGGAACATCCCGCCGTCGTCCTCGCGGAACACGCCGTGGGTGGCAAGCAGCCGCAGCACCCGCCTCAGCGGCTCGGCCTGCACACCGGCGAGGGCGGCCAGCTGCCCGGCCGTCATCGGCCCGTCGCTGAGATGCTCGGCAACGCAGGCCCGAACCGCGGCTCTCAGCGCGGCTGGGTAGAGGTAGGCCAGCGAGTCACCGAGGACCTGGCGGACCGCCGTACCGATGTCGTGGGGCTCGACGTCACTCACCTGTTGCGCCTCCGTCACGAGTGGTTGTGCCGTGTCCCTCCGCCGGTTCGCTCCCAGGTCACCGGGAGCTCCGCGAAGCCGCCGAGGGCCGCGAGGTCCTGCCAGCGCAGGCGTTCCGGCGCAACGGCGAGCGAGAGGGTCGGGAAGCGGTCGAACAGGCTTCGCAGCCCGATCTCGGTCTCCACCCTGCCCAGTGCCGCACCCAGGCAGAAGTGGGGGCCGTGCCCGAAGAAGATCTGGAAGCCGGCGTCCTGCCGCCGGACGTCGAACCGGTCCGGGTCGGCCAGCACGCCTTCGTCCCGGCACCCCGACCCGATGTGCGCGACCACTGTCGTGCCCTGGGGAACGACCATGTCCCCGAGCTGGACATCCGTCGTGGCGACCCGCGGGAAGATCGAGCCACCGGGGTTGTTGAGCCGGAGCACCTCCTCGACCGCCGCCGGCCACAGCGTCGGGTCCGCGCGCAGCAGCTCGAGCTGGTCCGGGTTCCGCATCACGGTCAGGGCGCCGTCGGTAAGCACGGTCACGCTGGTGTCGTGCCCGGCAACCAGGAGGAAGGTGCCGAGACCGATCACCTCGGAGTCGGTCAGCGTCCCCTGCTCGTCGGACACCGTGGTCAGCAGGCTGAGCGCGTCGTCGCCGGGACTCTTCCGCTTCTCCGCCACCACCTGTGCGACATAGGCCCGCATCTCGACGTAGACGTCGACGATCTCCTCAGCGGTGCTGGTGAGCGTCATGACCCGGCGCGTCCAGCCGGTGAACGTGTCCTGGTCGTCGAGGGGCAGCCCCAGGATCTCGCAGATGATCCGCAGGGGGAGTGGCCGGGCGAAGACCGTGACCAGATCGACCGGTGGCGCCATGTCCGCCATCTCGTCGAGCAGCTGGTCGGTGATCTCCTGGATGCGCGCCCGCCACTGCTCCACCCGCCGTGCGGTGAACGCGTGGTTGGCAAGCTGGCAGACCCGGGTGTGTCGTGGTGGATCCATGCTCAGGATGCTGTCCGGACCAGGACGGACCGCCTGGTAGCGGGACCCGCCCTCCCCGCACATGGCTGCCCTGCTGAACCGGCGGTCGGCCAGCACGGTCTTCACGTCCTGGTGACGGGTGACCAGCAAGGCTGGGTCACCGGTCACGAACGTCACCGGGCACAGCGGTTCGTCCCTGCGCAGCTTGGCGTACTCCGCCGGGAGCTCGATGGGGTCGGTACGGCGTATCGGGTAGGCGAGCCGCTGGCTTTCTTCTGACATCGTTGACACCCTTCCGACCGGTCAGGCCACGACGCACTCGATGATCGACGGCGTGCCCGGCGTCGGGATGATCCGGAGCGGCCGCAGGTCCGCGGCGGCGAGCAGGCGGCTGAACTCAGCCTCGGTACGTTCCTTGCCGTCGAGGTTCGTCATCATCGCGATGTCGTAGAGCTTGCTGGCATGCGGTTCGTTCCCCTGCGGGATGACCGCGTCGATCACCAGGAGCGTGGCGTCGTCCGACATCGCGGCCCGGCAGGCCGTCAGGATGCGCACGCAGCTTGCGTCGTCCCAGTCGTGCAGCACCCGCTTGAGGACATAGATGTCGCCGCCGGACGGTGCGGTGGTGAAGAAGTCCCCCGCCGCGGTCTCCCAGCGTTCCTCGATCGCGGGGTCGTCCAGGCGGTGCTGGTCAAGCACCTCCTGCTGGTCGAACAGCACGCCGCGCAGGCCGGGGTTGCGGCTGAGCACCGTATGGAGGAAACCACCCGGCCCGCCGCCGACGTCGACAACCGTGCCGGACTCGGGGAACTCGTATGCGTCGGCGATACCGCCCTGTTCGATGACCGACAGGTCGGCGATTCCGGTGTGGAAGATGTCGCCGCGCGCCGGGTTCTCGGAGAGATAGTCGAACAACGGGGAGCCGAAGATCTCGTTGAACACCGTGCTGCCATTGCGCACCGTGTCCTCGAGCCGGCCAGCGGGCAGCCAGTACATCTCATCGGTGAGCAGCAACACCATCGAACGCACCGAGACCGGCGAGTCGGCGCGCAGCAGATCTGCCGCGGTGGTCAGCTCGTATAGCCCTGCCTCATCCTCGCGGAACACGCCGCGCATGGCGAGGAAGCGCAGCAGCCGGTGCAGGTGGTCGGCGTCCACCCCGCTGAGCTTGGCGAGCTGCTCGGCCGACGTGGGTCCGTCGGCGAGATGCTCGGCCAGCCCGAGGCGGACCGCGACCCGCAGCGCCGCCGGATAGAGGTAACCAAGGCAGTCTCCGAGCACCTGACGGACCGCCGTACCGATCTCGCTTTGCTGTGCGGCGCTCTGTTGTGCTGCGCTTGGCTGTGCTGGGCTCACTGTCTCGCCTCCGTCTACCGCGTGGGCCTGAGGTTGCACCGCCGGCGGCGGCTTCATGGGTGGGCAGCAGCAGTCTGGCCGGCACGGCTGACCGTCGGCTGACGACCCCCTGACCGCTGGCCGCTGGCTGGTCCGGCGCGCGCGAGCGACCTGGTCGCCCGGCGGTCAGCGCGCCGTCAGCGGAGCCCGCAAGCATCCGGCTGCACTATGACATCCTCAATGACCAGCACCGCGACCGGCGCGACGATGCGGTGGCAGGGAATGCAGACCTGGTACCGCCTTGTCGGCGACCTCCACCGCGCTGACGTCGCTGCCCCGGTGGTGATCTGCCACGGCGGCCCGGGGCTCACCCACGACTACCTGGCGCCGGTCGCCGAGCTGGCCAGGTCGGGGCGGCCGTTCGTGCTGTACGACCAGTTCGGCAGCGGGCGTTCGGGTCATCGCTGCGACGCACCGGCCGACTTCTGGACCGTGGAGCTGTTTGTGCGGGAGCTCGAGCTGCTCATCGAGCACCTGGGGCTGCATCGCGGCTACCACCTGGTGGGTCATTCCTGGGGCGGCATGCTGGCACTGGAACATGCCGTACGCCGCCCAGATGGCCTGCGCTCGGTCGTGGTCGCGGACGCGTTCGCCTCCTCGGCCACCTACTTGGCCGAGGTCGGCCGTCTCGTCGGCGGGCTCCCGCCCGAGGTGCGGGATGCCATAGAACGGCACGAACGTGCGGGGACCACCGGCTCGGCCGAGCACCAGGAGGCCATCCGGGAGTTCTACGCTCGCCATGTCTGCCGGACGTGGCCGCTCCCGGACGGCCTGCGCCGCACGCTGGCCGCGCTCGGCGACGACCCGACGGTGTACCGGACCATGTGCGGGTCGAGCGAGCTCAGCCTGTCCGGGAGCCTGCGGGACTGGGAGATCACCGATCGGCTTGGCTCGGTCGACGTCCCCGTGCTGCTGGTGTCGGGCCGGTACGACGAGGTGACCCCTGCCGCCGTTGAGGAGCTGCACCGTGGCCTGCCGGACGCTTCCTGGGTGCTGTTCGAGGAGTCGAGTCACATGCCGCATATTGAGGAGCCGGAACGGTTCCTGGATGTAGTCGAACAGTTCCTCGACTCCGCGGGAGCATGACGTTCGCCACGCTGTCTCATGTCTGCACCTCATCTGCCTGAGCTCCGGTGTCGTGCTGTTGAGCTGGCTCGTCTGGGCGAGCGGCCGGTCGCCATGTTGGCCAGGAGCCTGTCGGTCAGCGAGTCGTGTCTGCGGGGCTGGATGGCGCAGGCCGACACCGACGAGACAGGCAGCGACGCACGCCTGACGAGTGCGGAGAAGCGTGAGCTGGCCGAGCTGCGCCGGGACAAGCGTCGGCTGGAGATGGAGAACGAGATCCTGAAGCGGGCGGCGGCCTGTTTCGCCCGTGAGAACGTCCTCCCACACTAGCGTGTCGGCTCCTTCGTGAGCTTGCCGGCGACACCGAGAAAGGCGTTGATGTCGCGGTGGCCTGTCGGGCTCTGGGGTGGTCGGGGCTGCTACGAATGGCTGGGCCGCCCACCCTCGGCCCGGGAGGAGGAGGACACGCTGCTGCTCAAACACATCGAAAAAGCGCACGCCGACTCACGCGGCACCTACGGCTGGCCCCGGGCCCCGCGCCGAGCTGACCCTCGGCCTCGGGCCTCCGGCCAGCCACAAGCGCGTCGCCCGGCTCATGCGCGCCGCACCGATCCTGTCCTCACAAACACGGATCATCGCAGGGCCAACAGGACGCCTACCACCAATCACACCCCTCGCCCCGCACTATCCGCGGATTCGGGCCAGACCTGATGAATGGGTGGGTGCCAGGCCCGGGGCGACCACGGGACACAACCAACCCACCCGCTAGGCCTGGCGCCCGGGTAGGGCGTGTGGGGTTTGGGTGGCCGCTGTCCGGCGTGTTGCGCCGGTGCTCGTCGTGCGGCGGCCACCGCGTCGTCCTGTGTGCTGTGTCATGCGGTTCGTTTTCGGTGCCGGTGATGGCGGACTGGTTTCCGCTCCGGGTCGATGGTTTGTGGCGGGAGGAACTCCGGTAGTCCGTCTTGGGCTGTTCGGACGTCCCAGCCGTTGTGGTGTACGGCGCGGTGGTGGTGTCCGCAGAGCAGGACGCCGTTGTTCTGGTCGGTTCTGCCGCCGTTGGCCCAGTGGGTGCAGTGGTGGACCTGCAGGGCCGAGGCAAAGTCGTTCATGAGGTCAGCAGGAGCGTGATCGGTCGTTCGGTGCGGGTGGCGTGATGTCGGTGGCTGGCGGCGATGTTGGTGGC